>FWPV01001729.1_pt1 | contig 33246 bp, 29 predicted proteins | sample 2228371 | NCBI WGS metagenome assembly FWPV01 (sample SAMEA103939776, study PRJEB20133) | metagenome
ATCCTCCCTGATGGTAACGCCTGGACGCCGGAAACCGACCTCAGCCGTTTCACACGCTCCGATCATCCGGACTACTGGTGTTATGTCCGACCAGCGGACTGGCCAGCAGCGGTCATTGAGCAGCAACGCAGCCAGTTCTTTGCGCGTTACGAACAGGAAGCCCAGGAGGCTTAAGCCAGCCATGCCCTACCCGCCCGGCATTCCCCCGATCATTCTGGCGTCAGCATCGCCGCGCCGCCGCGAACTGCTGGCTGCCTTTGGCCTGCCTTTCCGTATCATAACCAGCAATATCCCGGAAGAGCTGCCACCCGATCTGGACATAGAAACCGGCGTCCGCTGGCTGGCCCGCCTGAAAGCCGAAGCGGTTGCTGAGACGCTGGCCGAAGGGCTGGTGATTGGCGCCGACACGGTCGTCGTGGTGGACGGCCTGGCGCTGGGCAAGCCGCGCGATATGGCCGATTCTTGCCGCATGTTACGCCTGCTGCGCGGGCGACCGCACCTGCTGGTGATCAGCGGTGTGGCCGTCTTTGATGCCGCCGCCCGCCGCAGCGGAGCCACCAGCGCCGTAACCACAACCGTCCACATGCGCGACTACTCCGATCAGGAGATCGAAACCTACGCCCTCAGCGGGGAGCCGCTGGACAAAGCCGGCAGTTACGCCATTCAGGGTCTGGGTGGCGCGCTGGTTGAACGCATCGAAGGCTGTTACAACAACGTGGTGGGCTTTCCGCTGTGCGAAGTAGCTGCCCTGCTGGAGGGCTTCGCCATCACGCCCGCCGCCGAGGGGCCGATTTGCGCCCTGCCCGGCGGAGAGCCGTGCCCGCGCCTGCCCCGCTGAGATCGCCGGACGTCAGCCCAGCCGGAACAGCAGCAAGGTTGAGCCGAAGGCCAGCACATCGCCGTGCCTGAGCGGGCAACAGACCTCCGGGCGGATAAGCTGGCCGTTGATCCGCGTCCCGTTGGCGCTGCCCAGATCGACCACTCCCCACCCGCTGCCATCCGGCAGGCGCTCCAGCCGGGCGTGAGGGCGCGACACCGACCGATCCTGAAGCGCAATATCGCAGACGGCGCCGGGCGCTGCCCGCCCCACGATCAGCATATCCCGCTCCAGCAGGAATTCCGCACCTTCCTGCGGGCCGGAAGTGACAACCAGATAGGGCCGATCCAGCACATGCGGCGGGCGGATCAATGTCCCGCTGCGCGTGGCGTGCTGCTGCTCCTCGTCGGTCACCATCGCGGAAAACAGCAGCTCCGGCACAAACAGGCGAATTACATCGCCGCTGGCCAGCGGAAAAGGTGCCTCCAGACGCTGATCGTTGACAAACGTGCCATTCGCGCTGCCCAGGTCGCTGATCATGAAGATGCCATTGCGGTAGGTGATCACCGCATGGCGGCGGGAGACATGCCGCTCCGCCACGCAAATATCGTTGCTGCGGGCGCGACCAATGCTGGCGGTGGCGCCTTCCAGCAGTACATAGCGATGCAGTTCCCCGGTCGCCTGATCATGCCAGGTGATCTTGGCCAACGCCTGTGGCTCTTCCTGAGTCATCGCCTGAACGGCCTCACCATCCCCCTGCGCCATCAAGATTGCGATCCAGCGGGCAGCTCTCCCGGCGCAACCTGAATCACGGCGTTCCAGGGCAGATAATGGCTGAAGAAGTGATCTTCCCGCTCCAGCCGCCCATCACGGAAGACCTGCCGGGTGACCGTCACATCTGCGCCATCCACCGCCCATTCCACCTGCCGCGTCTGGCCGGGCGCCAGTTCCGCATTCTCCTCGTAAACAGTCGGCCCATGCGGTACCACGTTGGCGATGCGTGGACCGACCTTGTTGACCACCCGTCCCACACTGGTGCTGTAGAACTTGAAGGTGATCGAGGCATTCTGCGGATTGGTGTAGGCCTCAATCAGCAGGTGGTAAGGCGTATCGTTGAGGAAGCGGAAGTCCACCAGCGGGGAGAAGACAGTGGCATCCATGCCCACGCCTTCGCCATACTCGTAATAGCCGACGCGGTAGCCGTGCGGGTAGCGCTCCAGAATCGGATAACCAGCGTAGAAGGCAGCCTGGAAGACGGTGGTACTGACCTGGCAAACCCCGCCGCCAACACCTTTGATCGTCCGCCCGCCATAGATGATGAACGATTCCTCAAACCCCTCTTCTGCGCTGACATCGCCCAGCCAGCGATTGAAGGAGAATTCCTCGCCGGGCGGGATGACCAGCCCGTGAAAGCGGGAGGCCGCCTGGGCGATGTTCTGCTGGCGGGCCGCGCCGGAACCCAGATAGTAGGTGGTTGCCTGCGCGATCAGCTCGGTGATGCCCAGTTCGGCAGCCGTAGCGCCGGAATGGACGGTCGGCACGATATAACGGAAGGCCAGCGTCACCTGGCGGGGTGCACCCGGCTCCGCCGGTGGCGTGAAGAGCGCGTCCTCGATGACCGCCAGCGACGCATCCACATCCAGTTCCCGACCATTGACGCTGGGCGAGATCACTTCAAGCTGACGCGTCTCATCGTTGAAGACAAAACGCGCCGGCTGGGGCTGGATGGTCAACTGCGGGGCGATGCCGTTGAGGAAGCTGACGAACTGTTCCGGGTTGAGGCCAACCTCGTAGGCCGCCATTCCATTGTCATTGGTCACCCGCCGGACTTCCAGCATGGCGGCGATATTCTCCACCGAGGCCACCCATGGCCCCGCTTCCCCGCCGGAGGCCGCATCCGCCACCAGGGCAAGCGGCCCACTCAGGGCGGCACGCAACCGCGTTTCCGCTTCCGCTACTGACAGGATCGTCGGCGGCGTTTCCACGATCGTAAGGGGGATCTCTCCGCCGGGCTGCAACCGGAGTACCGCTTCCCGCAGGGCGGCCAGCGCCGCCGCGACATCGACTGTCCGGCCTACCTGTCCCGGTGTGCTGATCACTTCTGTACCCTGCAGGGCAAGCTCAGCATCACGCACCGGGCGGTCGATCTCGGCGGCAATCGCCTTCAGCGCCGCCTCCGCCCTGGCCTGATCAAAGACAATGATCGGTGAGATAGCGCGGCCATTGAGCCACAGATCGGCCTGAGTGCGCAGATTGTCCAGCAGTGTGCCTTCCCGGCCCAGACGCATGGCCGCGTCCACCGTAGCTTCTACATCCAGGGCAACGCCCAGCTCGCCCGCCCTCAGTTGCCAGAAGCGTTCTCCATCACGAAAGGTGAAAACCGCCTGTTCATCGTAGGCAAAGCGGCTGTCCAGGGCATGAGCGGCGGCTGCCGTCGACAGGCCACTCAGATCCAGGCCAAAGGCAGACACACCGGGGTAAACCCGCCCGGCATAACGCACCTGAAAAGCCGCCACAAACAGCGCCAGGATGATCAGCAGCAGCGCTACACCGGTCAGCATAAGCATCGGCAGACGCACCAGCCAGGGACGCAATCCGGCCCCATCCGGCGCTACAACAACCGGCTGAGTGTCTTCCAGGCTGGCAGGCGGTGGGGCAAAACTTGGCGGTGAAGAGGGGCGGGTTGTCATCGGCAGGGGTATCCTGTCTGCTAACAGTACATCTTCAGCCAGCGGTATGCTCTGCTATGGTAGCACCTCCGGCCCACCCCGACAACGACTCTGCCCGCGCACGCCCCCGCGCAACTTTTCACGGTCAACCAGCGTATGAATCTATGAATACTGCCCATCAGTGCAACTCAGGGGGGAATCAGCGATGACGAAGAAAGCTGCCGAAATGGCATGCGCCACCTGTCCAATGCGGGCCAAGGCTGAGGCTAATCCCAGGACATTTCTGGCGCGGCTATGGCGCTTCCACACGAAATTCTGCCCGGGTTGGAAGGCCTACCAGAAGGCGCTGGCTGCGGAAGCCACCGGTAACCAGGCCAATTTCGGCTAACAGGTGACCTCGTTCCCGGCCCACCAGACCGGGACACCACACACCGAAAAACCAGCAGCGCCGGCTGGCAGGCCGGCGCTCGATCATCCTCAGAACCAACAGGTAGCCCGGACCGGCTACCTATAATCGATCCTGTACCGCGATCGGATTGGCCGGTAGCATCACTGCCTGGCCATTGACCACCGTCTGCCAGAAGGGCATCCAGCCGACGCCGAACAGTTCCAGGTAGATGTTCTTCTTGAAGGGCGTGATGCGGTATTCTTCAGCTTCGGCGGCCACCCGCGCCCATTTATCGTTGACAGCGCGCAGGGCCGCTTCCATCTCCCGCGTCGTCTGTTCGATCTGCTCCTCCAGCGCGGCGATGGTATGCTCCGATTCGCGCAGGTCAATTTCCGCCTGGCGGCTGTAACGCTGGGTGCGGCTGTAGCGGCTGAGCGTGTACGTTGTCCGCCCCCGGAATAGGCTGAGCGCGGCCTCGCCAGCGGTGAAGAGCTGCTCTCGCTTGCGGTCGGCCAGGTCAGCGCGGTCGGCATCCAGTTCGCGCACCTCGCGTTGCAGCCGCTCTTCCAACCGGTCGAGCCGGGTCGCATACTGCGCGGTCACGCGGTCGACTTCCTCGTCACGCCGTTCGCGCACCAGCGCCTGGAGCGTCACCCGGAAGTCGCGACGGCTGGCATCCGGATCGCTGTAAACCTTGAGCGTCGGGCTATAGAGAACAACCAGCGATGCGGTGTGGAAGATCTGCTCAACGACCTCAGCCTGCAGTTCCCGCAGGCGTTTTTCATCGCCCAGCCCCGGCGGCAATTCGGCGAACACCGCGCCCGCCAGGGGCATCCCGGCCAGCGCGGACGGGTCAACCGGCGCGGCAGTATACTGTTCCCAGTGGATCAACCCGATACGGGGCACATCCGGGACATGATAGGCATACTGGCGCACGGTGTTGACCCCGGTACGGCGATCCAGGTAGCGCACCGATGCCTGGGCCAGCAGGAAGGGCCGGTACACCAGTGCCGCTTCCCCCACCTGCTGGGCCAGGAAGCCAAACTGACGCTCCCAGTTGGCCAGGGCGGTACGCGCCGGAATCGTGCCCGGCAGGAAGTACTGCGCGATACCGGAGGGCAAGACCGGGGCGCCACCGGCGACCAGCGGGCGGGTCAGTTGCGTTCGCTGGATAGGCTGGGTCAGGTCAGCGCCGCCCGCATCCGGCAGAGTCTCCGGGCGGGCCGGGCCGACAGGCGGCAGGTTCTGCTCCGGCAAGATGGTCGGCGGCGCAGGCGCCCCAAAGGATTCGGCCTCCGGCAGACCGGGCGGCGGAACCACCAGCGGCTCTGTTTCCGGCAGGCTGGCCGGCGGCGGAGGGGCTGCCAGCGGAGTTGTCGCCTCCTGCATCGGAGGCGTATACCCGCCACTGCCCGGCAGCGGGATCGCCCGCTGGCGCAACCTGGCCCGCTTGGCGGCCATCAGGGTGCTCACCTGCTGGCGGGTCAGTGGCCCGCGCAGGTAGCTCATCGCCCAGCGGGTATGGAACAGCAGCGGCCCGTTTTCCTCGTGAACGTTGTGCATCAGGAAGACACGCGGGGCCAGCTGACCGATCAGGTCGCCCACCTGGCGGACGGTGTAGTCCGTGCGGACGCTGGCCAGTGCCTCCAGACCGGTCATGACCTTCTTCTGGTCATTTTCGGTTTGCAGTTTGCCGATGAACCATGTCCCGGCGTTGGCCAGGCCCTTATAGTCCAGATCGCCGGGGTTCTGCGTGGCCAGAATCAGCCCCAGGCCAAAGGCGCGGGCCTGCTTGAGCAGGCGCAGGATCGGCTCTTTGGTCGGCGGGTTATAGGGATGTGGCGGGAACATCCCGAAGACTTCGTCGATATAGAGCAGGGCGCGCAGGCTGGTCGTGCCGGAGAGCGTCCGCAACCAGGCCAGGACGTTTTCCAGCAGCAGGGTGACAATGAACTGGCGCTCCGCATCATTGAGGTGGGCGATGTAGAACACGCTGACCCGCGGCTTGCCTTCAGCGGTAAAGAGCAGGCTCCTGACATCCAGCGGCTCGCCAGTCAGCCACGACTGGAAGGACGGCGCGGCGATGATGTGATTCAGTTCCATTGCCAGCTTGAAGCGCTCCTTCTCCGGGAAGAAGGTATTGACGTCAAAAACACCCAGCTTCTGGAAGGGTGGCTGTTGCACCTGGATGATCACATCTTCCAGGGTCAGGCCCAGCCCCTGTCGCCAGGCGTTTTCGAAGATGTTGGCGATCAGGACGTGTTCGCGGTCCCTAACTGGCTCCACCTGGCGACCCACCAGGGCCAGCAGAGCTGTGACCATGCCGGAGATACGCTCACGGTGGGCTTCTTCATAGCCGACCCAGCCTTCACGTGGAGCCTGCATGGCGTCCAGGATGCTGACCGGCAGCCCGGAATCCGAGCCGGGCGTGTAGATGTTGAAGTCAGCGGCGTGCTTGAACCACTTCACCCGGTCAGGGACGATATGCCAGGCGGCCAGGCCCTCCCGCCAGCGAGCGGCCACATCCGTCGCGTAATCGTCGACATCCTTACCGGCTCGCCGCGCATCGTCCAGATTGACCCAGGGAGCGAAGTCAGCCGGGCGCAAATCAGGAAAGGTCAGCAACAGGTTGGTGATGTCGCCTTTGGGATCGATGATGATTGACGGGATGTTGTCCAGCGCCGCCTCTTCCAGCAGATCGATGCACAGGCCGGTCTTCCCGGAGCCGGTCATGCCAAGCACGACGGCATGGGTGGTCAGGTCGCGCGAGTCGTAGTAGACGATCTCATCCAGCACCTTCTGGGCACGGGGATCGTAGCGACGGCCAAGGTAAAATGTCGTGGGGGCTTCAATAAAGGGCATACGACACTCGATTCACACTCGCCATACTAGCACGGATTTTCTAAATGATAGTCCAACAGCGCCCGTTTGACCAACCCTGTTGAGCCAGAGGCCCGCATGCTACATCAGGCTCAGGGCGCCACAGGCGTCACCTTGCTACAGTCAATGCCCTGCGGAACACGTCCCTCCGCAAAGCGTCGCTGGTATTCGGCCAGGTAAGCGGCTGCGATCCCGGGATCATCGATGATCATCAGGTTCTCGTCATTGGTGTCGGTTGCGCTGCCGGAGAAATTGAACGAGCCGATGATCGTGATTCGATCATCAAGGATGATCACCTTGTGGTGCAGCATATAGGGGTTGCCATCCTGGCGCACATCGAGACCGGCGCAGAAGAACTTTGGCAACTCGCTCCACTGCGTCACGCTGCCTGTATTCTCCACCACCCCTTCAACATGCAGGCCACCAGCCACCCGCCTCAGCACCGCCTCACCCAGGGCATTCTCCGTGAACGAAAAGGCCATGAACTTCATCGAAGTCTGTGCCGCGTTGACCTTTTCGATGATGCGATCGATAACGTGATCTTCCGGCGCAAAGTACACCTCAAGCGGGATGTTGTTGACCACCAGCCGCGGGTTGGGCGTATTGGCTGGCGAAGTCGGGCCAAAGCGGCGATCCTGGAACATCTCGTTGAACTCGACCTGATAGTTCTCCGCAACGCGGGCGCTGCGGATATGTACCAGGTTGTTATTGTTGCGGTAAGTGTCGTTGATCGTCAGGTTGTAGCTGCCCGTCCAGACTTCGTTGCCATCAATGATGACGAACTTGTTATGCATCAGACCGTTGCGGGCATCATCCACGATCGGGATGCCGGCGTCATATAGCTCATCCAGCAGCGTATCAGCCGGGTCGGTCACAAACTCCAGACGGATGTCTTCTTTCTCGCTGCCGGTGGCGGCACGGTAACGCTCATACAGGGCGACGTTCAGCCCGTGTTCGTTATCGGTGACGATCCGCACACGGACGCCCTGGCGGTGCCGGTCGAGCAGTGCATCGGCGATGGGCCGGCTGTTCAACTCAAACGCGGCCACATCCACCGTCTGCCGCGCGTTACGAATGGCCGCCGCCAGGGTATCCTCCAGCCCGCCCACATACGTGGATCGATCGCTGCTGCCGGTCGGCGCGGTAAAGAACACGCTCAGCGGCGCTGCCAGATCGGGGTTGGATTCCACGGGCGCCGGTTGTGTCGCCGGTGGGGGCGCGAACAAACCCAGCGGATCGAAGCCGGTCAGCTGGGCAATGACGGCCAGCCCCAGCAGGATCGCGCCCAGGATACCAGCCAGTGTCACGCGATTGGATGATGTTGTCGATCGGGATGATGCTTTTTTGGTCATCAGTCTTCGTAAGCCTCCGGCGGAGAAAACGGGTCAGCGTCGCCGGAGACATCCGGCAGCGCAGGGGGGATGGTGCCAGCAGACAGGAGGCCCGGCGGTGGCCCGGCTTCTCCCGATGACAAGGACTGAACCTGCTCCGGCGCAGGCAGGATGGCCGGAACGTCCTGAGAATCAGGGGGCTGCGGTGGGGACGAATCCACCGGCGGCGCAAGCATCCCCAGTACGCGGGCGATCACCTGCCGGTTATCGAGCGCGGCCTGTTCCACCAGGAAGGCCTCTTTTTCCGTGTCGTCGAGCAACACCTGCTGCCCCCCGCCATACAGACGCTCCCCAAGCGCGGTCAGGCGTTCCAGTTCGCCGCGCACCTGGTCGGGGTCACCCTCCGTACGCAACCGCACCAGCCGGTTGACACGCATCATCAACCGGCGCAGGTTGGCCAGCGCTTCCTCCAGCATGTCCGGCGTGACTGTTTCGGCGGCCTGGCGGGCCAGGCGAGTCGCCTGCGCCACCCCCCAGTTGATCAGCAGTTCGGCCTCTTCGTCGGTCAGTTCCCCGCGCAGGGCCGGATCGCCAAGCAACGTCTTCACCGCCCGCGCCACCAGCTCTTCAGGATCAGGTTGTGCCTCAGGCATGGCGGCCCCCTTCTGCACCACAGAACCCTGTCCTGATTGTAACATGCGTAGCCAGCGTGTACCGGCGCTCAGCCTGCCAGCCTGATTTCCGCTTCCTTTTCCGTAACCCGCGCCCGGCCCGGCGTGACGGAGCCGTGGGTGGGCAGGGCCGTCTGCCTGACGCGAACTTCCTCCAGCACGATCCGCACCGAACGATCGTAGGTGAAGTAGTTCCACACCCAGTTGACCAACACGTTCAGACGGTTGCGGAAGCCCATCAGCCATAGCAGGTGCAATCCCAGCCAGGCCACCCAGGCGATGGTACCACGCAGCGGGATGCGGTTATAAATCCAGGCTACGGCCCGGCTGCGCCCGATGGTCGCCATCATACCCCGATCGCGGTAACGGAAAGGCTGCGGCGGCTCCCCCCTGATCTGGCGCAGGATATTCTGGGCCGCTAGGATACCCTGCTGTCGGGCCACCGGGATCACCATCGGATAGGGGCCACGGTCATCTTCCACATGGGCCATATCCCCCACCACGTAAACCTGAGGCAGGCCGGGCACCTCCAGCGATGGGCGGACGGGGACACGCCCATCGCGGGCCAGCGGCACACCCAGCACTGCCGCCAGCGGCGAGGCCTTCACCCCCGCCGACCAGATCAACGTGCGGGTGGGAATCACCCGGCCACTTCTCAACCGGATCGAGTCAGCCCCTGCTTCGACAACCGCATCGCCCAGGATCACCTCCACCCCCAGCGAGCGAAGCTGGTCAAGCGCGGCCTGCCGCAGCGAAGGGGGATAGGGCGCCAGCAGGTGATCGGCGGCTTCCACCAGGATTACGCGCGGCGAAACTGGCCGCTCCAGCCGGGAATATTCCTGTTCCAGGACGCGGATCGCCAGCTCATGCAGCGCGCCCGCCGTTTCCAGCCCGGTTGGTCCCCCGCCAACGACAACCAGCGTTGCAGCAGCGTCGCGATCCGCCGCGTCGTCCGACCATGCTGCCCGCTCAAACTGGCGCAGGATATGGTTACGCAGGGTCACAGCATCCGGGAGGTCTTTCAGGCTCAGGGCATGCTCGGCCACAGAAGCCAGACCAAAGTGCTGGGTCATGCTGCCCGCAGCCAGAATGAGGTAGTCATAGGGGATAGCGCGGCTTTGCCCGCCTGACTGTACCATCACCCGGCGGCCAGCAACATCGATCGTCTCCACCTCACCCATCAACGGGTGGATGTTCGGCGCATGCCGGAAGATGGCACGCACCGGGTAAGCGATCTCGCCGGGATCGAGGCCGGCTGTCGCCACCTGGTAGAGGAGCGGGGTGAAGGTATGGAAGTTATGGCGATCGATCAGGATCACCTCGACCGCGGTATTGGCCAGTGTGCGGGCGGCGAACAACCCGCCGAATCCGGCGCCGATGATCACGACCTGCGGGCGGTTACGGGGTGTCATGGGGCCGCTCCTTTCCGTGCTGATGCAGCTACCGGAGGGTAGCCATAATCGGACTATTTATGTGAACTTTATCACAATTTATCCTAAAAAGATGTTAGAAACCAGTGAGAGGAAACTGAGAAAAGCGAGCCTGCGGTAGCGAGATACTCCCTGCCATCCCCGGTGCAGCTCAAGGCTACTCGACCGAAGCGAGCGCCTCCTGTACACAGGTCAGGATGGCCTCGTGCAGAAGGCCGTTGGTCGCCAGGATAGGCGGGAAGCGTGCCCGCCATTCGCTGCCATCCGGCAGGGACAGCCGCCCGCCCGCCTCCTGGATCATCAGGCCACCGGCAGCGCTATCCCAGGGCTTGAGTGTCAGATGCACATAGCCCTCCAGCCAGCCCGCGGCGATATGGGCCAGGGCCAGCGCTGCCGCCCCCGCCGAACGCACCGTCCGGCACTCCAGCGCCAGACGGTTGAGAATGGCCAGCCCGCGCCGGCGATCCTCCTGACGGCGAGCCAAACCGACTTCCAGCACAGCTTCGGCCAGGTCGCTGCGCGTAGAGACGTGCAGCAGCTGGCCGTTCAGGTAGGCCCCCTGACCGCGCTCAGCATAAAACAGGTGGTTGCGATTAGGATCGCAGATCGCGCCGCCAATCAGCGTCGGGCCGCGCAACACCGCCACCGAAACGCAGTAGTGCGGGATGCCATGGCTGAAGTTGGTTGTGCCATCCAGCGGGTCAACCAGCCACCAGGTATCCTCCGGCGGCTGCCAGTCCTCGATGGTTGTGCCAAAATCATTCTCTTCGCTGACGATCAGCTGCGCCGGGAAAGCCGCCCGGATCACACCCAGAATCGCCGCCTGGGAAGCATAATCCGCATCGGTCACCTCGTCGCGGAAGCCCTTGCGGGTCACGGCGCGTGGCCGATCGCGGACCGCCTGGATCGCTTCTGCGCCGCGCTGCGCGGCTTCCATGGCAACCTCGACTACGGATGTGGCCATGCCACTCTACCCCTTCAGGCCGGTTGTGGCGATGCCCTCGGTGAACTGCTTCTGGGTGAAGAAATAGACGATCAGCACCGGCAGCAGGGAAATCACTGCCCCGGCCATCATCAGGTTTAGCTCGACATTGACATCCTGCTGGAAGGCGTAGAGGCCATAGGAAATCGGGCGCCATTCCGCCGCCTGTGTCACCAGGATCGGCCAGTCCAGGGCGTTCCAGGACTCCAGGAAGGTGAACAGGATAATCGTCACAATGGCAGCGCGGGAGATCGGCACAACCACCTGGAACAGGAAGCGGGTATGCCCCGCACCGTCGATGCGTGCTGCGTCATACAGTTCATCCGGAATCTGGCGGAAGAACTGCCGCAGCAGAAAGATGCCGAAGGTGCTGGCCAGCCAGGGCACCGTCAGGCCGAACCAGCCATCGATCCAGCGCAGCCCCAGCGTTCTGGCCAGATCAGTCAGGCCGACGCTGGCGTAAAAGTTGTTGAAGGCCTCGTTCAGGCTGACTACCGTCAGGTAATTGGGGATCAACTGGATGGTCGAGGGGATGAACAGCGTGGTTAGAAACAGGCCAAAGAGCAGGTCACGCCCGGGGAATTCCATCCGGGCGAAGGCATAGGCGGCCAGGATGGAAAACAGCGTCTGTCCGACCACAGTCAGGAAGGTCATCATCACACTGTTGAAGAAGTAACGGCCAAAGTTGGCCCGCTCCCAGGCGGTGATGTAGTTGACCACGCCGCCGCGCAGGACGGTATTCTCATCCAGCAGCCAGTAGGAATCGCGGGCCTGCGCATATTCGCGCCCGGTCATCTCCAGGTCGCGCTGGCCGATGGCATCGGTGGTTTTGACAAAGCTGGGGACGGCCTCCCTGAGCCGGACATCCAGCTCGCCTTCGCTATAAGTGAACATCTCAAAGATCGCCTGATCGCTGATGATCTTGCCGGATTGCGTTTCCCCCAGGGACATCAGCGAAACACTGATCATCCACAGGAAGGGCACAATGGACGCCAGCGCTCCGATCGTCAGCAGGGCATAAGCCACAATCTGGACGAAGTCCACATGGATCTGCGGGATACGAAGCGCCACCGCCGTCCCCGGCGGCGTGATGGAAGATTGCGCGCGATCAGCCATAGAACACCCGCCCCTTGGAGACCTCATTCTGCACCAGAGTCAGAATCAGGATGATCCCGAACAGGACAAACGCCATCGCCGAGGCGTAGCCCCACTGGTTGAATTGCCAGAACTGGACGAAGATGTACACGCTGGTGGTATCCGCCGTGCCCCGCGCCGCCGCCTGGCGCATCACATAAATGTGGGTAAAGGCGCGGAAGGTTCCCGTAATGCTCAGGATGGTCAGGAAGAATGTTGTCGGGGAGAGCAGCGGGAAGGTGATCCGGCGGAAGGCCTGCCAGCGCCCGGCGCCATCCACTTTGGCCGCTTCGTACAGGTCGGCGGGGATCGCCCCCAGCCCGGCCAGGAAGATCACAGCGTTATAGCCGGAGAATACCCAGATGTTGTAGAGGATGATCGAGATCAGCGCCAGGCTCGGCCCCACCAGGAAATCCGGCAACACCACGCCGGAACTGAGCCGCTCGGCGATGATCTGGAAAATGCCCTTGGACTCCAGCAGCCAGGAGAGCGGGTCTATCCCCAGCAGGCCCAGGGCGCGATTGGCCAGGCTGTAAGGCCGCGACGAGAAGATGATGCCGAAGACCGTCGCCGTAGCGACTGTTGGCGCCACGTAAGGCATGAAGTAGATCATGCGGTACAGCGACTTACCAAACCGCGTCTCGTAGAACAACAGGTACGCCAGGAACAACCCCAGCGAAAGCTGCACCGGCACCGTGCCCAGCGCATACGTCGTCGTGATCAGCAACGACTGGAAGAATTGCGGGTCGCCCACCGCCATGGCCTGCGGCAGCTCCCCGATCAGTAACCATCCGGCGACGGCCAGCAGAATCGCCAGCAGGATCAACCGCCCCATGCCGGCCGAAGTCTGCTGCCCGGCGGCTTCGCGCCACAGGATATAGGCCACCGCCACCAGGAAGAAGCCGAGCGAGACGGACACTACCTGCGGCCAGGCGATCAGATCGCTGGCCAGATCATCGCCTTTAGGCGTGCCATACTGACTACGGAAGGCATCCCGATCCAGCCCGGTTAGCTCCCGGCCCGCCGCCTCCACATCGCCGCGTTCCAGCCCTCGGACAGCACTGGCCGCCGCCTGGTCGTACTGGAAGGCAGCGATCAGGAAGATCAGGGTACCGAGGGCGACCAGCACCAGCAACACCATCACCAGCCGGAACAGACCCCGCAACCGATCGCCTGCATAGTCATCGGGCAGGCGCGTCCGCGCCAGACGCAACAACAATACCCCGCCCAGAGCGCCATACAGGATCGCCGCCGCAAGCATCTGCGAGCCAAGCGAAGGCAGATAGAGCTGAGGCGCCAGCACGGCGATCAGGTCAAATGCCAGCGCTGAATCGAGCAGAATCTCGCTGACCGTAAACCCGAACAAGCCCAGCGCCAGCAGACCCAGCAGCCAGAATTGCCAGGCTTTGAGACCATAGTGGGCCTCAGAAAATGGCCGGCTGAAGCGGCGGGAAAGCCAGCGCTGCGCCGCCCCGCCGATCACCAGCAGCCCCACCCCGCCCAGAACCAGCTCGCTCAGGCCGATGGCAAAGCCCAGCGACAGGGCAATCACCCCGCCCGCCAGCAGAAAGCCGGACAGCAAGAAGGGGTAGAAATTGCCCTCGCCTTCAGCCATATAGCGCAGGGCGCTACGGAAGGCGCGGTATGCCCCGTAGATCAGCAGGGCGCACAGCAGGAAGGCCAGCACATACGCCCCATTGCCCATCGCCCGCACATACTGATCCAGACCGAGGAAATTGTGGGTGCGCGCCCGCCACTGGTGCAGGCTGACAAAGAAACCAAACACCACCGGCCAGATGCGGAACACCAGGGTGATGATCGTGGCCGGCGCGACAAACAGGAGGGCCAGCAGCGCTTCCTGCCGTTTGCGCCGCTGCTTACCCAGCCGCAGCTCCCGCTGCAGCACCTCATTGGACGACGCCGCAGTTGCCATGAATGACAATCCCTGTCGTGGTTCTGGAGCACGGTTCACCGCTCCACCAGCAGGCCATACGCTGGATACAGACAAGACAGCGCACATCCCCTGGTCGAGCGCATGGCGTTGATTGTAAAGCCAAAGCGGCCAACCGACCAGTTTCTCCGGTCGGGCAGGCTCAGGCAGGTCCTGGCACCGATCCGCCCCCCTACTCCCCACTCCCTACTCCCCATTCCCTGTTCCCCCACATTTTCCTTGCAGAAACAGGGTTTCAGATGTACGCTCCCAGCCATGAGTGCACGAGTGACCCAGGCTACGATCGAACGAGTCCGCCGTATCTCCCCGACCCTGCAGCGCATTGAAATCGGGGTGGAAGCCAGCCTGGCCCGGCTGAAGCCCGGCCATTCCCTGCTGGCCCGCCTCTCTGACGATGGCTGGGACCCCTACCTGGCCGAGCCGTGGATTCCGGTAGCGACGGACGGTCTGACCGTCACTATCGAGCGTCCGGCGAACATGCACTATACCCCCGGCCAGATCGTCACCCTGCTGGGGCCGGTCGGCGCGCCTTTTCCCATGCGCTACAACCTGCGTAACCTGTTGCTCCTGGCTCAGGACACGCCGCCCACGCCGCTGGTGCTGCTGGCCAGCCTGGCCATCCGCAGCCAGATCGAGGTCACCATGGTGCTGGGCGGGACGGCAACCGAATATCCGCTGGAGGCCCTGCCGCCGGAAGTGGAGATTCTGACCGGGACGATCGAGGAGGGCTGGCCGAACCAGGTCACGACGGTCGGCTGGGCTGACCAGGTGATCGCTGTCGCCGATCCACGCTACCGGGAACACGTGTACGCCGCCCTTCTGGCTAAGATTTATGAACTGCGGGCAGAAGTTCCCAAACAGTATGTCCTGGGCATCTTCGATCAGCCGCTGCCATGCGGGACAGGCGCCTGCCAGGGTTGCGCTGTTGCCTGCCGGGAGAAGGATCGGCTGGTCTGTGTGGATGGCCCGGCCATTGATCTACAGGATGTCAACTTCGGATAGCGGCGTATCATGACGGCTGCACCTGCCATCACCAGCGTCCTGGGCGTCTTCGCCCACCCGGACGACGAGACGATCATGGCCGGTGGCACCCTGGCCATGCTTCATGCTCAGGGTGTGCTCACCCATCTGGTCTGCGCCACCCGCGGCGAGGGCGGTGAACGCGGTGAGCCGCCCGTGGTAGCCGATCAGGCGGCGCTCGGCCCGGTCCGCGAAGCCGAACTGCGTTGCGCGGCGGAGACACTGGGCATCTCCTCGCTGACCCTGCTCGGCTACATCGACCCGCCGGTCGGGCCGGAAGCCAGGCTTGAGCCATTCACAGCTGACTTCGAGGAACTGACCGCCCGCATCGCCGATGTCATCGCCGCCTGCCAAGCTACGGTTGTCCTGGCGCACGGGCCGGACGGCGAATATGGCCATCCGGCTCACCGCCTGATCCACCGCGCCGTCCTGGAAGCCGTCCGCAAATATACCCCGGCGACACTGGTCTACTCGGTGGCGGCCAGCGTGCCCGGCATTGAGGATCATCTGTGGAATACCAGCCGCACCGCCCACCTGGCGCTGGATATCAGCCCCTGGGCAGCAGCCAAGATCGCCGCCATGCGCTGCCACCGTTCACAACATGCCCTGTTCAAGCGGCGTCGCGGGCTGGAGAGGGTGGAAGATGCCCTGCGGCGGGTGGAATCCTTCCACCGCGAATGGCCGCCCGTGCAGGATGGCAGGCCACAGGACGGCTTCGCCGCTTTGCTGCGCGCCGCCGGCGCTGTAACGCCATCCTCCTGAAAGCGTGGTTATGTGCCGTCTGTTCCCTGCCGAGAGAGAAAATGCGATGACCGATAAACTCACCCGGATCCGCGCCCAGCTCCCCGCCGTACAGGACAAAGCCTTCCTCAATACAGGCTGGTATGGCCCGCTGCCCGATCCCGCCGCTGAGGCCATCCGCGCCAGCATGGAAGCCGAGCATGCGACCGGCCGCCCGCTCATGAGTCACATCCAGGCGATCCGGGAGACTACCGACGGGCTGCGCCGGGATTTCGCCGCCCTGCTCAACGCCCCGCCGGAGAGCATCGCCCTGACCCACCACACGACAGATGGCATGAACATCGTCACCCTGGGCTTCAACTGGCAGCCCGGCGACGAGGTAGCCACTACCAGCATCGAGCATGAAGCTGGCCTCTTCCCGCTATACATCATCCAGAAGCGCTTCGGCGTCAGGATCAACATCGCTGAAGTCGGTGTTGGCGCGGAACCGCTGGAAGCCATCGCCGCTGCCCTGACCCCGCGCACACGCCTGCTCTCGATCAGTCATGTGTCCTATAGCTCCGGCGCGCGCTTTCCGCTGGAGGAGGTGATCGCGCTGGCCCATGCCAGGGGAATCGCGGTGCTGGTGGATGGGGCGCAATCGGTCGGGGCCTTCCCCGTCGATGTAACCGCGCTGGGGGTGGATTATTACGCCGTACCGGGGCAAAAGTGGCTGTGCGGGCCGGAAGGCGTCGGCGCGCTGTACATCCGGCCCGATCGGCTTGCTGATCTGCTGCCCACTTACCCGAACTATTCCACCATCCAGACGCATGACTGGCATGGCAACTTCACCCTCACCCCCACTGCCGTCCGCTACGAGACCGGCACGATCTATCCGGCGGTGCTGGCCGGGATGCGCGCCAGCCTGCGCTGGTTCCGGGAGGAAGTCGGACTGGAATGGGCCTATGCCCGTATCGCCCACATAGCTGCCTATACCCGCCACAAGCTGGCCGGGCTGCCCGGCGTGCGCCTGATCACGCCGGAAAGCCGCCAGGCGTCGCTGGTCAACTTCCTGCCGGTGGGCTGGTCGGCGGTACAGATGGCTGGCCTGGTCGCCGAACTGGATCGACGTGGCTTCATCATCCGCAGCATCAGCCACGCGCCTTACTGTGTGCGCGTTTCCTGCGGCTTTTACAACACCGAGGCCGAAATCGATGGCCTGTGCGACGCGCTGGCCGAACTGCTGGCCGCCGGGCCGCAGAAGGTCACCATCCCGGACTGGGCGGTGCAATACAACCTCTCAACCGAGCCGGTGTACTGAGCCACACCGGCACCCAAACGAAGGCGGCGCGATGGGTGCGCCGCCTTCGCTGTTTTTGCTGCCGCTACGACCTGTTGCCGGTTTACCCTTCCCGCTTGCTGCTTTCGCTTGCCACCGGTCAAATGGCTCTTTGAAACCATCCGAGTATAATGTGAACGTAGTCCGCGTGCCCTCAGGCTTTCTGTGGAGTATAAGGAGCCGATGCCGTGCGCCGTTTGTCGCCATACCTGATCATCGTGCTGCTGATCAGCGCGCCATTCATCACGGCGACGCTGGCAGATGTCCATGCCGGGCCGCCCCGGCAGGGTGAAGGGGAACAGCCCATCACGCCGGAGACGAACTTCGGCGCGTTTGTGCTGAACATCCGGCTGGATCTGGAACTGCTGGCTGACGAGGTCAACGGCCCGCGCGTGCGCCCGGCAGGTTGGAACGGTAACGCCGACCCGGCCAGTGTCTCCATCCTGAGCGACATCTGGGTCGATCTGGAAGCGCAGGCCGACGAAGTGTTTGAGAAGCCCGGCGTCCGTCCGCCGGACTGGGCCGGGGTAGCCACGACCACACCGGTACGGATCGCCCGCAACCTGCGGCATGACCTGGAACTGCTGGCCGATACCGCCTTTGGCGCACGGCAGCGACCTGAGGACTGGATCGGCGCGCTGCCGATCTATTCCTGCGACATCGCCACGCAGAACCTGGTTGAGTTTGTGACCCGCACCTTCGAGTTCACGCCGGTCACGCTGCTTTCCGTGGTGGACTACTGCCAGGCCATCGCCGGGGAAGCGCAGGATCGTCTGGCCGGGCAGGGCATCACGCTGGTCGAAGGGGACATCCCCCTCCTGCTTTCCAACCTCCGGGGCGACCTGGAACGGCTGGCCGATGAACTGCTGGGTCTGAACGCCCGCCCGCCTGGCTGGTTGCGCACGCTGACGACCGAAACCAACCAGATGGCCACTGACCTGCTCAGCGACCTGGAATTGCTGGCCACCAACCGTTTTGGGGAGGGCAACCGTCCGCCCAACTGGATCGGCAGCCTGGGGCGTAGCCCTGGCCTGTACGTGCGCAACCTGCGCCACGATCTGGAATTGCTGGCCGATCTGACCCTGGTTGGCCGGGAAGATCACCTGATCAACGGCCGCCCGGAAGGCTGGTCGGGGATGCAGGGCTTCGGCGATGAACTGACTTTTTGCCCGGCTGCCGTGCAGGGGCTGACCCTGCTCATGCAGCAGTACTATGGTTACACCATCCCACAGATCACGGCGGAAACCACCGAGCAGTACTGCCGCAGGCTGGCCGCTGATGTCAACGCCTACGCCGAAACGGATCCTGAACGGGCTACCTTTGAACAACTTGCCGGGCTGGTTGGCGCTTCCGGGCGACCGCTGGCTGAATCGGACTACGCCTTCGCCTACCTGGACGTGGCCGCCCTGCAATACATGGGCATCATGCCGCGCGGCGTGCCCTTTGAGGCGTGGTATCGCAATTACGGCGAGAGCAAGATGATGTATGTCGTGGGCGAAAACTTCGCCGTCTACGTCTCGCAGGAGTGGACAACGCTGCCGGAAGGCGTCTTCTACCGCCTGCCCACGTTGCACGGCGTGATCCCGGAAACCTACTCCGGCCCCGGCCCGACACCTACCCCGACCGGCGTGGCGGTGACGCCTACGCCCGGCGCAGCGCCCGGCCAGCCACCGCCCGGCATTGAGGGGCTGCAACTGGTGCAGTGGAATCAGGTCAACGTTTACTATGATCAGGACCGCCCGGAGACCAATACGGTGCTCGTGCGCCTGGAGCTGTGCGCTATCGTTGGCCAGGGTTGTGAGCCTGTACAGAACGTCTTCACCTCTGCCGGCGTCCCACTGCCGATCATCACCGTGATCGGGCCGTACCCGGTCTTTGAATTGCCCTACGGCTACAGCAACAGCTTCATCCTGACCAGCGCCTCATACTACGCCAACGAGATCTGGGTCAGCGATCCGACGCTGCGGGGTATCACAAGCGGCCAGTAGCCCAGGGCCAGACGCGTACAGCAGGGAGGGGAGCCGCTGGCCCCCCTCCTTTTGTTTGACGTCCGCTTCACGCCGAACCACTGCCATACCCGCAGGACATCTCCAGCGCTTTACTTGCGCTGGCCCGGTGCATTCTCCCGGTTGCCGGGTGCGCCGCCGCTGTGCCCGGGGTTGGCTGTGCTGGGTAGCGGAGCACCCTCGCACTGCGCACGCCAGCCGGGAGCCGGGGCGTTGTCAGGGGGCGGATTGCTGCAATCATAGGTCGGGGTCAGGCCGGGGCGTGGGCCAATCGCCGGGCCGGGCGTCGCCGTCGGCGCGGGCGGTATGACCTCCAGCTCAATCCCGCTCTCAATATCGGCAGGCGTTGCGTCAGGTGTGGCTACCGGCGGCGTCAGGGTGAATGTCGGCGTAGGCGTAGGGGAAGGCGTCGCGGTGAGCGTCAGGGTTGGCGTTGTGGTCACCGTCAACGTCGGTGAAGGGGAGGCGGTCAGGGCAGGCGCGGCGGCCCGATCGCCAACCTGTGGCACCAGGATCACAGCCAGCATGAGCATAAGCGCCGCCGCTGCGGCCAGCGGCCAGCTGATCCGCGCCGGGCGCATGACCCGCTGCGGCGCGGATGGCATCTGCCGCGCCGCAGCCATGATCTGTGCCAGCAGGCGCGCCTCAGCTTCCGCCGACAGACGGGGATGGGGCGCGTCAGCCAGCCGCCGGGCAGCCGCCATAAGCGGATCGTCATCGATGGGCGGGGCCTGGCGGCCCTCGGCCAGCATCCGATCCAGGCGCTCGGCCAGGCTATCGGGATCATGACGATGGATCATCGTCGCCTCGCAAATAATGGCGCTCCTTGTGAGCCAGGCCCAGCAACCCGGCCAGACGGTTCAGCGCCCGATACTGCAGGGTCTTGATCGCGTTCTCACTTTTGCCCAGGATGGCCGCTACCTCCCGGTGACTCTTGTGTTCCACAAAACGCAGCAGCAGGATCGTCTGGTGCTCCTCCGGCAGGCGCTGCAAGGCGCGGCGCAGGGCGGCAATCTCGTGGTGCTCTTCCATCCGATCTTCCGGCAGAGGCGCCTCATCCGGCAGACTCTCGAACAGCTCCGTATGGCTGTGACGGCCAGCGCGGCGGTAGAAATCGGCCACCCGCGCCGCCGCAATGCGATACAGCCATGCCTCAAAGGGAATCCCCTCTGACCGGTAAGCTGGCAACCCCTCCACCATGCGCAGGAAGACTTCCGCGGTCAGGTCTTCCGCATCGGCGTCGGTAGGGACGCGGTAAGCGATGTAGCGGAAGATGGCCGGCGCATGGTGGCGGTAAAGGGCCGCCACCGCCTCCGTATCGCCCCGGCGGGCGCGTTCGACAAGAGCTTCCAGATTGGCAGGCTTCATACCCGGTATTATCTACCGCAAAGCCCGCCTTGCCAAAAGCGGCCTTGCCGGGCGCAGGGTAAGGTTCCGGTGTACAATGCAACTGCACTGCGACTGCCGCAATCCTCGTTGACGGCCATCATCATTCCTTATACCGGGGAAGAGGGCGCAATGTCACAGCGGGAATAGTCCTATTGTCCTATGTGACATTGCCCTTCCCGGAGCGGTTTAGTGGGTGCAAAGCATTCGATTCGCATCCAGATTCAGGGAGAGGCGAAATGCGCAAGAACATACACTGGCTACTGGTAGGCACCGCCGTCATGCTGCTGGCGGGCCTGTTCGCCCTGCCGGCGATCGCCCAGGGGGAGGACTTCCCGGTCGGCGTCGAGGTGCTGGTCGTGGTGGATGCGGTGACCGTCGTGGACCCGGTAACGACCACGATTAACGTTCACCTCTACAGCGACCCGACCGTCGTCGGCACCTTTGCCCTTGATGCGGGTGTCACCCCGCCCGACGTCGGCGCTATCATCCTGATGACCCTGGATGTAGATACCACCGTAGTCACCAGCATCGTGGACGTGTCCGGCGATGTGGATCAGGATGGGGTCGCGGATGATGCGGATAACTGCCCGATCGTGGCCAATCCCGACCAGCTCGACACGGATGCTGACCTGATCGGCGACGCCTGCGATCCGGACTTTACAGACAAGGACGGCGACGGCGTCGTGGACTCAGCGGATACCTGCCCGCTTGTCCCGAACCTGGGCGTCGATGAGGACGCCGACGGTGTGGATGACGCCTGCGATCCGGACTTCCTGGATGGCGATCTGGACGGCGTTGTCGACGCGGTGGACAACTGCCCGCTGGTGGCTAATCCGGGCCAGGAAGATACGGATGGCGACGGTGTCGGCGACGCCTGTGAAGGCGAGGGTGAGGTCACCAGCTGCCTGGCGGAAGGCCACCCGGTGGCGACCGCCATCGCCGAAGCCTTTGACCTCAACTACCACACGGTAGGCGCCTGGGCCTGCGCCGGTTATGGCTACGGCGAGATCGCCCGTGCCCTGCTGATCGCGGCGGAAAGCGGCTACGGAGACACCCTGCCGCAGGATCTGCTGGATCGCTTTGCAGCGGGTGAGGGCTGGGGCCAGATCATGCGTGACTACGACATCAGTCCGAGCCAGTTTGCCCTGGGCCGGATCATCAGCGGTCGCTACCAGGGGCCGATGACCATGGCGCAGTACCAGGAACAGATTCAGACGCAGGTACAGACGCAAACACAGAATCGTCCCGGCAACAGCGCCAATGCCCCCGGCCATAGCAACGATAATTGCCCCGGCAACAGCTGCAACGCCCCCGGCCATAGCAACGACGATTGCCCCGGCAACAGCTGCAACGCCCCCGGCCAGATTAAGAAGGGCAACTGAATCCAGCGGAATGCCTCAAAAGCAAGAGGGCGGGTCTGAACGGCCCGCCCTCCTGTGTTCCTCCCGGAGTACTTCAGGGTGCGCCGATGACGCCCCACCCCCGACCCTGCGCTTCCAGGCGCAGCACGCTGCCATCAGCGCCGCGCAGGTAGACCGTCTCCGTCTGACCTTCGCTGGTCATCTGCAACGCGCCCTCATAGGTGACTTCCGGCTGCAGGCCCAGGGCCAGCCGGTTACGAACCGGGTCGCTCCCCCGCCAGATCACCCCCAGAATGCGCACCGGCTGGTAGCGTCCCGGTGGCGGTACAAAGTTAGTGTCTTCATCAGGCGTCTGGCCGCCTACATAACGGTTCTGGAAGGCGGTCCAGGCCGGCGTGCGGCCATCGGAAAACAGCACGTATACCCGATCCTGGGCCTCGACGTAGATCATCCGTCCGCCTTCAAACAACTGCTCGATATGCGTGCTTTCCACCACGGCGGCGTCAGGGCATTCCACCGGCTCCGGCGCAAAGAACCAGCGGTAAGCGCAAAGGAGCGGTACGTCCAGCAACTGTTCGACGTAGAACTGGCCATTATCGACGGTCAACAGGAACTCAACGGCGCCCCGGTCACGACGGCTGGTCTGCACGGTCAGCGAGCCGCTCGGCTCGACATTCCAGAGCTGGTTGCGCTGGCCAAGCGCATCCAGACGGTAGATGGCGGCACGATCCGCCCCCCGGATCGACCAGAACAAGGTCACCGAATCGCCAGGGTAAACATAGGCTGGATCGGCGGTGAAATACTCGATGCGCGGGGCGTTAGGATTCGGGCGCGGCGTGGGTGTCACCTGCACCGGTTCGGGCGTGCGGGTCGGCCCGATGATCGAGGTCGGGCTGGGGCCGCCGGTGGCGGTCATGGCGTGTACCGGGGTGGATGTCTCGGTAGGCGGTGCCGTCGGCGAGGGACGAGGGGTCAGGGTGAGCGTGGGCGTCAGCACAGCCGTCGGGAGCACCGGATCGACCACCCCGCCACAGGCCGCCAGTGGCAGCACCATCAGGAACAACAGCAGCCAGCATAATTGCTTCATGGACATCCATCCCCAGGCCCATCACAGCCCAAAAACTGTCAACCAAGCGCACGCCTGAGGCCATTTCCGGCCCGCTTTGACCCTGCTTGACAAGGGTTGGGCGCTGTGCTACAGTACCGCAAGTTAAGCTTTCTGCAAGATCATCGCATGGCTTGAAGGATCCTGCATGGTCCCCAGTGCCCGGCCTGCAATCCATGCGGCATTGCTCAAGGCGCACAGGCCGGGAAAGGCGTACAGGCGATCTGTGGGCCTATTATACATTCAGGCCCCGGCCCGGATCGAAAAGCCGGCTGGCGGTAGCAGGTCGATCCCGGCGGCCATCCGCCGGAGCTGAGGAGAGCGCACCCTTGGGCAAGACACGCACCGAACAACTGGCGGAGCGCCTGCGCGAGCTTCAGGCCAGCTCCGCGGATGTCGAAGCGGCGGCCGTCGTCAGCGTTGACGGCCTGAGTATGGCCTCTTCCCTGCCCGCAAACATCGAAGAAGATCGCGTTTCGGCGATGTCAGCGGCGATGATCTCCCTAGGGGAGCGGATCGCCAGCGAGCTACGGCGTGGCAAGCTGGATCAGGTCTATGTCAAAGGCGAGCGCGGCTATGTCCTCCTGCAGGCCGTGGGCGAGGAAGCCGTACTGACCGTCCTGGCGCGCCAGCAGGCCAAGCTGGGCCTGATCTTCCTGGACATGAACCGTGCCGTCAGCGAGCTGGAGAAGCTGGTCTAGGCCTACCTGTTGAGGCTCCCTGGCGTACAGACAGGGCGACCTGCAGCCCCTGCGTTTACGAGCACGGAACCACGTCCTGCCACTCAGCTGGGGCGTGGCATCTTGGCGACTTTTGAGTGAAGGAGGCTGGCGTGCCGATTGAGAAGAAGAGCGGCCTGTATTACCCGAACAAGATCGCCCGCATTTACATCGAGGCGATGGAAGATGTCATGGGCGTTAACGGGTTGAATGCGGTGCTGAACCTGGCCGGCCTGGGTCAATACATTGGCAATTATCCTCCGGACAACCTGAACCGGGAATTTGACTTCGCCGAGTTCACCGCGCTCAATGCCGGCCTGGAAGAGATGTATGGCCCCCGTGGCGGACGCGGTCTGGCCCTGCGAGCGGGGCGCGCCTGCTTCAGCCAGGGCCTCAAGAACTTCGGCGCTCTGGCCGGCGTCGGCGATATGGCTTTCAAGGTTCTCCCCCTGCAGGCCAAGCTCAAGATGGGTCTGCCGGCCATGGCCGCCATCTTCAGCCAGTTCAGCGACCAGAAAAGCGACGTTGAAGAGTACGACGACCACTTCAAGTACTACATCCGCGATGTCTGCCCCGTGTGCTTTAACCGCACAACCGACAAGCCACTCTGCCATGCCGCCGTTGGCCTGCTCCAGGAAGGTTTGCGCTGGGTAAGCGGCGGCCATGAGTTCCGCGTCTACGAAAGCGATTGCATCGCCAAAGGCGATAAACACTGCGTCTTCGTGATTTACAAGGAACCGATCAGCTAGGCCCCCCACCCGTCCGCGCCCCCGGCCACCAGCGCCGGGGGCGATTGCCCGGCGCTGGCCCTGAGCAGCAGCCGACCGGCGATCCCCCCGGGACTGCAGGGGAGCACCAACGGTGGCCGACAAATTGCAGATCCTGATCGTTGAGGACAACCGCGACCTGACTGAGATGCTGGCGGCGTACCTGGACGTCCAGGGCTACGCCGTTCTGACCGCCCTGACGGGCGAGCAGGCCCTGCAACTGGCCACCCGCCATAACCCGAACCTGGTCATCCTGGATATCCACCTGCCGGATATTGATGGCTACGAGGTCTGCCGCCGCCTGCGCACCCACCACCTCACCCAGAACACCCCCATCATCTTCCTGACCGAAAAGCGCGACCGCGTGGACAGATTGCAGGGGCTGGAACTGGGCGTGGTCGATTACATCACCAAGCCCTTCGACATTCAGGAATTGCGCCTGCGCATCCGTAACACCTTACGCCGCGCCACCCGCCGGCCATCATTGAACCGGGTGACCGGCCTGCCGGAAGGCCCGGCGGTAGACGAGCACTTTGCCACGTTACTGGGGAGCAGCGACTGGGGAATCCTGTGCCTTTCCCTCGACGGGTTGGAGGGTTTCCGCGAGCGGTACGGCTTCGTGGCAGCTGATGACGCCCTGCGCGCGGTCAGCCTGATGATCCGCAATGCCGTGCGGGAAGACGGCGAGGAGGACGATTTCATCGGCCATCTGGGGCCGTACGATCTGGTGATCGTCACCGCTGGGGGACGGCTGGCGGATCTCCGCACCCGACTTGAAGATCGTCTGCTGGAGACCCTGCCCTACTTCTATCCTCTGATTGACCGGGAACAGGCCGCTCTGACCCTGCACAGCGGCGTTCTGCTAGCCACTTCCGGCCCGTACAGCGACGTTGCCAGTCTGCGGGCAGCCATCCTGCTGGCGCGGCGACCGCTGAGCCGTCCGCGCTAGACCACCACGCGGGGATACATCCGCGCCCCGATCAGGATGAGCAGGGTAGCCACCACAATCAGCACCACAAAATCCAGCGCCAGGTTGGCCGTAATCGGCTGGCCCAGCATCAACGTGCGCAGCACATCGACTTCATAGGACAGCGGGTTGATCGTGGCCAGCACCTTGAGCCAGTCGGGCATGATCGCGATCGGGTAGATGGCATTGCTGGCAAAGAATAGCGGCATCGTCAGCAACTGGCCGATGCCCATAAAGCGCTCGCGCGTCTTAACCAGGCAGGCGATGATCAGCGAGAAGGTGGAAAAGACCGCCGCCCCCAGCACGATCGCCACCAGAACAGCCAGCAAAGCCAGCGGATGCCAGGACAGGCGCACGCCGATTAACAGCGCCAGCAGATAGATGATGGCCGCCTGACTCAGCGCGCGCACACCAGCGGAAAGCGCCTTGCCCAGCACCAGCGCCGTGCGCGGCGTGGGGCTGACCAGAAACTTATGCACGATCCCCAGATCGCGCTCCCAGATCACGGTGATGCCGCTGAAAATGGCGATGAACAGCACACTCTGGGCCAGGATGCCCGGTGCCATGAAGTCAATATAGCGCACATCCCCGGTCGGGATGGCCCGTGTCCGTTCAAACACCTGCCCGAAGACCAGCAGCCACAGCGCCGGTTGCACCGCCCGTGTGAATAGCTCCGTAGGATCGTGGCGCAGCTTGCGTACTTCCAGTTCGGCGATGACCAGCGTCTTCCTGAGAAAACCGCTGAGGGTGTTTAGCACGCCGCCAGGGTACAATGCTGCCGGGCTATCCCAGCCGGCGCGCCGTGCGTCGCGTTCGTGAAGTGTCACGGTAAGTGCCTCCCGAGTCCAGGCTGCTGCCGGAATAGTGAATAAAGACATCATCCAGGGTGACGCCGTTCCCGCCGATCGACGCCTTGAGCGCCGCCGGCGTGCCAGCGGCCACGACCTTGCCCAGGTGCATGATCGCGATCTCGTGGCACAGGGCATCGGCCTCTTCCATCTGGTGTGTGGTCAACAGGATCGTGGTGCCATGCTCTGCGCTGTACTGACGCACCAGGTCCCAGACGGCGCGCCGCGCCGCCGGGTCCAGCCCGACGGTCGGCTCATCCAGGAACAGGACGCGCGGATGGTGCAACATCGACTGGGCGATCTCCAGCCGCCGGATCATGCCGCCGGAATACATGCGCACCAGCTTATCGGCGGCATCTTCCAGCCCCATGAAGGACAGCGCGTCACGGACGCGCCGTTCGCGCTCCTGGCGGGGGATATCGTACAGTTTGGCCATGATCAGCAGGTTCTCGTAGCCGGTCAGCGTACCATCGGCGGAAAGCATCTGCGGCACGTAGCCGATCAGACGGCGAACACGGCCCGCATCCCGCGTGACACTGTAACCGGCAATCCGGGCGTCACCGGAAGTAGGCGGCAGGAGAGTCGTCATCATCTTGATCGCTGTGCTCTTGCCCGCGCCGTTTGGCCCCAGCAGGCCGAAGATCTGGCCTTCCTCCACGGCCAGCGATAGTTCGTTGACGGCGATAAGCTGGTCAAAACGCCGGGTGAGGGCGTGCGTTTCCAGAATTGGGGTCATGATGCTTCCTGAGCTTCTGCCTCCGTGATGAATGTCCGGCGCAGGATATCCATCGCCTGCATGACAATCGCGCACTCCTCCGGTGGGAGTGCAGCCAGATCCTGCAACAAACGGGCGCGGGTAAGTTGCGCGGCGCTCTGCAGAGTCGCCTGCCCGCTTTCGGTCAGGACCAGGGTGACGCGCCGCCGGTCGTCGGTGGCGCTCTGGCGGGTGACCAGACCGCGCCCGACCAGCCGATCGATCAGCTTGGAGACCGACGGCAGGCTCAGGCCGAGGTGCTCAGCAACATCCGAAAGGGACGCGCCGGGTCGGCGGCTGACGTGCAGCAGAGCGCGGAACTGCGGGACAGAGAGATCGGGCGCGCGGTGGCTGCGCATCTCCGCGCGGATCACGCGCATGATCAGCGGCACGGTGTCCATCACCTGCGCCGCGCAGGCTTCTGCCAGTGACAAATTGTTTTCATTCTCTAATGGTTTCATAATCTAAGTATATCATGTAGGCGGGCGGCAGCAAAAAACCGGCTGTTCTTACAGCCAGGTCTACATATCTCGATAACCGAATGTTCTAAGATATTTATGTACAGGAAGCTCTCCCTCTACTCATGATCAACAAGGTAGCTGCTCTCTGCTGCTCGCCGTAACGAAAGAAAGGCCTCTTTTAGTTCCTGTCTCACTGCGCTTTCCGGCTCACTCAACAGAAGCTCTTGGTATTTCTCCAAAAACTGAATGCGCAATCTGTGAAATAGATGCAGAAAATGTCGAAGAAAATCTATGCAGTCCAAAATGGCGAACTCTATGCCGCCAGTTACAGAGTAAAGACTCCTAGCATATTCACTAACGTTGTGATCAACTTTGTCAGTCGTCACAAAGATGTAGTTGTCAATCTTGAAACCAATTCTTGTCAACTTCTGCAGAGCGCGATCGACATCGGCTTTGAGAACCTGTTTCATTTTGATTTCGTAACTGGTCACTATCTGATTATCATCCACTAGGGTGATTTCCAGATCACCTAGAGCACCCGTCTGTTCATCTGCTGCATTGTGTGAACGAAGGGGCAACACCCGCTCTCCAAGATTGTTGGCAGCAGATTGATAGATAGCGGCTACCATCAATACTGGCAAGCGAGAGGCGTGAGGCAACGACAAGTGCTGCCTAAGCAACTCAACAATATCCTCGGATGAAAGCGAAATGTCTCCCTGTGTGCGCTTCAACTCCTCCATCAATGACCGCATTCTGTGTTGGCGCTCCTCTTTGAATGCTAGAAGAGTCTTAATTGTCTGAGCTAACAGATCATCCGCAGTTATGGTTGAGTTTTCCACCGCATTGAGGAGCTCGATAACTGACGCATATAGCTGTCTAGGCCGTCCCCCCAATTCCGTACCTAGCTCCAAGACAACTGGCTTGGTGCGAAAAGCCGGGGTAAGAAAAGCCGTAGTTGGGTTACACGGCAATTCATACTTGTTTACAAAGTCACTGACATATCTCTCATCATAAGTCCTGCCAGAAAAAGAGCGCTCACCCAACTCTGTAAAGGGTTTCCGGATATCTACAGAGGGATCATGGATTTTCGCAGTACAGCAGGCAAGCAACATCCTAACTGGTGAACGGTTATTGGGGTGGCGGCAAACGTCGTTCACCCTGCTCAGCAATGTCTCATCAGTGATGAACTCGCGTTCTAAGCGATTCAGCGCCTTTGCGTAGGCGCTTTCCAGGATCTGCGATGGTTCCACGGGATCAGTCATACCACTCGTCCGAAAACAATGATAGATTCTGAATCTCTGCTGTGGTGCTAGATCCTCGTCGAGTTTCAAACGATACGGGTGCGTAGTTAGTCCAGAGGACTTCCTGCCGCAAGCTCTTGACAGAATGCACCTTCTTCACAGGTGCTTCTATACAATACCAGTCACGATAGAGATGATCCATTAACACACCATGATAACCAGAGATTGCCACCTTCCCCTTCACTGAGTGCAGTACTTCTGCTAACTCTCTATGATCAGCGTCTGTCATTTCGTAGCCGTACGCATTCTGATCGCCACGAGAATCATGAGGATACGGTGGATCACAGTAGAATAGGGTATGTTCACTATCATAGCGTTGGATTACTTCAATAGCGGGAGCGTTCTCAATCTGCACTCTCAGAAGTCTCTGGACGATTTCTGATAGCCCTTCCACGCTGCCTAGCCATCTTGACACCGCTCCTGCCATCCCGGCCCGGCTTGTCAGGCGGCAATGCGCCCACCGACCAGAGCTTGCAGTCTGTGCCAGACCAGTCCGCACCTGCCTTGCGCGTACGAAAAAGCGCCGCGCCCGCTCAAGATCCGAGATGTCCTCTGAAGGTCCCACAAGCGCCTGGTCGAATTCCGCACGTGAGAATGGCGTCAAACCAATAGCTCTGATCAAATCATCGGGTTGATCGCGTAGGACTCGAAAGAAGTTCACAATCTCCCTATCTAGGTCATTGTATGTTTCAACTGGCGAAGGCGGTCGGTTAATGAGAACAGCCGCCGAACCACCAAAAGGTTCGCAATAATGATGACAGGAAGGCAAGAGAGGCAAAAGCCAATCCAGGTGGCTGTACTTCCCACCGTACCACCCAAATGCGATACGTTTGTTTCCCATCTTGGCAGTAACCTCACAAGTACTCTCTTCTACGAGTATAGCGGCTATCAACAAGAATAGCAGAACGATATTTCTAGCGCACGCCCCACATGACCGGGTCGTACGTGCCGTAGGCGGCGTACATCCCCTCGCTGACCTCGGTGTAGTCGCCGCTGAGCGTGTCCAGGATCAGCAGCAGGGCGGCGCGCCCATCCTCCGGCACATCAACACCAAAGGCGATATAGCGCCCGTCCGGCGACCAGATCAGCGCCGGCAGGCGCGGCCCGATCTCGCGGATGGCAAAGCCGCAGAAGGCCGTGATCTGGCCGCTGATCGTGTCCAGGACGTGAATGACCGCCTGGCCGACATTGGCAGCCATATCCGGCCCGATGATCTCCATCACCCAGAAGGCCAGGTAGCGCCCATCGGGCGACCAGCTCAGGACGCGGGCCATCTGTTCCCCGCTGAGCCGGGCCGCGCCGTACATCCCGGTCAGGTTGGTGAAGCGCACGGCTTCCGCTGCCCCCGGCGCCACCACGAAAATTTCCGCCCCGGCCAGCCCCAGGCGCCGGTCAACCTCCCCCCGGCCAATGTAGGCCAGCCGTCCGCCATCCGGAGACCAGGCCGCCCCACCGCTGTATGGTCTGACTTCCAGCAGAGGCAGCGCCTCCCCATCGGCCAGGTTGACCAGCTCCAGCACCGGCCATTCCGAAGCGCCCTGAACCATCCGCAGGCCATGATAACCGCCCGGCTGGATGGAGAACGTGTCGTAATCGGCCAGGCGAACCGGCTCCGCCTGCTCCGGCGGGACGTCAATCGGGTAGATGGCCGGGTGGCCGGCGGTTGACCACACCAGCCAGTGCGACTCATCCCACCAGTCCATCTCGCTCACGTAGTAGGGAAAGGCTGGCTGGCGATCCAGGCCATCAGGCCGCATCGTCCAGAAGGTGGCCGTCGCCGGTGAAACATAGAGCAAGCGTCGGCGATCCGGCGAGGATCGACAGTTCGGGGCGCAGGGACGGGTTTCCGGCAGCGGATAGCGCATTTTGCGGTCCAGATCAACCACCCAGATGGCATCGCGGGAGAAGGTGGTCACGATCAGGCCGCTGGCGGCGAAGCCCGGCCCGCGCGGCTGCACGCCAGCCCCGCATTGCTGAACGAGCACGCCGTACTCTGGCAATGGCGCGGGCGGCGGTAACGTCGCTTCCCCGCCCTGAGCGCGGATCGGGTCGCCGGGGAACAGGCCGCGCAACAGGCTCTGCTCGAAGGGCCGCAGGTCGGCAGAGATGTCGCCGGTGCGGTGGAAAGTGAACTCGCTGCCGCCGAACATACCGGCGAGTCCGCCTTTTTCCTCTTGTTCGATGACCACATAGCCCCGGCGAGCCAGGTCGAGCAGCGTGGCCATGATATCCTTCATATCCGCCCGTTCGTCGAGCAGGACACCCACGATGCCCGGACGCTCTTCCGACGGCGGATCAGCCAGGTATTCCGGCACTACCAGCGCTTGCGGATCGCGCCCCCGGCTCTGGTAGCGCACCACGATGAACAGCACCCCGCCAAGGCTCAACAGGGTGCTCAGCGCCAGAATCAGCAGCGAAACCAGCGGCTGCCATTTCTCCTTGTAGGTCTGCTCGCGGTCATAAGCGGCCTGCCAGGAGGACTTTTTCATCGCCGGATCGTGCTCGTATTGCACGCGCACCTCGAACTCCTGGCCCCGCGGCAACCGGCCCGGCGACTGCCAGGTGACGGTGTTGCCATCCACCGACTGCTCCCAGGTGTCGGGATAACTGGCGACCAGTTGCGGTGGGCGGTCGGTGGGCATGATCACGCGCACCGTCGAAGCCAGCACCGGAAAGCTGAGATCGCCCGGAACGGCAACCCAGTAGAGCTGATCGCCCTTTTCATAGGAACGCAGCGCACCGTAGACGGTGTAGCGGATGACGAACTCACGCCGTTCGCCGTTGCGCATCGGGCTGGTGAAGTAGTACTGAATGACAAAGTCATCGCCCTCGCTGCGGGCGCAGAAGGTTCCGGCAGCCCCGGAACAGGAAGCCCTCAACGGTGTGCGGTTCTCATGGACTTCGACATCGGCAATACGATCCAGCCGCCCCTGTGGAATCTCGGCAAAGCCAAACGAGAACGGCCCCGTCTCCACCGTGATCAGGTATGTCTCGGTGACACGGAAGCGATTGGCCGCCGTGTCTACCTCGTCAATGGTCACATCGTAACGATCCCAGCGCAGGCTACGCCCATCCTGGGCAGCAACGGAAGTCAGGCCAGCGTTGCCAGCCATACCGCCAACGATCAGCAAGACCAGACACGACGCGAGCCACAACAGAATGCGCTTCTTCATAGAAATCCTCCGTCCCTGCCGGGCGGGAATGGGTGCGGGGACTATTCTACTGCATCGGCCCTGGCTGCGCACCTGAGCGTTGAGGTTATGCCATCACACCATGGCCACCCCCACGATATGCGGGCTGACAAAAGGAGGATAGGGAGCGCGGAAAGAACGCACCTCCACCGAACGGAAGCCAGCCGCCTGAATGGTCGCGCCTGTGTCTCGCGTCAGATGACAGCCATCACCGAGAGCGCTCCAGGCCGGGTTGAGCACTCGTTGTATGGCGAGAGTCAGCGAGTGTGACGGGGCGGCGACATGTTCCAGGAACAGGAACTGCCCCCCAGGGCGCAACACCCGCCTGATCTCGGCCAACACCTGCGCTTGATCGCGCACCGAACACAGCACGTGAGTGGTGACCACCGTGTCGAACTGACCCTCGCCGAAGGGAAGCTGCTCACCCCAGCCGCGCAGGCCCCCGATCACCGTGCAGCGCACGCCTGGCCAGCGGTCGCGCAGGTAGGCCAGTAGATAGCGGTTCGGCTCCAGCAAAGTCACCTGCGTCTGCGACGGATAGAACGGCAGGTTGGCCCCATCGCCCGCGCCGATTTCCAGCACCTGCCCCCGTGCCTGTGCCAGCAACGGCGCGCGCACCTCGCGGGTCAGCGCGTCGGCGAAGTCGGGCGTGCCTGTCCGACTGACGAAAGTATGGTAAACCCAGGCAAACCAGCGTTTGCGCAATGACATCTCGCCTGTGCCTCCGTAGCACCTCAAGCAGAGCCTTCCCCGCCGATCGTCAGAAAAATGCATGAATTTTCTAAGAGCACACTCAAAAAAGTTGACAAGAAGAGACTAAATATCATACAATGCAAAGGAAAAAAACGAACACCAACACGCGCAGGCCGGCCCATTGCGGCCTTTTGCCCGTTCTATGGTGATTATCGCGATGGTGATGTAAATTCTACAACAAGCGTGAGGGACAGAACGGCCCATGGAATACCCAGACTACTATCGCATCCTCGGCGTAGACCGTAACGCTTCGCTCAAAGACATCCGCAAGGCCTATCGCCGCCTGGCGCGG
>FWPV01003834.1_pt1 | contig 33245 bp, 20 predicted proteins | sample 2228371 | NCBI WGS metagenome assembly FWPV01 (sample SAMEA103939776, study PRJEB20133) | metagenome
TAACAAAAAAGATTTAGCCGACATTCCGGGAAAAATTAGGCGCGAAATGGAATTTATTTTTGTCGAGGATATAAATCAGGTTTTTGAAAACGCCCTGACAGTTTCCCCTCGCCAGAGGCAAAATGCCATTGCGCCCGCCCATTAATTTGAGCTAAATTGCCGTCAGGGGGAGCAGAGTGGAGGTGTTCCCTCTTCTTCCTTTAGCCTTTTCGAGTTTGTATTAAGTTATTTTGGTCGAAATGATTTAATTTTATTTTTTTTTGAGGCGGGGAAAAAATGTCGCTTTCCATCAGTTATTATTAGCACAATTTAATTTATTTTTTTTATTTAAATTTATTGAAAAATGAATATTCTGGTTAATTTTTTTCATCCCCCATCATCCACAATGATGATTTTAGTAAGATAAGCCTCCTTTTTATTATTCAGCCTCCATTTTCCTCGCTGATCGGTGGCGAATCATTTTATTTGACTTTCCTTTTTTTTAATATTAAGCATTAAAATATTGATTTTTTAGTGAAGTGAGGATGGAAATGAGAGGGCAAAGGTTAGTCTGTTTCTTTTTCCTGGGTTTCTTTCCTGTTTGTCTTATGGCTGGGGGGTGGAATAACACCCTTCTTGGCTGTCGCGCCCTGGGGATGGGTGGCGCTTTTATCGCCGTCGCTGATGACCCCAGCGCCATTTTCTATAACCCGGCCGGCCTAACTCGGCAGCCAAACGCCTTTAATTTTTCGGTGAACGGTTTTCATATCTGGCCGACGCATGTTTATGTAGCTCCTAACGGGCAAAGGCTGCAAAGTCGCTTTGAAAGCTCCGTCCCTCAGATTTTTGTGACTTACCGCCTGAATGAAAAAGTGACGGTGGGGTTCGGGGCGTATGTTCCGTATGCCGGGGGAGGAGTTGACTGGAAGGAATCTGACCTCGGTTATCCGTTCAAGTCGACGCTGGGCATATATTCACTCACGCCTTCTTTGGCTTATCAAGTCAATGAGCATCTTTCCCTCGGCCTTAGTCTCAATTTTTACCAGGGAATCCTTACTGTAAACACTCGCTTGGACCCTTTTGGCCCGATGAGTGAAGAAGAAAGTGGTTCCTCTGTTTCTGCCTCTTTTGGCCTCTGCTACCAGTTTAACGAAAAAGTAACCATAGGCCTAAGTGCCCGCGGCCCGGCTAAAATGAAGCTTACCGGGACAACGGCGGTCACTTATGGCGATTTCAAGATGAAACTTGACTCCGAGACCTCGATTGTTCTTCCCTGGGACCTGGAAGCGGGGTTTTCCTACCGTTTGAGCGAGCGTCTTATTTTTTCCGCCAGTGCGCAATATACTCTTTGGTCAGCTCTCAACGCCGTCGAAAAGACTATTAAAGGCATCCCTTATTTGGGTGATCTCAAGACCGCTGAACCCATGAATTTCAAAAATATTCTGGTATCGCGAATAGGCATGGAATATGCTTTCCCCCAGGGTGTTTTTCTGCGGGGAGGCCTGGGCTATGACCAAAACGCCACACCTGATGATACCCTCAATATAATGAATATTGACGTCGATAAGGTTAGCTTGCTCGGCGGGGTCGGTTATCGCTCTGGACGCGTCACCATTGATTTTGCTTATATTTATGCTCTGGGAAAAGAAAGACAAAAAACCTTATCTGGCTACGGGGTTCACCCTTTGATCGAGAAATACAACCTGAACGTCGTTATCCTCGGGTTGGGCCTCACTTATTCTTTCTAAATAAAATAAAAAAGCTTTTTCCCTGCAGTCGGTTACTGAGAAGAGAAAATTCAGCCTCAAGGCTTAAGCGGCCTTAAGGCTTGAGAAAGCGACCCTCGAAGACAACTTCAGCGGGGCCGGTCTGGTATACTTTTTGACCTTCCCATTCCACACGGAGCGAGCCCATACTGGTGCGGACAGTCACCGGACTGTCGGTTAAACCTTTGAGGATAGAAGCTACAGCTGCGGCACTGGAACCGCTGCCCGATGAAAGAGTTTCTCCGACACCTCTTTCCCAGAAGAGCACTTCGATTTCCTGGCGGTTAAGAACCCGGATGAACTCTATATTAGTCCGGTTGGGAAAGAAAGGATGCGATTCAATTTCCCTGCCTATCTGGTGCCATTCTATCCTGGCCGGAAAGCGGTCGACGAAAATGGCACAATGAGGATTGCCTACGGAAACAAGAGTAACAGGATATATTTTGCGATTAATAGAGAGAGGATAATCAATAACTCTTTGATGGAACGCCCCGTCGTCAAAGGGAATGTCGCGGGAACTAAGCTTGGGTACACCCATTTCGATACGAATGAGATAACGAGAAAGGGAGGCTTCGATCAAAGTAGTTTCTCTCTCTCCGGCTGAAGTCAGAAAAACTATCCGGCTACTTTTTATTTGCTGATGAAAATACAGATTGGCGGCGGCACACCTCAATCCGTTGCCCGAGATTTCTGGCTCAGTTCCATCGGCGTTAAAAATGCGAAAATGAACCACGCCCGCCTCTTTGTCCTTGACAGTAATAATAATTAGACCATCAGCGCCCACGCCAAGATGCCGGTCACAAGCCCGGCGAGCAAAATCGCCGTAGTCCAGCGCCGGGCCGACCTCCTGGCTGTCCATCACCAGAAAATCGTTGCCCAAGGAATGAAACTTGGTAAACCGCACTTTATGGCATCCTCAGGGTAACCATAAAATCCCGACTTAGGCCATCGCGTTCGCGGCGTAGCAGGAGCACGATGGGGTCACCTGATTTCAGGCGCCGCAAAACGGACTGGAACTCCCTCACCGAGGTGACCTTAGTCCGGTTTATTTCGAGGATAATATCTCCCTCTTGGATTCCCTTTCTTTCTGCTTCACTAAAGCGGTCAACCTGGGTGACCAGGACTCCTTCCTGGGTTCTATAACCGTATTGACGGGCGAGACGGGGGGTAAGAGTAGTTACCGTCAAACCCAGGTCTTCTTCGCCTTTTCCTTCCTCTTCCGTTGTTTCTTCATCTTTGAGCTCTTCTATGGTCGCGGTCAAAGTTTGTTCTTTGCCGTCGCGGATGATTTTTAGGGTAGCTTTTGACCCTGGTTGTATCTCAGCAATTTTGAACCTGAGGTCCATGTCATCTTTAACCTTCTGTCCGTTCACCTCGATGATAACATCGTATTGCTTCAGACCGGCTTTTCCGGCCGGGCTTTCTGGTTCGACTGACTCAACAATAGCTCCTTCCTTGGATTTTAGTTTAAGTAGTTGTCTGGTTTCTTCATTAATTGCCCTGGGAACAATGCCCAAGTAGCCGCGGACTACTCTTCCCTTTTCTTTTAGCTGGGTGGCTACTTTCTTGGCTAAGTTAGAAGGGATGGCAAACCCAATGCCTATGTTGCCTCCTGTGGGCGAGAAAATATTACTCGTAATCCCGATTACCTCTCCCCGCATATTCACCAGCGGGCCGCCTGAATTACCACGATTGATAGCTGCGTCTGTCTGGATAAAGTCCTGGTAAACAGGGACTGATTGAGCTGCACCTAACTGGCGGCCTTTGGCACTGATAATTCCGGCGGTTACAGTATGCTCGAGGCCCCACGGATTTCCTATCGCCAGAACCCACTCTCCAACCTTAATCTGGGAGGAATCGCCCAATTCAGCATAGGGAAATTCTTTTCCCTCCACTTTGATTAAAGCTAAGTCAGTCCTCGGGTCAAAACCAATAGGTTTAGCCGGGAGCTCATCTCCTTGAATAGTGAAGACAGTGATTTTAGCCGCTTTTTCAACCAGATGGTTATTGGTAAGGATATAACCATCAGAGCTGATAAAAAACCCGGTACCTTGAACTGTTGACCGGAATTCTCTTGGCTGTTGCCGGGGAAGGCCAAAAAAACGATCCCAGAATTCATCAAAAGGCCATTCCTGGCCGATATCTCTTACTCTTTCCACCCTTTCGCAGTCGATTTTAACCACGGAAGGGCCAACCTTTTCGATGATGCGAGAGAAATCTCCCGGAGTAAAAACCTCCGCCGGGGGAGCCGCATAGAGGGAATTAATTGAAGACATCTGTTTGGTGGAGGAATCAGGCAGAGTGGCTAAAGAGGCTTGTTTCTCTGGAGGCTGAAGGAGAAAAAAACCTGCTGCTAGCAGACCAAGCACAAACCCAAAACCGCCGATCAAGAGATATTTGCGCATTGCTACCCAACCTCCTCTAAATTAGATTTTAAATTATCACAATAATCTTAAAAACTCAAATTTATCTTTATTTTAACTTCCCAGCTCGCTATCCTGTTGCAAGGAAAGGACTAAAGTTCTATGATGACCGCCGAGAGGTATTGATGGCAGAGAAAGCAAGCTGTCTTCTGGTCATCGAAGGGATCGATGGCTCGGGTAAATCAACGCAGGTTCGCCTGCTCCGCCGGCGGCTTCGTCAGCTGGGCGTTGAAGTGGCTGTTTTTCGGGAGCCTACCCGAGGAGTGTGGGGAAAGAAGATTAGAGCTAAAGCTAAAAAAGAAAAATTCCTGGACCCCCAGCAAGAACTGGAATTATTTATCCGCGACCGCCAAGACAATGTTGAGCGCCATATTCTGCCAGCGCTGACAGCGGGAAAAGTGGTCATCCTTGACCGTTATTATTTTTCCACCATCGCCTATCAGGGAGCAAGGGGAATAGACCCTGCTTACATCCGTCGGCGCAACGAGGCCTTTGCTCCCCGGCCAGATGCCGTGTTTATCCTCCACCTTCCGGCCAGCGAAGGGTTAGCCCGCATCCATCATCGGCGAAATAAGGACATTCTTTTTGAGAAGAAACGATACCTGGAAAAAGTAGCCGAAATTTTCCAGGGAATACGAGGCCGGGGAATTTATCATCTGGATGCCCTTCAGCCCAGAAGTCAGGTTCACGAGGCTATATTCCAGAAAGTGCAGAGGATCCTTCAAAGAAAAGGTTGGCTCGCTTAACCCCTTTGGCAACCGCGGCCGTTTTTGTTAAGATGCAGGAGGAAGATGAAAATAAAATTTAAGCTTAAGCCCAGACGGGTGAAGAAAACAAGAAAAAAGAGCCAGTATCTTGCTGCCTTTCTCTGGCTGGTTTTTTTCTTCCTGGCCTGTTTCTTGGGCGCCATGATGGGCACTTATAGGGCTATCAAGCATAATCTGCCGGATGTGGCTGAGCTGGAGCATTTTGAGCCTAATATTACCACTTCTGTTCTGGCGGAAGATGGTTCTTTACTCAAGGAATTTGCTATCGAGCGCCGCGTGGAAATTAAATATGAAAATATTTCGCCCTTACTAAGGCAAGCCATCATTGCTACCGAAGACCCCAGGTTTTTTCGTCATCATGGGCTTGATGTCCGAGGCATCCTCCGGGCTATTAGAGCTAATTTAAGGGTCGGCCGGGGGTTGCGGCGTCTTCAAGGGGGAAGCACGATTACCCAACAACTCGCGCGTCAGCTTTTTCTCTACAGCCAGCAAACTCTGAGCCGGAAACTGAAAGAAACTTACCTGGCCCTTCAGATTGAAAAGGCTTATCCCAAAGAAAAAATCTTGGAAATGTACTGCAACCAGTGTTATCTCGGTCACGGGGTTTACGGCGTGGAGACAGCCGCCAACCTCTTTTTTGGCAAAAGTGCTTCTGACCTTACTTTGCCGGAAGCGGCTCTAATTGCGGGCATTTTTCGCGGGCCCGAGGTTTATTCTCCTTACACCAACCCCGAAGTAACTCTCCGCCGGCGGAACCATGTTCTTACGCGCATGGCGGAGGAGGGTTTTATTTCCCGGGAACAGGCTGAGGAGGCCAAACAAACCCCGCTTCAAGTCCTTCCGCTCCATCGTCAGAGTGCGGAGTTTGGCGCGTACTTTTTTGAAGAAGTTAGAAAATATGTTGAGAGGAAGTATGGTTCGGATATGCTTTATCGGTCAGGGTTGAAAATAACCACGACGCTTGACCCGAAACTCCAGGCTTTTGCCGAGGAAGCGTTGCTGAAAAGGCTCCGGGAAATAGATAAATTAAAAGGCTGGAGAAAGGATAAAAGAAACTTACTCCAGGAAGGAAAAAACGACCTGGAAAAAATTTGGCTGGAAAGCTGGCGGCTGGCTCCTTTAAAACCCGGAGATATCGTCGAAGCCGTGGTGCTTTCGGTGACACGCAGCGAGGCTTTGGTCCGGGTGAGGGATTATAGGGGTTTATTAACCAATAAAGATATTGCCTGGACCAGGAGCGATAACCTCGAAAGACTCATAAAAAAGGGCGACGTGATCCAGGTGCGGGTTATGGAGGTAGATGAGACAGCGAAAAAGCTTCTGGTCTCGCTTGACCAGGAGCCTTTGCTGGAAGGAGCTTTCCTCGTCATCGAGCCTCAGACGGGAGAAATTAAAGCCATGGTGGGAGGCTATTCTTTTAATCGCAGCAAGTTCAACCGAGCTACTCAGGCGCTGCGGCAGGTGGGGTCAGCCATTAAGCCTTTTCTCTATGTTGCTGCCTTAGAGAACGGTTTTACTCCCGCGAGCCTGATCGTGGATGAGCCGGTAACTTTTGTTGACCGATGGACAGGCCAACCCTGGTCCCCGCGCAATTATGACCGTAAATATAAAGGCTCGGTGACGCTTCGTATCGGTATTGAAGAGTCGCGCAACGTAGTCACGGCGCGCCTCCTGGACTACATTTCTCCCCAGCTTGGCGTAGAATATTGCCGAAAATTCGGGATTACTTCGCCCATCTATCCGTATCTTTCTCTCTCGCTGGGCACTTTTGAGATCAGCCTACTCGAGCTTGTTTCTGCTTATACTGTGTTTCCTAATAAAGGTGTGAGAGCCAAACCCTATTTCATCCACCGTATTGAAGATAGGCAAGGAAATATTTTGGAGGAGAATCAGCCAGAGAAAGAGATGGTTATCTCCCAGCAGATGGCTTATATGATGACCTATCTGCTGAAAGGGGTGATGGAGAGGGGGACGGCTGCTGCCGCCGCTCCTCTTTTAACCGATATAGCTCTGGCCGGTAAAACCGGCACTACCGATAACTACACCGATGCTTGGTTTATCGGGTTTTCTCCCTCGCTTTGTGCCGGGGTGTGGGTTGGGTTCGATACTAAAGTGCCTATTGGTGACCGGATGGCCGGAGCTGTAGCCGCTCTTCCCGCCTGGATAGAGTTTTTTAAAAAAGTTATCGAAGAGAAGAAAAACCAAGTCTTAGAGGAACAAGGAGAGTTTATCTACGAAGATTTTGAAATTCCGCCTAATCTTTCTTTCGTTGAGATTGACCGGAAAACAGGGTTTTTGGCCACACCTATTTGTCTTTGGCCGTTTCGGGAGGTTTTTTTACCCGGGACCGAGCCGCTCCGCTATTGTACCCGGCAAGATCATCTCCTGATTTTAGATTATTATGGCACTTCGAAGGCAGTCGAGGAACATTAGGTTCTTCTTTTCGCCAGAGATAAAAAAGTTTATTTATTTCTCATTATCCTTTTTTCATGAGGCCAGGCGCCGCGGCGATTGACCTTTTTTAGAAAACTAATTCTTTCGGAGCACCAGTTATCAAAGGCGTCTATATTTTTTTTATCCATTTTTTCTATCTCCGGGACGAGCTGACCTGCTTTGACCCTTAAGAGCTGGCCCGAGCGCAATAGCCTGGCTCGTTCTCTTCCTTGAATTTCCGCCAGGCCTTCAAAAATACGGCAAGAGGTTTCTTTTTTTTCCTGGATAGAAACCCGGTATAGTCCCTTTTCCAGGACCAAAAGATAGAAATCAGGAGTCCTTATTTCTACCTGTTTTTCTTGGTCTAAGTGGGTGAGGCAAAGCGTGATGGTTCCCTTGACCAGACGAAGCTCGAAATAAGGCGAGTCTGAGCCAGGAAGCTTTTCCAGGTCGAGTTTAGTGGCCTCATCCAGCCAGATAGTCTTTCCTTGACCGAGGCTTATTTCTACCCTTCCTTGACCCGTGGCTATTCTATCTCCTTCGAGAAGAGGTAGGTGGAGCGAAGCTTCCTCTAAATCCAGGGCCGATGCTCTTTGAAGATACACAGAGCCACTGAGATAACTTATGTAGGCTGACCTCTGGTTACCGTCGGTTTGTTCTGGCACACGCGGAAAAAGAAGGCTGGGGAGAAGAAAAAAGAAAAAGAAGGTCAGGTAAACGAGATTTTTCAGGAGATAAAATCCTGCGCGGCGGAAACGCTTGTTTTGGAGCATTCTCTGAATTTGAACCCTATTTTCTTTTTAGCAAAATATATGCCAAACTTTCTCTTCGAGGAAAATTTTTTACATTTATTTTTTCTGTCCCAAGCAGAGGACGGATGAAAAAGAAAGATGACGGAATCTCCTGCCTCTCAGGTAAATTTCTCGGAAGACTCAGAATTCGTTATTTCCAATAGCGCTGGAGCTGGTCAAAAGCAGGGGCCAGCTCCTTTTCAATTGTCGCCGAAATTGCTGTCTTAACAGAGGGTGGTGGTTTCAGGCCGGAAAGCTGGTAGAGGACTTCTTTTAGGCTATTTTTCAGTCCGACCAAACTATACCCTCCTTCAAGAACAAGAAGCAAGCGTCCTTGAGCTGTAACTTTAGCCAGGTTAATTACCTGCGCCGTAAGGCCAGCCAGGCCTTCCGCCGTGACCATCATTCCACCCAAGGGGTCGTCTTGATGAATGTCAAACCCGGCCGAAACTAATATAAATTCTGGCTTGAAGCGAAGAGCTAAGGGGGTGAGGATTTCCTGAAAAATAAAATAGTAATCTTCGTTGCCCTTACCTGGCGAAAGAGGGACGTTAAAGGTATAGCCTTCACCCTCCCCAGCTCCTACTTCATCCCAGTATCCTGTCCCCGGGTAATAAGGATATTGATGCGTGGAAAAATAAAGGACTTCCTTTTCCCGGTAGAAGGCATGCTGGGTGCCGTTGCCATGATGCAAGTCCCAGTCGATGATTAAAATTCGCTCCAGGCCAAACTCTTTTCTGAGCCAGCGAGCCGCCACAGCCACATTATTAAAGAGGCAGAAGCCCATAGCTCGGGAGGCTTCAGCATGATGACCAGGAGGACGAACCAAGGCGATGGCGTTTTCGACCTCTTTTAGCATGATTAATTTAGCAGCTTCTAAGACTCCACCCACGGCCAGTTTAGCGGTATCATAGGAAAGGGCGCAGGTTGAAGTGTCGGGGTCCAAAACCACCCGCGGCTTGCCCTTTGTTTCCCGCAGTTGATTTATGTAGGACTTCGTATGAACCAGCTCAATTTCTTCCTCGGTAGCCTCGCGGGGTTTAATTATCCTCAGTTGGGCCAGAGCTGGGTCAGCCTCGATCATCTCATAAATTGTCTGCAAGCGAGCTGGGTTTTCTACATGATATGGCCCCATCTCATGGTCGAGATAGCGCCAATCTTTAACAATGCCTGTCTTCATGCCCCGCAACCTTTCTGGCGATGTTATTATAAAACTAAGGGGAAGTCATGTCACGGGAAAACCGCTTTCCCGGCTCTTGTCTTTCCCCTCAGATTGCTTTCCCCATCTGGAATGACTGAGGAACTTTCCTTCTCGACTCTTTCTTTTTTAAGAAATGTATTACGTCACAGAAAAAAAGCTAATGTCTTCGACCTATTTTATTTTAGATGGAAAAAATTGTTCTATTTCCTCTGGTTTGGGCTTTTTGGTCAGAAGACTGACGATGATGAGCGTTAGCAAGGAGGCGGCAAAGGCCGGATAGATTAAAGGAATGCCCCATGGGTCTCCTTCGGGAACTTTATCTGGAGGAAGGACTTCAGCCAGAACCTTCAGGACAACACAAACTATTGTACCTGAGGCAATGGAAGCCAGTCCGCCAGCCTTGGTGGCTCTTTTCCACGCCAGAGCAGCTATCAGGGCTGGAGTAATGGCCACCCCATAAATGGTGTAAGCAAAATAACTCATTTCCAACACAGATTTAAGTCTGGTGGCGAGGAGAAAAGCCAGCACGCCCAGGATAGTGACTAAAACCTTTTGCAGTGCCACCATGGTTTTCTGGTCTGCATCTTTTTTCCAAAAGCGCTGGTAGAGATCGCGCATGATCGTGGTCGAGGGAGAAAGAAGATAATTCATCCCGGTGCTGATTACCACCGCACAAGCTGCTCCCAGGAGGAGGACGCCGACTGGCGCCGGCACAAGGTTACGCGCCGCGAGAAGAACCACCTTGCCACCCTCTTTAGGAATAGCCAGGTTGATCTGGTCGCGGAACTTGCTATAAGAAAAGACAGCAATAACGACCACCACGGTTTCGACAAAAATCGTGCCTATGGTCCAGAGAATAACGGCTTTTTTGGCGTCCTTGGGCGTGCGCGCGCTGTAGAATTTTTGGTACATGCTCTGGACCCCTAAAAGCAGAAGAAGGGTGGATAAGAAATAGCCGCCCACTTTCCAGGTAGGATGGGCACCGAACTGTTCATTGACCACGGAAAAATAACCTGCCGGCAGAACTTGCGTCGCCTGCTGCAGCCCGCCAGCCGCGAGATAAACAAACGGAACGGATAGAAGGCAGGCCAGGAGAATGATAATGCCGTTGGGCAAATCAGTATAAGCTACGGCGACCATGCCGCCCAGAGCCGTAAAAAGGATGACAAAAATGGCCGCAATGATAGTGCCCACAGAATCAGGAATAGCGCCGTCGGTAGCAACATTAAGAATGAAACCGCCGGCGACGAATTGATAGGATACGATGGCCGTAAAAGACATGATCAGGGCGATGGCGCCTATGATTCTTGCCGCCGACCCGTAGCGTGCTTCGAGAATGTCGCCGATAGTATACTGGCCAAATGTTTGAATCTTGGCCGCAAGGAAATAGATAATGATGATCCCTACCCAAGCTCCGGCCGCCAGCCAAAGGGCAGAGAACCCGGCTTTAGAAGCGAACTCCGCGCCGGCGATAAACGTACCCGAGCCAATCCATGTACAAATCAGGGTGAAAACCATGACCGAGGTTTTCAGTCCCCGACCAGCCACCATGAAATCCTCCTGGCTTTTTATCCTCTTGGATCGGATGAAATTGACCACGGTGAGGACAAGAAGATAGGCCAGAATGATGTAAAGGTAGGTGTGCATTAATCCCTCCTCAAGATTTTTTTCTAAACCATATTTTTTTCACTACTCTTTTTCCTTTCAACCGGAGAAAAACCAGCGCCATAATAACATATCGTTTAAAATCTTCCCAGCCTCTCATGTTTTTTAAGGCTCTTATGATTTTCTGACCCAGGGAAATGCGGCCGCCGCTCATCGACCAACGGAAAAGAAGTTCAGCGACCTGGGCCCAGGTCAAGCGGTCGAGAAAAAGAGGTACATCCCCTTGCGCTGTCGGGAGAGTTATAATTCCCGGAAAATGCTTTTTCGACCAGGTGAAATCAGGCGGCAGGATTCCTTTTTCCCGGGCTATCTTTTCCAAAGGCGTACCCGGGTAGACATGGAGGATGGCCACCGTCGCGTCTATTTTCCCTTGGTAAGCCTCGATAATCTGGATGGTTTCTTGCGCCTCCTCCCAGGTTTCTGTGGGATGACTGAAAATAAAAAAAACATTGGGTATGACGTCCATTTCCTGGCACCAGGCAACGAGGTTATGGAAGTCCTGAATTTTAATTTTTTTGTTGACAATTTCGTTGCGCACTCTTTCTGAGCCTGCTTCCAGCCCGAATGAAATCTGAAACAGACCGGCTTCTTTCATCCTGGCCAGAAGCGGCCGGCTCATCAGGTCCATCCTGACCTCGCAACACCAGAAAATTGGTAGGCGACGCTCGAGAATAAGCCCGGTGATTTCTTCTACCCGCTGGGCGCTCAGGTTAAACGTGTCATCGTAGAAATAAATTACTCGCGCGCCGTAGCGGTCGATGAGCCATTCGATTTCTTGAATCACATGCAGAGGTGACCTAACCCTTACGGCCCGGCCCCAATTAACCGGTGTCGCACAAAAATTGCAATTAAAAGGACAGCCGCGGGAGGTCATCAAGTTGGCCGCTGGCAAAAGGCCGTGACCGGGCACGTTGATTTTAAAATTATATTTTTCCCATGGAATAAGGTGGAAGGCAGGGTAAGGAAGCTGGTCTAAGTCAGGAATCGGGGGACGAAGCGGGTTGGAGATTACCTGGCCGTCAACCCGAAAAGAGATTCCCGCCACCTGGCGCAGCGCAGCAAGGTCGCGTCTCGATTTAATGGTTTGGGCTATCTCTAAGAGCGTTAATTCTCCTTCTCCCCGTACCACAATGTCCAGCTCGGGAAGGTGAGTCAGGGTGTCCTCAGCCGCCATGGAAGCATGCGGGCCGCCAAGAATAGTAATAGCCTCCGGGTTAGCTTTTCTGGCCAGTTGAATGAGTCTGAAGCTCTGGAAGCGATTCTCGGTGGTCGTCGTAACGCCGATGATATCTGCCTGGTCAGAAGCCATTTTCTGATAAATTTCTCGCCAGCTCATCTTCAAGATATCGGCTGGAACTACTTCCACTTCTATCCCGGCTTTTTCCAGCACGGCGGCCAGATAAAGAATACCCAGCGGGGGCATAGAAGTACCGCGGGACCAACGTTCAGCAAGATAGCCAGCTGGCGGAACAAACAGCTGAACCTTCATGAAGGCGAAGGTGACTCCTCCTTCCTTTCCAATCTCACCGAATATAAACGGGTCACGTTCGGTTCCTCCATGGTTGTGCCATAAATGTAATCAGCTACTTCCATGGTTTTGTAATTATGGGTGATGATAATAAACTGGGTCTCTGCTTTCATCCTTTTCATTAAATCTAAAAAGCGAGACACATTATTTTCATCCAGGGCAGCATCGACTTCATCTAAGATGCAGAAAGGCGTGGGCTTAGTGCGAAAAAGAGAGAAGAGAAAAGCTAAGCTGGCCAGGCTCTTTTCCCCTCCAGAAAGAAGGTTGATATTCTGGACTTTTTTTCCGGGAGGCTGGGCCATGATTTCAGCCCCGCTTTCCAGCGGATGATCCGGGTCGAGCAGACGAACTTCGGCTGTGCCGCCGCGGAAAAGCAAGGAGAAGACTTCCTGAAAGTTGCGGTTAATTTCTTCCATAGCCCGGAGGAATTGCTGCTGGCTTTCCTCATCAATCTTTTGGATGGCCTCCCGCGTGGAATCGATGGAGGCGCGCAGGTCATCACGTTGCTGCAGAAGAAATTGATAACGTTCTTTCTGTTGCTGATATTCTTCTTCGGCCATGAGATTGACCGCTCTAAATTTTTGCAGCTCTTCTTCAGCCTGGCTAAGCTCATCCTCTATTTCGGCTGGGAACATTTCTTTTTGCGGCGTTTTCTGCCGTAGTTCAGCTATCGTCTGACGCAGCTCCTGCCAACAGTTTTCTTCCAGGTTAGCCAGATCTCTTTCCACTTCGGTGCGGGCAATTTCCTGCTGAATTCTCTCTTCTTTTTTGGCTTCGTAAACTTCTCGTTGCCTGGCGAGCCATTTTTCTTTTTCCTCGTCCTTTTGTCTCAATTCGTTAAATTTGATTTCTGCCTCGCTGATTTCTCGTCGTTTCTCTTCTGCCAGAAAGCGGAGAGATTTTATTTCTTCTTCGACCTCTTGCAGGGCATGTCGGAGCCTCTTTTCCTCCTCCTCCCAAAGCTCAACCTGCTGGCGCAAGGATTGTATTTTAAGCGATACTTTCTGGCTTCTTTCTTCTAAAGCTACGGCCTGAGAGCGAGCCTGGCGCTTTTTTTCCTGCTCTATTTCCAGGAGAGCTTTTAATTCTATGGCTTGTTGGGCTTGGAGAGCATTTTTTTTCTCTTCCTCGGCCAGCGCTTGTTCGCCCGCTTGAAGTTTCTGTTTGAGAGCAGCTTCTTCCTGGGTTAAAAGGCTAACATTTCCTCTCGCTTCCTGGAGGGATGCCTGGAGAGATTGTCTTTCCTGCAGGATAATTTCTAATTCTTGGTTGAAAAGCTCCTGGTTACTCAGGAGTTGACTTTCCTCCAGCCGGAGGTGTCCTTTTTCTTTGTCCAATTCTCGCAGCCGTTTCTCTAAAATAGATAAAGCATTCTTCTCTTCCTCAATCTCGCTCTCCAGTTTTTTCTTTGCCTCTTCTTTCTCTTGTTTTTTCTCCTGCAGGGGTTTTAGCTCTTCTTCCTTCTGGTTAAGCTCTTTCTCCAGCCGCCTTATTTCTTCTTTAAGGGCAAAAAATCCCTCGCTCTGCGGGCCAGTGCGGAGAAGGCCAGAGGAAAGTAATACTTCTCCTTGAAGAGTAACATAATTGTAATTAGGGTATTTAATCCACAGTTCCAACGCTGCTTTAAGGTTTTTCACGATAATTGTGTCAGCCAAGATCATTCTTTCTTGGGTGAGTGGGTCGCGGGGGTGAAGGTGCTCCTTAAGGCAGCCCACCACAGCGGGATGATCAGGTAGGTTTAATTCAGGTTTCGAGCCGGGTAAAGGAAGGAGATAAAAAGTTCCCTCCCCGGATGGGCTTTCCTGGCTGAGAAGGGCTTCGACAGGAACGACCAGGGCCTCCGCCGTCTCGCCCAGACAGAGGTCGGCCAATCGGCCAAATCCAGGGTCAACCTCGATCAGGTCCAGCAATCGTCCTATATGACCGGGAATAGGCGCAGCTTCTTTTTCTCTCGATTCGGGCTGGATGACTTTTTTTGCTGCCTGGATTTGGTAGTTTATAAATTCCTTTTCTTTTTCCTTTTCTTGGAGTTGAAGATGAATATTTTCCCATTCCAGGGAGGTCTCGGCAAGCTGCTCTTTTTTCTCTTTAAGCTTTGCCTCCCGCTGGGCTTTCTCTTTTTCCCTTTCTTCTATTTCCCGCTGGTTCTGGTCAATTTTTATCTTTATCCCGATAAGACGTTCCTCGGTTTCTTTAATTTGTTGCCGCTGTTTGCTTTCCTGTTTCAAGGAAAGCTCCATTTCCTTTTCCCATCTTCCCGCTTCATTCTTAGCTTCGGTCAACCGGGATATTAATTGCCAATGTTCATCTCTTGTTTGCTGAAGCCAGCGACTCATTTCTTCGAGCTGGCTTTCTCTTTGTTTACTTTCTTGTTTGGCTTGTTCATAAAGGGCGAGCTTTTCTTGGAGGCTTCTGGCTAAATCTTGCTCGAGCACGTGGATAAGATGCAATTCCTGAGCCATCACCTCTTTTTCTTCTTCTAATTGTTTTATCTCTTCGTTAGCCTGTTTTTTTCTTTCCTCCAGGTATTCTATCCGCCGGCCCTGTTTTTCCGAGGCCAATCGTTGCTGTCGGGCTTCGAGGTTATGGTACTCTTCCTTTACTGCCTCCAGCCATTGGCCTAAGGTCCATAATTCCTGGCGGAGGGAGCTAATTTCTTTTTCGGCTGCCTTAATTTGCGCCAGACATTCGCTCTCTTCTTGATGGCATTTTTGCAGAGCCAGATTTATCTTCTGCTGCTCCTCCTCCAGTTGGTTTAACTTTTTTAAATAAACCAGGCTCCGCAATTCCCTTACTTTTTCCCTCAGGCGCCGATAACGCTGGGCGGCGGCAGCCTGGCGAGCCAAGGAATTCTTCGCCCGGGCTACTTCGGCGAGGATGTCTTCCAGGCGAGTGAGGTTCTGCTCGCTGCTTTCCAGCTTGCTTTGCGCCTGTTTCTTTTTTTCTTTGTAAAAAGCTGTCCCGGCAGCTTCTTCTAGAAGCTGTCTTTTCTCCTGGGGTTTGGAAGTAAGCAATAAGCCAATGCTTCCTTGCTCGATGATGAAATATTCCTTTTCCGCCACCTCTCTTTTCCACAGGGCATCCTGGATGTCCTTCAGCCGGGCAGGCCTGCCGTTAAGACGGTATTCACTCTCGCCAGAACGGAAAAGCCGGTGGCTGATGACTAACTCTTCGTTTCCTTCCTCCAGGGTCATGATGACTTCGGCCATACTCAGGGCTGGCCGTTTGTGGTTGCCGTTGAAAATGATATCCTCGGTCTTTTCTCCCCGGAGAGCCTTCTGCCTCTGGCCGCCCAAAACCCAGAGAATGGCATCGATAATGTTGCTTTTGCCCGTGCCGTTAGGTCCAATGACGGCGGTAATGCCAGGATGGAAGATTATTTTGGTGCGCTCGGGAAAGGATTTAAACCCCTGGAGCTCGAGCCGTTTAATGATCATGGGTCGTCAGTCTCATCTACCAATCTCAGCCCGTATTTTACCGGAATGGAGCTGAATTGCCAATGATAATTTGGAATGGGGTCTGCTTGACAGGGGGGACTAAATCCGTTATCAATGGGAGCGTAAGAGACGTAGGCCAGCGTAGCTCAGTCGGCAGAGCGGCTGATTCGTAATCAGCAGGTCGAGGGTTCGATCCCCCCCGCTGGCTGATTTTTTTTCTTCTTTTTGTTTTGATAATAAAAGTGGTAATAAATATTGACCAATATTAAAATTCCAAGGAGAGCTAAGATTAAACTCCAGAGAAGGTTTTCCTTCTGGAAGAGCATAAATCCGGCCCCTACCGGACTCCGGTAATTGGCTTCCGGGTTGACCTCGCTGGCCAGCGAGGAGGTGAAATCCGGCGCCCACGCATAGCCAGAAGAGCTTAAGGTCTGACGAAAATAATTTTCTAAGAAAAGATTTTCCCGGAAAGAAGAAAGAAGCGCTTTTTCTCTCTTGGGCCCGGGTGGAAGCTTGCTGGCTTCTTTAAGCTTTTGGTCACGCCGAAAAACCCTGACTCTAAATTCGTGAAGAAAAGGCTCTTTTGACGCGCTGAAATGCTGGAGGAATTCTTCATAGGGCTTATCTTTCCAGTCATGAAGGATGGCCCCCAATTCCTGGCCCCTGGTCTGGTCTATCTCTTGTATTTCTTCTAAGCGCATGGCCGAAATAAAAGTGCCTATTCCTGGAAGCACATGTTTCTTCTTTTTAAAATCGTGCATTATTTCTTCTTTTTGGAGAAAGGATAGCTGGGGGATAAGCCGGGTATACTGAGTGACCCTCTGGGGTGTGTTGGAGAAGCAAAGCCCGAGAAGGATTAAATTGATGACTAAGCCCGTGGAGGCGAAGCGGAGAGAACGCGGGGTTACAGAGGGGGATAAACCTTGAGGCCTAACGCCAAAGGCAAGAGCTATTTGCAAAAGAAGGACGGCCAGCGCGTTAAGTCCTACGTCGCGGAAGTCCCAGTATCTTTGCGGTGTAATCCACTGGAAGATTTCATCGATAATCCCGATAAATGAGCCCAGAAAAAAAGCCGAAAAGTAAATCGCAATATCATCATAATGGTGCCTGAGAGCCTGAAAAAGAAGATAGCTCAGCAGGCCGTATTCTAAAAAGTGAACTGCTTCTTCGGGATGAGCCCAGAGCTTAAGAGTAAAGTAAATATAGATGAAACCGACCATCGCCAGGCATAAATAACTGGTTACGTGCCGGACTCGAAGGCGAAAAGCAAGAAGCCAGACCATAAAAATAAGGAAAAAAGCCACCCCGACGAGGACAAAATACCCGAAGGCTGACCGGCCGACGGTATTGGTAACGAAACGCTGAATGGTACGAGCCAGAGGCACTATAGCCAGAATAGAGGCCGAGCAAAGAATCACCCAGAGCCAGGAAAGGAAGACACGCCTCTTTTTCAATCTGCTCGCTCCAGAAGATGGAGGTTGCCTATGTGCACCCTTTTTAGATGACGGCGAGCTGCTTCATAAGCCGCCTTAACTTGACGCCGCGGCGTTATCGGGAGGTCGCTCAGCCTGTCATCAGGATGAAAAACAAGCAATGAATAGGGGAAATCCGGGTTTATGCGGGCCAGAAAACGGGCTATGTTCTCTACTTCGTTTTCATCTACATAAAAGGGGACAAGAAGCGTGGTGGCGGTGAGGAAGTCAGGTTGCGGGAAAAGATGCGCCAGTCGAGCAAGATTATCATAAGCTCTGGCTAAGCTTACACCACACAAAGCCTGAGCTATGGACGGTGTCCAGGCTTTTAAATCAAACTTCACTGTTCCTGTTGATTCTTGGCTGATGGCAGCAGCCTGACGAGCCAGCGAGGAGTTGCCCGCTCCATTCCATTCCCAGCAAATATGAATCGGTTGCCTCGCCCGGCGAAGAATTTCTCGGCTGGCCTCGATGGCCAAAGGAAGTTGAGGTTCGGGCGAGCCGCCAAAAAAGCAGACACATCTCACCTGCGGTGCCAGAGCTGCCTCAACTAATTCAGCTATGGGAAGGAAGTTCGACCGGTTTATCTGACGATGGGAAGCATTTTGGCAGAAGAGGCAGTCGAAATTACAACCGTAGAGAAAAACTGCCAGGTTCACCCCTTTTTCTTTGGACCCGGCACAGAACCAGGCAGCACAGCAGTTGGTGGGAAGGGGGTCATAATAAATATAAGCCACCATGGTTCGGGGTGGCGCCACCGGCTGAATTTTTCCTCCCTGGTTAATTCGCACGCCACAGAAACCAACCTGGCCTTCCGCCAGGCGACATTCGTTGGCACAAAACCGGCAACTTAGGCCCTCTTTTAGATGAGGCGAGGAGACGGGCAAGCCATATTTTTGGCGGAAAGCATGGGCGCGATAAACCGCTTCCTGGGTTAGATTACTCTTTAAACAGGAAGGGCAGAGTTCCAGAACCTGGGCTGCTTTTTCTTTTCCGCACCGGAGGCAAGTAACCATCTCATTTAATTTATAATTGAACTGGAAGGTTTTAGCCAGTCAAGCTTGAGCGGCGGGTTTGCTTCTTTTAAATTATCTAGAAAAATTGACTTAATTGTGTTGATGAAGCATAAATGATTATCTGATTAACGGCCAAACGCGAGATTGGTAAGAAAGGAAAACTTGATGGACGAGAAAATCGGGTTTGACAATGAAAGGTACTTAAAGGAACAGACAAAGGCTATTCTGGAGAAGGTAGAGAAGTTTCATAACAAGCTCTACTTAGAATTCGGGGGCAAACTTCTTTATGATTACCACGCCGCCAGGGTACTGCCCGGCTATGACCCGAATGTTAAAATGAAACTGCTGCATCAGCTCCAGGATAAAGTTGAGATATTGCTCTGCATCTATGCGGGTGACATTGAAAAAAGAAAACTGCGGGCCGATTTTGGCATAACTTATGATGCCGACGCTCTTAAACTGATTGACGAACTCAAGGAATGGGGCTTAGAAGTAAGCGGTGTCGTTATCACTCGTTTTGCTGACCAGCCCTCCGCCAGGATCTTTAAGAATAAATTGGAAAGACAGGGGATAAAAGTCTATACCCATGCTTACACCAAGGGATATCCGACTGATGTGGATATTATTGTGAGTGACGAAGGCTACGGAGCTAACGAATTTATTCCTACCGAGAAACCATTAGTCGTGGTGACCGGGCCTGGACCGGGAAGCGGAAAGTTGGCCACGTGCCTTTCCCAGCTTTATCATGAGCATAAAAGAGGTGTGGCTGCTGGGTTTGCCAAATTCGAGACATTCCCTATATGGAATTTTCCCCTCAAACATCCGGTGAACATAGCTTATGAAGCAGCCACGGCTGATATTAACGATTTTAACTTGGTGGACCCTTTTCATCTCGAGGCCTACGGCGTGGTGGCCATAAATTATAACCGCGACGTAGAAGTGTTTCCGGTGCTCAAGCGAATTTTAGGAAGAATAACCGGTACAGAATCAATTTACCAATCACCCACGGATATGGGAGTCAATTGCATCGCCGCCGGGATTATTGATGAAAAAGTAGTTAAAGAAGCAGCTTGCCAGGAGGTCATCCGCCGCTATTTTCGTTATGCTTGTGAATATGTTATGGGTTTTGTGGAAAAGGAGACAGTCCAGCGTGTGGAGCTTTTAATGAAGGAGCTCAACGTCACGCCGGAAGATAGGAGGGTAGTAGGGGCAGCCCGTCAGGCCGCCCGAGAAGCTATGGAGAAAGGAAAAGGCCACAAAGGCGTTTACTGCGGGGCGGCTATCGAACTAAAAGACGGCACCATCATTACCGGAAAAAATTCACCCCTGATGCATGCCGCCTCCAGTTTAGTGCTCAATGCGATAAAAAAATTGGCGGAGATACCGGATAAAATTCACCTTCTTTCTCCCTCCATTATTGAATCTATTAGAAAAATGAAAGAGGACATTATCGGCACGCCAGGCTTAAGTCTGAATCTGGAAGAGGTTTTGATTTGCCTGAGCATTAATGCTTCGACCAATCCCGCCGTCCAGATGGCTCTGGAAAAGCTAAAATACCTGAGAGGGTGTGAGGTGCATATGACCCATATGCCTACCCCTGGAGATGAAGCGGGGTTAAGACGGTTAGGCGTCAACCTGACTTCTGACCCCAATTTTTCCAGCAAAGAACTTTTCTACGTTTAGTTCAATTAACATCTTTTCCGTAACAGACAGACCTTATGGCTCACCCTTTTCTTCCGCTTCCCCGACGAGGATGGTGAGCGTTATCTTCGTGGTGACTCTCGGCCGCTGGTCTCTGTTTCGTGGACGGGAGAGCTTTTCCTCTTTTATTTGTCGCTTAAAAACTCTCTTTTTTTATCTTTCTTGCTCGTCAGCTCGGCGATAATTCAAAGTTTATTTAAAAGTTTATCTCCAATTTGACCTCGCCCGAATGTCTTTCATTCTAATTATTCTCCGCCAATCTGCAGGAGCTTGACCCGGCATGTGGGAGCAGAGATGGGCCGATTTAGGTCGAGGTCATCAGCCACCATGTCAATACCAAACAGAATCTCGTCGGCCGTGCCAGCTATGGTTAGACCTTTAACGGGGAAAGCAATTTTTCCCCCTTCCACCCAAAACCCAGAAGCTCCGCCGCTAAAATGGCCGTTAACCGGGTTGATGCCGTAACCGGTTACTTCCTTTACCCACAGGCCAACTTTGGTCGCTTTAATCAGGTCTTCGGGCTTGGCTTCGCCAGCCGCCATGTAAAAATTGTGCGGGCCAATTCCAGGGAGGCTGGCAAACCCATCACGGACAGCATTCCCTGTACTCGCCACTCTGGCTCTGCGGCCGACGATGGTGTTATACATAAAGCCTTGAAGAATGCCTTTCTCGACGATAATTCTTTTTTGTGTCGGCACCCCTTCGCCGTCAAAAGGCTTGCTGGCGAGTCCTTTTTCTCGCACTCCGTCATCAATCAACGTGACGAGGTCAGAAGCAATTTTTTGTCCTTTTTTCTTTCCCAGAAAGCTTGCCCCCTGGAGCACTCTTTCGCCGTTAACGGCGGCCAGAATCCCACCCAGCAGAGCATAGGCTACCTGGCGGTCAAAAATAACCGGCGCCCGCTGGGTCTTGACCATCCTTGGGTCAAGCATCTGATAAGCTTCCTGGCTGGCCTTGGCGGCTATTTCTTCAGCCGGGGGAAGGTCGCGGTAAAACCGGCGCTGACAGGATTCCCCTCCCGAAGATTTTTGTTCCCCTTTTTCTGCCACCACATAAACGCCGTAACCACAAATAGAGGCTCGGTATGATTTAGCCAGGCCGTTGGAATTGGCCAGGATAACTTCACCTTCTCCTTCTCGATAAGTAGCCCCGCCGCTCTTGGTAATTCGCGGGTCCTTCATCGCCAGTTTTTCCACCTGCTGGAGCAGTTCTATCTTTCTTTCGATCGTTACCTGGCTAATCTGTGGGTCATAAAGTCCGTCTACTTTGGCTATATGGGGGTCATCAGGAAGAGCGTGAGCGGGGTCAGATGTTAGAAGACGAGCAAAGGCGATAGCCCGGTCAATTGCTTCCTCCAGAGCTTTTTCGCTGAGGTCGTTGGAGCTCGCAAAAGCCATTTTTCCTTTGATGAGGACCCTTATGCCTGCTCCGTAGCTGGCGGCTTCTTCAGCTCTTTCCACCTGACCCTGGCGAACTTCCAGCGTCAAATTCCGGCCATTTTCTATATAGACTTCAGCCGCTTCCGCCCCTTTTTTTAAACATTTTTTAATTACTTGCTGGGCTAAATCTTTATAATCCATCTTTTTCTCCTTATAGATTTTCCTTTCTCATCGTCCCTTTGTTCCACCTACGTTGATGCCTCTGATCCTCACTGTCGGTTGACCAGCCGTGACTTCAGCCGCCTGGCCTTTGCCGCAGATTCCAGGGCCAAAATCAAGGTCATAACCCACAGCATCGATTCCCTGAATGATATCCAGGCAATGGCCTACCAGCGTTGCCCCTCTTACGGGCGCAGTCTTTTGGCCGTTTTCGATGAGATAAGCTTCCCGGCAGGTAAAATTAAAAACACCTGTCGTCGGGTTGACGCTTCCACCGCTTAAGCTCTGCACGTAAAGGCCGCGCTTCGTCGAAGCCAGAATATCTTCCGGATTATCCTTGCCTTTTTCGATAAAGGTGTTAGTCATTCTTGGGATAGGAAGGTAACGAAAGCTTTCCCGCCGGCCGTTTCCTGTGCGTTCCATCCGGAGCTGCTTAGCCGAGAGGATATCCGTCATGAATTTCACCAGCACTCCCTCCTTAATAAGGACGTTGCGCTTCATCGGGGTGCCCTCGTCGTCAAAATTGGTCGTTCCCCGGAAATTGGGCAATGTTCCATCATCGACCATGGTAAAGACGTTACTGGCTACTTTTTGGCCCAGTTTACCGACAAAAACGCCTATTTCTTTCGCGATGTTATCTGCTTCTAACGGATGACCCACGGCCTCATGGACTAACACGCCTCCCCATCCGTTTTGCATGACTACATCCATCTTGCCGGCAGGCGCGTCTTTGGCTTCGAGCATGGCCACTGCCTCCCGGGCGCAGGCTCGGGCTACGTCTTCAGGTTTGATTTCATCGAACAGCTCTATCCCTGAATGCCGGCTCACTCTTTCCCGGCCCATATGCGAAGTGTTATTTCCAACGCTCAGCGTCTGGACGACAAAAAAGATTAGCGGCAGCTCGTCACTGACCAGCAATCCCTCGCTGTTGGCAATTACCCGACTTCTCACTTCATCGTAATAATCAACGGAGGCCATCTTGATTCGGCCGTCATAGGCCAGAGCTGCCTCGTGCGCTCGCTTCATGATTTCCATCCTTTTCTCATCAGCCACCTTATGGAGAGGAATTTTAACCGTAATGTAGGAGGGTCTTTTCTCTTCTTTTAAGGAAATAGGTTTTATGGTCTTGCTCTGCCGCGCTACATAAGAAGCTACTTCTGCCGCCCGTAAAAGTTTTTCCATGGTCAACTCATCAGTGTAAGCATAACCGGTCTTATCGCCGGCGATTACTCTAACGCCGGCTCCCTGGCTTAAACGGAAGATAGCGTTTTTAAAATTTCCTTCCTCCAGCAGAATGCTCCGGGAAACGCGGTGTTCGAGATAAACCTCGCCGAAATCTCCACCCTGGCTTAATGCCCGGCGAATAACCCGGCTCAATTCATCTTTAGAGAACAGAGAGGCGAGGGAAGGAGAGGGGCTGGCCTCAGCCAGCAGGTGGCGAAGGAGTGACGGGGTCGAGACCAAGGCTAATCCACCCTTTAAGCTTAATTTTAGAAATTGGCGTCGGCCGGTCGGGCCAAAAAAATATTCTTTGAAGCTCATCACCTGAACTCCCTGGTTAACCTAATTTTTTTTTCATCATAACTCATTGAGGAGTATTTTGGCAAAAGAATTATCCTTGAGCTTCTTGATTGGGAAAATATTCTTTTGACATAGACTTATTCTGTATTTATACTTGGCGTAGGGCTGGTTGGAAAGGCTTCTTTTCACCCGCTTCCTTTCCTTTTCCCAACCTTGGTGCCGCCAGCCAGCCCCGGCTTTCCCAGGGAGATTAATTGCCCGTTGTTCGGTTGATGCACACTCACTGAAGCGGGGTTTATCTAAAAAATATTAAACAAACATAACGTGTTGGGCGTAAAAAAAATTGAAGGTATGCAAGAAGAGGAGAAGACTGGACACCGAAGGATAGGCTAAACAGAAAATAATATAATCAACAAAGCCAGCCAGGTCAGGGGTGTTAGCCAGCGAAAGAAATCATAGTTGTAATCAAAAAAGAATAAAAAAATGATAATGAGGAAGAGATAAATATGTGATAAATAAAAGATGAAAAGAAGAAAGGCTTTATTCCTGCTGCACTTCGGGCAAACTGAGGTCAGGTTAAATTTTTTTATTTTAATTTTCTCCCCCTTTTTCTTATTTTGTTGCCATCCCCAGCCCAAAGCAAACCTTGTCCCGCCTTCCTTGCCCGGCGAGGTAGAGGCGGCCCTGAACTTGGCCCAAAATCAGCTCAACCGCGCCTGTTATTTTTCTTTTCGCGAAGCAGTAAAAATACTGGAACCTTTGGTTTCCTTGACGGCGCCTTATCCCGGACTAAAAGCTAAGGTTTTATCTTTATACGCCCAAAGTGTTCTCCTCCTTGGGTTAAGGGAGAAGGAGCTGGGTATAGCCACCTCCCTTCTTTCTCGGGTAGAATCGATGATTCTTCAGAACAAGGATTTAGCGGAACTCGCTGATTATTATGAAATAGCCAGGGCCGTGCCGGTGGCGAGCAAGGGAATTATGGCTTTTGATGACCAGCAATTCGAGAGGAGACCGAAGAGTCGGGACTGGGAGAAAGAAAAAATAGATTACGAGCGGCGGCTCGAAGAAAGAGAGAATCGACAGAAGAAATTGGCTCAGAAAGCACAACAAGATGAATTAGCCGCTTATTTCTGGCTAACCGGGGCTTTTAATTTTTATGCTTTCCGGGAGAGAGAGATAAACCCGCCAGATTTGCTTTCCCTTTTTCCGCAGAGTCGGCTCGTTAGGTTTAAGATAGCAGCTGGTTCAACCCCTGCCCCGCGCCGCGACATCCTGACCGAGCTCTTAGAAGAAGAGCCCGCGTTCTATGAGGCCCATTATTTCCTTGGAGAAGAGGCTTTTAGGCGAGGTCGGTTACTTACGGCAGAAAAGCATTATCTGGAAGCGCATAAGTTTATCCCGGAATCACCGATTATCACCATTTCCCTGGCGAGTGTATATTTTCACCTGGAAGAGTTGGAGCGTAGCTTGGAAATGTATGAAGCCAGCCTGGCCATTCTTCCTGGCTATCGCGAGGCCATGCTGGGTCGCGCCATTTGTTTAAGCTACTTAGGCCGTCATGAGGAAGCGATCAAGGCTTTGCAGGAGATGATTGACCTGGGCTACTGGCTGATGGGCGAAGCCCATTTCTGGATGGCCTGGAATCTTTACCAGCTCAATCAGTTTCAAGACGCTTGGCATCACAGCGAGGAAGCCAAAGGCAGGTTACCCACGAGCTCAGAAGTCTTTTCTCTGACCGGGTTGGTGGCGCTGGAGTTAAATAATTTAGACCAAGCCGAGCAAAACTTTTTAAAAGCGTTGGAGTTTAACGGCGCGAATGTCGAAGCTTTGTCAGGGCTTGGCCGAGTTGAGGCCCGGCGAGAAAATTGGGCTTCAGCTGCGGCTTATTATGAAGCTTCAGCGCGGGTTTATGAAAACCAAGAACAAGAAATCTTAGGCCGCATAGAGGAAATTAAAGCGGCGGACATGAGCCCGGAAAGAAAACAAGCATGGTTACGGCGGAAGACAGCCCAGCAGGAAAATGTAGCCTTGAACAAAGCGACTGCCTGCTATAATGCGGCTACATGTTATTTTAATGCTGGCCTTATGGATAAAGCCTTGCCTTTAATCGAAAAAGCGGCCTTGCATCCCGCCTTTAAACAGAAAGCCTTAGACCTTAGAGCTAAGATTAAGGGTTTGGATTACAGCGAAAAGAATATCCCCTGCTTATAGATTTTTCTTTTTCTACTCATACATACATACATACATACATACATACATACATACATTCATTCATTCATTCATTCATTCATTCATTCATTTTCATCCATCCATCCATCCATCCATCCATCTTTCTTCCTTCCTTTCTTTCTTCAATCAATCAATCTATCAATCAATCAATCAATCAGTCACTTACTTACTTACTTACTTACTTACTTACTTACTTACTCACTCACTCACTCACTCACTCACTCACTCACTCACTCACTCAGTCACTCAAAAAAATTTGACCCTGTCGTTCGCCCTCTGGCTTCAGGGATAATAAATTTATAAAAGTGATAACGAAGAGGAGATATTTTGGGTAAAAGGTTTTTGGCTTTCTCCTCGTCCTCAAAAATCCCAGTAAGGGAGAGGAGGATAGTAACGACGCTCGGTGCCAAGGAGGCTATGGGGAATGAAAAAGACGGCTAAAGTGAGAATAGAAGCTGCTATATACCACCCTCGCGCTGGTCGGCCAGTCCAACCTATGGCGATGGCCATAAGCCAGAGAAAGAAAGCAGCCAGAGTTTTGGTGTCTGTGAGGTCACGGCCAACAGGAAAACCTGTCCACCAGTCGCCAAAGGCGTATTTTTGGACAATAGGACCAAAAACCAATCCCCCGAGAAAAAGGAAAAGAAGAGTCCACAGGGCTAATCGCTGTGGTTGACTATGAGACCGTAGCGCTTCGAGTCCCGTCCGGGTAGAAAACAGCATCCCCATAAAAATGGTAATTATATGGAGAACGAGAAAAGGTGCAGGCACGGGTTGACGAAAACGAATTATCACCAGTTCGTAGGCTGGAATATTAATTTCTACGTTTTCCCTGTCTTTGAAGAGTACCACCCGGTATTCCAGTTTTCCTCCGGCTGGTAGGGCGGGGATAAAGGCCGTCAATTTATCTCCCTTACGCTCAAAAGGAGATCGCATCCATAATTCATCTGTCCGGTAGGCCCTGTATTCCACATAGCCTATGACGTCTTCATCGGGAACAACCAAACTAATGGGGCAATCGGAGGTGGTCACATGAGAACGGGGCAGGCGATACTTGATTTCCATGTTCTCAAAATAGGCTTTTCCCCGGCGCGGATGAGTTGGCCCGGTCAAGCGTTGATAAACAACGGTCGTCGCCGTCAGCAGAAAGGCTAGAATCCAGAGAATTATTTTTTTCATGGTTACCTCTTTTCTATAAAAAATCTCTCCTCAACTTTTACTCCCTTTCCATTTCTTTTCCTGGCCTCTCGAAATTTTCTTCTTCTTTTCTCATCCGTTATAACCTAACCTATACTAACCTAACCTGACCTATCCTAAAATATCTTATTCTATTTCTATTCTATCCTATCCCGTCTTATCTTATTCTCATTTCATCTCACCTTATATCATCTCATCTCATCTCATCTCATCTCATCTCATCTCACCTCACCTTACCTCACCTCTTACCCTACCTTTTCTTCTTGTTGCCTTCATTTTTTATAGTATAAAGTCCAGGTCAATAATCCTGGTCAACGTTTTTTTCCTCTATCTTTATCCCCTCGGCCGAGGAAGAGAAACCTCACGCTTGGCAATGCTTTGTGATGCGGAAAAGAGACCGCTGACCAATTCTTCATCATTGAGCCGGAGTTGTTCTCTTTTAGCCGGCAGGGAAGGAGAACAAGTTTCCCTTCTGGCTTATGAAGCATAGAGAAAGGAAGATTTTTTTTCATAAAATTCATATTATACCGATAGAATTAATAGATTTAATAGAATTAATCAACTTTTTTCCGGCCATGAGCTTTCCTCTCCACCACCAGGCCTTAACCACAACCTTTTCTTTCCTTCCGCCAGCTCTTCATCCGCTGGCGGGTGAAAGGCATCTTCGTTTTGTTTCATTATTTAGACGAAAAAAAGAAAAGTATTTTCTCACTCCTCGGAAAAATTTTTTTCGCCCCAGATTTGCCGCAGGTTAGGGCTTTGACTCCTGCCGCTTGAATATTTTTAACAAAATGGGTAACTGCTTTATTTTCAGGAGATATGAAACCCCCCAATAAGTTCCTCCCGCGGTCATTAAGAGAAGGAAAAGATAAATTGCTTTCTGGATTAAAGATACTTGACTTAAAGGCCAAGGCCAGAGTCGCATCACCGTGATAAGAGAGAATCCCATCCCTAGCGAAGCAGCCAGGATTTTTACTCCTTCCCGGAGCAATTGTCTCCATCCTGGAGAGCCGAACTTGCGCGTAAGAAGGAGAGAAAGAGTAACCAGGTTAACTGTAGCCGAGATAGAGGTGGCAAGAGCCAGGCCACGGAAGCTCAAAGGTCGCATGAGAATCAGGTTGAGGACGATGTTCACGGCGATAGCCAGGAAACTGGTTTTGACGGGCGTCTTCGTGTCCTGGAAAGAGTAAAAAACCTGGGCTACCACCCTGACCGCGGCGTAGGAGAAGAGGCCTAAGGAATAAAAGATTAGACATTGGGCCGTAGCCATAGTATCCGTTGTCGTGAAGCGGCCATGCTCATAAAGAACGGAAATTATCGGCTGGCTGGCTAAAGCCAGAAAAAAGGTGGAAGGCAGGGTGAGGAAGCAGACTAGTTCGAGGGAAGAGCGGCAGGTGGCCAAGACATTCGAGATATCGCGGCGCGAGGCGTAAGCGGAAACCACCGGCAGGGTGACTGTCGCTACGGCCACACCAAAGATGCCCAAAGGAAAATGCATCAACCGGAAACTATAATTGAGATAAGAGGGACTCCCCTCAGGCAGAAGCGAAGCAATAATCGTGTTGATGAAAATATTAATTTGAGTGGAAGCCAGACCAAGGACGGCGGGGGTCATAAGCAACATTATTTTGCGCACTCCCGGGTCGCGGAAGGAAAGATTAGGCTGATAGCGGAAACCTTCTTTAAAAAGCAGGGGGGCCTGAAAGAGCCATTGTCCCATTCCTCCCAGAAGAACGCCTATGGCCATCCCGATAATCGGAGGGGAAAAGAAAGGCGAGAGGAAAAAACCAGATAGGATCATTCCCAGGTTGAGGAAAACGGGGGAAAAGGCGGGAACACCAAAATGCCTGAGGGTGTTGAGCATACCCATAGATACCGCAGCCAGGGAAATGAAAATGAGGAAAGGAAACATAATCTGGGCTAGAAGCGTGGTTAGCTCTATTTTTCCGGGAATGCGGCTAAATCCGGGTGCGATGAGGCGAACAAGGTATGGAGTCAAAATGACGCCAAGAGTTATGACGACGGCCAAAATAACGAGAAGGCCGTTAATGACCAGGTTAGCCAGACGAAAAGCATCCTTTTTCCCCCGCTGCAGAAGATAGTCAGTAAAGACAGGTATAAATGCTGCCGAGAGAGCCCCTTCCGCAAACAGGTCTCGTAAAAGGTTGGGAAGACGAAAGGCAGCTACAAAAGCATCTGTGGCATATCCTGCCCCGAAAAGATAAGCAAAGGTCTGCTCGCGGAGAAGGCCGAAAAGACGCGAGGCAAAGGTCGCCGTGCCGACGACGACGGAGGAACGGGCGACGCTGGCACGGTCTTCCATGGCCGTTTCTATAACACATAAACACAAGTTCGGCAAATGAGATGGCCAGAATTTTTTTCCTTCAGCTTAAATTTGACAGCTGAAGGTAAATTAATTCAAAATAATAAAGGATGATAGAGAAGAAAAAAGTTAAACAAGGAGAGAAAAAGATGAGAAAGCGAATAATTAGTTTTTTAATTACTTTTGCGGGGTTAGGTTTTATTATTTTGCCGCATCTGAACGCTCAGGGAAAAGCGGTTGATGTCATATGGACCGCCATGCCCGTATCCATAGACGGCAATAATCAGGAATGGACAGATATACCGGTAACCAGTGATAAAAAGTTAGCCGTCGATTATGCCTTCAGCCATGATGGCCGGAACCTGTATATCTTGTTTATATTTAACGACCCCAAGTTTTTAAGCACTATCAACGATACAGGTATGGCCATTTATTTCAGCCCGGCTAATAAAAAAAGTAAAGATTTTGGTCTCAAGTTCGTGCGGAAAACCGTCGGGGGAGAGGAACTGGCGGCTTTGATGGAAAAACAGGGGACTCCTTTAAACGATGAACAAAAAGCTCAGCTGGCCGCCAAACCCCAGGCGCGTTATCTTTTTTATGAAGCTGATATTATCGGCAAGAAAGGAGAGGTTATAGCTCCTCATAACCAGGAAGGAATTGACGCGCCTGGTTTTCGGGTTGGCCGTAGCGGTAAAAGCGTCGTCTATGAATTTCGTGTTCCCCTGGCCGCTCAGAATGTCTATCCCGCGGGTATTGGTTTTCAGCCCGGGCAGTCTCTGCGCATCGGTTTTGAATGGGGTGGCATGACCCCTCAAATGCGCCAAGCGATGATGGCCCGGATGGCCTCTGAAAGTTCCTCGGCTCGAGCCTCTGAGAGCTCCTTAGATAGGACTATAAGCGGAGCTGAAGATATAAGCGGAATGGGTATGGAAGGAGGAGGCGGAGGACCTCGTTTAGGCTCGACACCGAAAAAGTATTCCTTCTGGGTTGACGTCAAACTTTCTGCTGAGCAGAAATAAACCCGCCTGACCTCAAGTTTTTCGGGGAAACATGGTCATAAATTTTTTATGACCAGGAGGCAAGAAAAGCACCAGCAAAGGCGGTTATTAAGGCGATAACCCGAATATAAGTGAGCTTTTCTTTCAGAAAAATAACCGCCAAGATAAAAATAAAAATCGTGCTGAGCTGGTTGAGGGGGGCGGCGACAGAAGCGGAAGTAAATTTCATGCCTGCTACCCAGGCAATTATCCCGCCATAAGCGCCGATGAGCGAAGCTAAAATCATTGGGCCCCAATAGCGCGAACAAGCGAGCGGGGCAAAGATAATCTTGCGCCGGGGATGAAAGAGGATGGTCAGGCCCAGGAAGAAAGCGCCGGAGGCCATCCTTATGGCGGCTGCCCAGAGAATCGGGATAGAAGGGAGAAGAGGTTTAATCATCACAATTCCTGAGGCCATGAAGAACATCGCCAGAGCACCCGCGACCACTCCGCCAATCAGCTCCGAGGTGGAGTTTTGTTCGTTTCCTCTCCAGCTTATAGCTATTACGGCCAGGAGAATAAGACCAACACCCATAACCTGCCTTAATTTCATGGATTCTTGAAGAAAGAGAAGGGATAGGCCAATAACAAATGGGCTATAAAGGCATTCAACAATCGCGGTTAAACTTGCCCCTAATTTATTTAAACATACAAAGAACAAGCTATCCGAAAGGGCAATCCCGAGGATACCACTTCCGATAAGTATAGCTAAAACACGTGGATTTTGTAGGCTTTCCACGGGAGCCATAATCCAACCGGTTAGCAGGAGAAGAATCCCCGCCAGAGCGCTTTTAAACAGGTTGAGAGCCAGAGGATTTACTCTCTGGCCGCTGACCCGGAAAAGAATTACCGCCGCCGCCCAGGCAATGGCTGAGACAACCGAAAGAATTTCTCCTTGATAAGAATGAATCATCCGTCTAAACAACCACCAGATTGACCACGACTTTTTTTCTTGCCTTCTTTTTCTTCGAGGAGGTTACAGGAAGAAAAAACTTTTTTTTCTGGATGGAAACGAAGCGTTCTTAATTCAAACCCTTTCAGGTTCAGCTTTTTTTTCACGCCCAAGAATGGTAACTCCAGCTGAGTCGTGCGCGGCTTACCCGTGGGTTCAAAAATTCTGATAATCAAATCTCGGCCTTGTTCACTCTTTTTCACGGCCGGGATGACAGTCACGGGGTCATGAAGCAGGAGGAATGGTTTTAGCTTTTTTCCTTTTCCTGGAGGAAAATGACTCAGGACAAAAGGCTTTTCATGATGGATAAGAGCTTCGCGTTCGACCAACTGAAGCCTTTCTTCAATCGGGCCAGCATTTATCCAGAAGCGATAAAGCCTTTCTCCTTGCTCCTGACGGGGTATGAAGCGATCCTGGGCGATCATCGGACGGTCAGGGACAGGGTCGGCGGCATAGGCTGGGGAGCGAAGCAGGGAAAGACGAATCTCGCCCGCGCGCGAGTCAGAGCCGTAGATGCCGTCATTAATGCAGGTTAAAGCCAAGTCTTTATCTCGTGCGACGAGCGCCACCCATTTCTGACTTATGACCTCGCGGCCGTCGGCGGGAAGTTCCTCAACACCGTAGACAGTTTGGCCCAAATACCAGGCTTCATGGAGGGTGGTGGGCAGGCTTATTTTCAACAAGCGGTCTTTCTCTTGCCAGAAGACCCTCACTTCCACTTCTATTTCTGTCCCCTTTTTGGGTAGTTTATAGCGCAGGAAAAGAAGCGAGTGGCCATACGCTAAGGCAGCTTCGATTATGGCTCTGACTGGGCCATCCTCTATTACTCGCACCGAGGGAAGAAAGTGCGTGATCCCTTGAAAACGAAGACTATCTTCGTCAGGCGGAAGCAGGGTGAAACGGCCGACAATTTCGCGGAAAGAGCGGACGGTCATTCCCCAGGGGTCAGCGTTGTCTAACATGACTAACGGCTGAAACGCGTTTGGCTCCAGGATATCTTGACCATGAACACAGTAGCGGTCCATTAGCCCCGATGTCCCGTTAATTAGCACCTCAAGCTCGGGGGTGAGGAAATGGATAAACCCGTTTTCTTCCTTGAGTTGGTGGGTCGGTTTTTCTTTTTTTGTTTCCAGGTAGCAGGAGAAGCGATGGAGCTGCGCCGGGCCGAGCTCAGCGGCAAAAACAATTTTTTTCCGCCACTCGAGGTTGATGTTACTTTCTTCCTTTTCTACCTGGCAGGTAACCGGCTGTCCGTTTATCTCCAGCCTGGGCCACCAAAACCCTCCTTCCCAGTTGAATTCATGGGGTTGAAATTCTGCTTCGATGGTCGTGGCCAACGGAAAGGGATGAGGGTTAAGGACAAAAATAGGGATTTCATTTTCCCTGGCTTCTGGTTCGGAAGCAACCTGGCGGAAAAATATTTGTGCCTTAAGTCGAGCTAGAATTTCTAGCGCATGGTCCATCATTCTTAAAGCATCTTCTTCGGCTGAAGCGATAGCTGAGCCAGGCAGGATGTCGTGAAAAGCGGCGAAGAGCATATCCTTGAGCGCCTCGTTGAGCTCCCTTTCGGGATAAGGCATCAAATCTTGAAAATAGGCCGCGGCGGCCATCTTTTCTGTGAGGAAGTACTCGCTTTCTAACTGACGATATCGCCTTTTTAAGCGACTCATCGAGGTGTAACAGCCTACAGCCCATGGATTTAATTCTCTCATGACACGGGGAAGCTTCTTTTCTTCTCGGCTTAGCTCGCGAAAATACTCCTCCGGAGTGGAATGGATAATTTGCCAATCCTTTTGTTCCTGGGCTAACTTCTGCAATTGTTCTAAATCTTGCCGCGATGGACCGCCGCCATGATTACCAACACCCCAAAGGAGAAGGCTTAATTTTTTTTCTGGATGGGCTTTCATCCAATCTTCCACCTTTTCTTTTGCCCGGCCAAGTCGGCTATTATAATGAGCGGCAGCTCGTACCGCCTTGATTTCTGAGCCTTCATAACCGACCCAGATAAATTCGTCGGCGGGAAGAGTCAGGTCAACTGGTGCTGGTCGACAGAAAATGTAGGAATCATAGCCGCTGCGGGCTAATATCTGGATCAATCCTCGGCTATGCCCAAAAGAATCAAAATTGATGGCTGTTTTTGGCTCCACGTGAAAATGACGGCGGAAGAAGATGCGGCCATATAGAATTTGTCTTACCAGGGCTTCCCCCG
>FWPV01003838.1_pt1 | contig 33244 bp, 27 predicted proteins | sample 2228371 | NCBI WGS metagenome assembly FWPV01 (sample SAMEA103939776, study PRJEB20133) | metagenome
ATCCAGGGTGGCGGGATAGGCGTACAGAAAGCGGATCCACGGCAGCGAGGTTCCGGCGAGGAGCGCTTCCAGAAGCCGCCGCAGCCCCTCTCTGCCGTAGCCGAGATCCTCACCGTAGCGAGTGGTGTCCTGGGCCACCAGCACCAGCTCGGTGATCCCCTCGTCCTCGAGCCGCCTGGCCTCGGCCACCAGGGAGGCGAGGGTGCGGGAGCGGAACGCCCCGCGCAGGCGCGGGATCTGGCAAAAGGTGCACGGGTTGTCGCACCCCTCGGCGACCTTCAAGTAGGCGTAGGCGCGCGGGGTGGCGAGGCGACGAGGCGCGGTGTGGTCGTAGAGCTTGCGGGGCGGCGAGGGCAGCGGCAGGCGATCGCGCCCGAGGTGCCCGGCCACCGCGTCCGCAACCCGTTCCAGCTCGTCCAGCCCGACGAACGCGTCGACTTCGGGGATCTCGGCGGCCAGCTCCTGGGCGTACCCCTGGGCCAGGCAGCCGGTGACCACCAGCCGGCCTAGCTGGCCTTGTCGTCTGGCCGCCGCCACCTCGAGGATGGCGTCGATGGACTCCCGCTTGGCGTCGTCGATGAAGCCGCAGGTGTTGACGACGACGACGTCGGCTTCGGCCAGGTCGGTGACGATCTCCATCCCCTGCTCGACGAGGTAGCCGAGCATCACCTCGGCGTCCACCAGGTTCTTGGCGCATCCGAGGCCGATCAGACCGACGCGAACGGGCCGTTCGCCCTTTCCCATGGCGGCGGATTCTAGCACTGCGCTGCCGTTGACCCGCGCGCCGGCAACCTTCGCCCCTGCCCACCCCGCTCCTGTAGAATCGGGATGTCCCGGCGGGCCACCGCCACGGCGTCGGCCTCGCCGGAAGCGGGAGGAGCGATCCATGAGACGGTCCCGTCCCTCGACGTGCTGCGGGCTTGCAGTGCTCGGCCTCCTCGCCCTCCTCGCCGGGCGGACGGCCACCGCCCAGCACCCAGCCATCAACCTCCTCGACGCCGACGGCAACCTCATCGACCCCATCCACGGCGACAACGCCGCGGCCCCCTTCTCCACCCGGCAGACCTGCGGCGCCTGTCACGACTACGACACCATCACCCAGGGCTACCACTTCCAGATGGGGTGGAACGTCGTCGCCGACGACTACGGGGCCAAGGAGGGGCGTCCGTGGAGCCTGTCCAACGGCTTTCTCGGTCGCTGGTATCCCTACGCGTACCGCCAGCTCGCCAAGAAGCACAACCGGAGCGCCGACGAGATCGACCTCACCGTCTACGACTGGGTGGGGTTTTCCTCGCCGGCGCGCGGCGAGCCCCCGTGCGGCGCCTGTCACCCGGGCGGCGGCGGCCTGGAGTTCGACCGCGACGGGAAGCGCTACGACGAGACCCAGGCGGCCAACTCGCAGCTCGCCCAGACCCTGGACGGGGACTACTACCGCGCCCAGTGGGACGCGAGTGGGGTTGTCGAGGCCGACTGCCTGCTCTGCCACCTCAAGGGGTACGACTTTGGGGCGCGCATCCAGCAGCTCACCCAGGGGAACTACCGGTGGGCGGTGGTGGCCGGCTCGCGTCTCGGCACCGTACGGGGCGCGGTGCGACGCGGCCAGACGCCGGAGATGCTGTACGAGACCCGTCTCTTCAACCGCGACGGCACCCTCACCCTCGACATGTCTTGGCCGCCGCCCGATGACAACTGCGTCTACTGCCACGGGCGCTCGGACGTGAAGAAGCGCGGCTTTTCCTGGAACGACTTCTTCAACCCGGACATCCACAACCAGCAACGGATCTCCTGTGCAGCCTGCCACCGCGCCGGCCTCGACCACCAGTTCGCCAAGGGCGACGAACCCTCCTCGGCGGCGGCGCCCGAGCTCGAGGGCAGCATGGACGACTGCCGGGAGTGCCACCTGGGCGGCATCCGCGGCGCTCCCGTCCCCGATCACGCCTCGGTACGCCCCAGCCACTACCAGCGTCTTGCCTGCGAGAGCTGCCACATCCCCCGCCTGGGACGGGCCGCCGTCCAGGGCGTGGACGCCACCACCGGCCGCCTCGTCTACTACACCCGCCCCACCGAAGCCTCGGAAGCAGGCGCAGAGGCCACCTGGATGCCCGACTACCAGCGTCGAGGAGACGGCATCATCGTCCCCATCAACCACGTCCTCGCCGTCTGGTGGGGCAACCGCGACGCCGACGGGCTCGTCTACCCCTTGTTTCTGCGCGAACAGGAAGCTGCCTGGAAGCTCTTCAAGGACGCCGTCGGCGACGACGACGGGGATGGTCGGCCGGAGGTCAACAGGGACGAAGAGATCGCGGCTGGCCTGCGCGCCGTGGCCACGGCCCTGGCGGGCAACCGCCGCTTCTCCCGCGTCCACCCGGTTTTCATCAAGGCCGAGACCTCGCACGAACTCGACGAGAACGGCGCGGTGGTGCGCTCGTCCCTCGCCGGGACCCCGCTGGAAGGCGCCTCGTTCGTCGACTTCTCCATCAACCACAACGTCGGCGCCACCCGCCAGACCCTCGGCGCCCGGGGCTGCGACGACTGCCACGTGGCCGGGGCCCACTTCTTCAAGGGCAGACGCACCCTCGACCTCTTTGGCGCCGATGGCCGGCCGGTGACGCGCTTCAACGGCTACTTTCTCGGCTGCAGCCCGGTGGCCTTCTTCATCAACAGCGTCCACCAGCAGATCGTCAGCCCGTACATCGGCCCCGTCATCATGCTCGTGATGTTTCTCATCGTGCTCCACTACCACTCCTACGGCCCGAAGCGCATCACCTTCGACCCCTACTCGGAGGAGATCCAGCGTTTCAACCTCTTCGAACGCGCCATCCACCTCTTCCGGCTCATCTCCTTCGTGTTCCTGGCCGTCACCGGCCTCATCCTGGCCTTCAACCTGCACCTCTGGCAGGAGCTGCTCTTCGCTTCCTCCCGCACCTTGCTCCGCGTCCACATCTGGGCCGGCGTCGTCTTCATCGCAACTACCCTGGCCGGGCTCGTGGTCTGGTTCCGCGACGCCGCCTTCGAGTCCTACGACAAGGTGTGGGTGCGCAAGCTGGGAGGCTATCTGGGCCACAAGGGGGAGGTGCCGGCCGGCCGGTTCAACGCCGGGCAAAAGATGTTCTACTGGTACTCGGGCGTACTCGGCCTCGTCATGTCGTTGACCGGCGTGCTCTTGATCTTCAAGCTCCACTTCTCGCTCTCCACCGTCTGCATCACCTCCACCTTCCACAACCTCATCGGCTTCTTCCTGATCGCCGGCGTCCTGGCGCACGCCTACCTGGGCACCGTGGCCAACCCGGGGACGTGGCGGGTGCTGGTGGACGGCTCGGTGACCCGCGAGTGGGCCCGGCATCACCACCCCAACTGGTACCGCGCCCTGCTGCAGCAGGAAGCGGAGCAGCAGCAGGCCGAGCGCACCGAGTAGGCGGACGCGGCCTGGACGTCGCCGACGAGCTGGTACGGGGGCGGCAAGGTTCTTTGCGCTCCTCCTTCCCTGCCGGCCGGGAGGGTGCTATGGTGCACCCCGAGCAGCACCAGCACGTGAAGGGAAGGGAACAGAGATGACGACCTGGCGTAGCAGTCGTGCCCTCGTGCTCCTGGCTGTCGTGGCTCTCGCCATTCCTGCCGCTGCCGCGACGGTTCGCCAGTGGGCCGACGCCCTCGAGCAGCCGCGCCTCGTCGGCGCTGGCGCCGACGCCCCGTGCCGGGACGTTCTCCGTCGGCCACTTGACCCTCGCAGTGCCAGGGACGGTGGTTCCCCGTCGTCGCCCTCGACCAGGTGGTCGGGGCCTACCTGCACGGCAGCGCCAAGCTCTCCTACGTCTCGGCCGACCCACTCGAGGCGGCCACCTTCCGCACCAACCTGCAACGCAACACCCGCTGGAAGCTCCACGCCCGTGGCGAGCTCGAGACCAGCGTGGAGGGCGTGTTGCTGCTGCTGTCCAGCGGCGCCGCCGAGCTCGCCGGCGGATCGCCCTGGACCGCAGGCGAGCCCCCCGCCGAGGCTCGCACCGCCTTCGCCAGGCACCTGGATCGCTTTGCCATGGATCTCGGACCCCGCTACCCCACCCTCCTCGCGCAGGCGCTGGTGGATCCACCCAGCCGCCCCCTCGCCGCCAACGAAACGGTGAGCCTCACCTTCCAGGCGCCTCCGGGGGTGGTGTTTCTCACCAAGGAAGCCTTTACCCCCCTCCAGGACGAGCTGTCTCGCACCTTCTCGGAGGATGTCAACGCCCGGCTCGCCCACGAAGTGGCGCACACCTGGTGGGGGCACGTGGCCATGTGGCCCTCCCCCGAAGACCAGTGGATCGCCGAATCGGCTGCCGAGTACTTTTCCGCCTTCGCCATCGGCAACCTCTGGAAGAAGGTCAAGTTCGCCGAGGCCCTCGACAAGTGGCGGGCCATCTCTCGTTTCGTCAAGGACCGCGGCACCGTTCTCCTGGCCAGCCAGCTCTCCGGCGAGCTCGCCGGGGAGGATCGCGTCGGCCTGCTCTACGGCAAGGGCCCCCTCGTCCTCCACGCCCTCCGCCAGGAGCTCGGCGACCAAGTGTTCTTCACCATCATGAAGAGCTTCATCACCAACTTCACCTTCAAGCCGGCCGAGACCCGCCAGCTCGTCCGGGTCACCAGCTTCGCCGCCAAGAAGGATTACGGCCCGTTCTTCGAGCGCTACATCACCGGCGCCGACTGGCCGGGCAAGTGAGGCGCGGGATGAGCGACCCCCGCGGCCACCCCTGGCCAGTTTTCGCCACCCGGCCCCCCTGCGTCGCCAGGCCTCCAGGGGGTTCTGGCGCCCGCGCCGCCCCTCCGGCGAGGCTACGGGCCGGTCGTCTGCCGCGACTCCTTGACCGATGATGCCGAGGTTGCCATCCTATCCCGTCCGGCCACTGCCCCTGGCCGCGGAGGAGTCATGCGACGAGTTGCCACGATCGTCATCGGTGCCTGTGCCGCTGTCTCGCTGGCCTGGGCTGGTCAGCCGCGCCACCAGCTTCGTCAGGAGGCGCTGGCTCGACTGGCCGCATCGTCCCTGGTGCCGCCCCGCGTCGTGCTCGACGAGGACCCGGGCGCAGCGTACGTGACGGCCGCCGTGCCCGCCGCGACGGCGGATCCGGTCGCCGCCGCCCGCGAGGTGGTGGCGCCTGTCGCGGCCCTCTGGGGGCTTGCCGACCCTGCCCGGCAACTTCGCCTCCGCGAGGTGCTCCACGACTCCCTCGGCTTCGATCACGTCGTCTTCGAGCAGCACGTTGGCTCCATCCCGATCCGCAACGCCTGGTTGGTCGCGCACCGTAACCCTGCCGGCCGCTTCACCGCCATCCACGGCCGCCTGGTGAGTGGCGCCCCGACCACACCTGCCCAGCCACGCCTGGCTGCGGCGGAGGCCACCCGCATCGCCCTCGCTGCCCTGCCCTGGCAGCCGGTCCTCGACGGCGAGCCGAGGCCAGAGCTCGTCTACGTCGCCCACCACGGCACGGCGGTGCTCGCGTGGTTTCTCGACCTCCCGAGCCTCGCGCCCCGCCCCTCCCGCTTCCAGGTGGCGGTCAACGCCGTGACCGGCGACGTGCTCCGGGTGCTGGACACTTTTGCCACCGTGACCGGTACCGGCCCGGGGAGTCGTGGCGTCCTCCGCCAGTTCGAGGTCACGGCAGGGCCCGGCGGCTACACCATGGAGGACGGTACCCGCGGGCAAGGCATTCTGACCTACGACGCCGCAGGGTCCCAATCCCGCGGCAACCTCGTCCGCTCCGCCTCGACCACCTTCGACCACCCGTCCCACGCCGCCGCCGTGGACGCCCACTTCTTTGCCGAGATGGTCCACGACGCCTACCGAGCACTGGGCCGTAACTCCCTCGACGACAACGGGATGAAGATCATCTCCACGGTCCACTTCGGCGAGAACTACGTCAACGCCGGCTGGACCGGCACCCAGATGATCTACGGCGACGGCAACCCCGCCGAGCACTACCCCCTGTCGGTCGCGCCCGACGTGGTGGCCCACGAGCTGCAGCACGCCGTGACCGAGTTCACCGTCCCGCTGGAGTACTGGGGCCAGTCCGGCGCCCTCAACGAGGCGTGGTCGGACATCTTCGGCTTCTTCGCCGACCCCGAGGACTGGCTCATGGGCGAGGACATCTTCAAGAACGGCGGCGCGTTTCGCTCCTTCGAGAACCCCAACCTTTACGGCGATCCCAAGCACGTGGACGAGTTCTTCTTCACCCGTTCCGACAACCTGGGCGTTCACTACAACTCGGGCATCGTCAATCACGCCTTCTACCATCAGGTACAGGCCCTGGGACTCGCCCGCCTCGACGACCTCCGCCGGGTCTACTACCGGGTCCTGGCGGGGCGCTACATGACCCCTACCGCCACCTTCTGGGACGCACGGGCTGCCGTCGAGCAGGCTGCCCGCGACCTCTTCGGCGAGACCTCCGACGTCCTCGCCGCCCTCGCCGCCGGCTTCGATGCCGTGGGGATCGAGGGCGAACCGCGCGCCCTCACAGCCTGGTTCATTCCCGCCGCTGCGTCGACGCCCGGACTGTCCGGCTCCCAGTGGGTGAGCGACCTCCGCCTCGTCAACGTCGGCCCGGACCCGGCCAACCTCACCATGTGGTACTCGGTGAGCGGCGACGACTGGTACCCGGCCAACACGCCGGCCAAGCGCCAGTACTCCGTGCCGCCGGGAGCGACCCTGGCCCTCGACGACGTGGTGCGCACCCAGTTCGGCAAGAGCGGCACCAAGGGGGCCCTGGAAGTGCGCGCCACCCGCAACTCCCTGCTCATGGCGGCACGCACCTACAACCAGACCGGCAGCGGCACCTACGGCCAGTACACCGGCGCCGTGACGGCGGCCAGCGGCCCCACGCCCGGCGAGCCGCAGCACATCCTCATGCTTTCGGGGGGGGAACGCTACCGCTCCAACGTGGGCTTCGTCGAGACGGGGGGAGGCCAGTGCTTCGTCGACCTCTTCTTGCGCGATGCGGCCGGCGCCCAGCTCGCCAAGAAGACCCTCTACCTGGGTCCATGGCAACATCGCCAGGAAGAGGTCTTCGCCTTCTTCGGCGTGCCGCCGGTCGCCCATGCGCGCCTCGAGGTCAAGCCGCGACCAGGGGGCGAGGTGCAGGCGTACGGCTCGGTCATCGACAACGTGTCCAACGACGCCGTTTACGTCCCTGCCCTGCCACCCGCGACCGCGGCGGGATCCCTGGTGGTGCCGGTGGCCATCCGCAAGGGAGGGCTTGCCGGCTCCCTGTGGCGCACCGACCTCTTCGTGGCCAACCTGCGGGCCGAGGCGCTGGCCGCCCTCGAGGTCGCCTTCTTCCCCGCGAGCGGTGCCACGCCAACTCGCCGCACCCTGTCGCTGGCCGCCGGCGAGACCCGCGAAATCGGTGACGTCTTGGCCTCCCTCTTCGGCCTCGACGGCGTCCAGGGGTACCTCGAGGTCATGGCTGACGACGGCTCCGCGGCCGGTCTCGTCGTGACCTCCCGCACCTACACCGTCGCTGCCACGGCCGCGGGCCAGGCCTCCTTCGGGCAGTTCGTCCCCGCCCTCCCCGGCTCGGCGGTGCTCCGGGCGGGTCAGACGACCTACCTGCCCTACCTGACCGGCGGCAGCGCCTACCGGGTCAACCTCGGCCTGGTGGAGACAGGCGGCGAGGCGGCGACCGTGGTGGTGGACCTCGTGCGGGCCGATGGGTCGCTGATGGCGACCTTGACGAAGCAGCTCGCCCCGCACGAGTCGTTCCAGTACCTGCGGGTGCTGGACGGCCGCGACCTGCACGAGTCGCCGGCAGCCAGCGCCCGGGTGCGGGTGGTCGGTGGCAGCGGTGGCGTGGTGGCCTACGCCTCGGTGATCGATAACCTGACCAACGACCCCATCAACGTGCCCATGGCGGTGCTGCCCTACTGACCGGGCGCCGAGCGCCGGCGAACGCTACGGTGCCACGGCCGCCGGCTCCTCGGCGGGAACGGTTCGCCAGTCGAGCTCGGAACCCCACACGCTGTGGGGGATGGAAAAGACGAGGAGCATGACCAGGGCCGCCGCCACCACGCTCCCTCGCGCCGAGCCCCGACGGTGCAGCCGCCAAAGGGCCCACGCCCAGGCCAGGCCGGCGAGCAGCGTCTTGTTGTCGGTGAGGTCCCAGCCGAAGGGCACCCCCGTCCACCAGGCGCCGAAGGCGTACTTTTGCACCGCCGGGCCGAGAAGGAAGCCACCCACTCCGAGGAGGACGAAGGTGGTCCAGGCGAAGCGGCGGACCCCCGACTCGTTGCCCAGGGCAGCGAAGGCGGTACGGACCGCAAAGGCCATGGCCAGGAACATGGCGAGGACGTGGGGCAGCAGGATCGCCGTCGGCACCGGCGCCTTGAACCGGGCCACGGCAGGCTGCTCCGGGAACACGACTTCGCGTCCGTCGTTGCCCGCGAGGCGCAACTGGTACTCCACCTTGCCCGCCGGGGGCTGCGAGGGGATGGAGGCGCCGAGCCGTTCGCCGGCCCGTTCCAGAGGCTGCCGACGCCAGGGTTCGTCGGTGGGGAACCGCCGCCACGCCAGCTCCCCGCGCACCTCGTCGGGAGCCGTCACCGTCACCGCAAGGGGCGTCCCCGTCTCGCCGGAGCGCACCAGGACGAGGCGCACCCGCGTCCCGTCCACCACCACGCTGCCCCGCAGCGGATAGGTGGGGCCCGTCGTTCGCTGCCACACGGCAAGTGCCACCGTCACCACGAATGCCGAAATCCACAGCGCTCCCTTTCGCATCCCTTACGCCTCCTCGCCCCGGTGGGGCGCGAACCCCTCGCCCAGCACCTCCTGTGCCGGGGTGATGGCCACGAAGGCCTGCGGGTCCACCTCGGCCACCAGCCGCTTGAGCCGCCCCACCTCGTGGGCCGCCACCACCACGTACAACACCGGCCGCTCCTCGCCGGTGAACCCCCCCTGCCCGCGCAGCACCGTCACCCCGCGGCCCAGGCGGCGGAGCACGGCGTCGCGCACCTCGGCGCACCGGCCGCTGATGACGAAGGCGGCCCGGGCCGCCGAGAAGCCGGCCTGGACGAGGTCGAGGACCCGGGCGGAAACGAACGCCAGGGCGAGGGCCACCATCACCGGCTCGGCTCCGAAAACGAACGCAGCCACTCCGAAGATTCCCACGTTCATGGCGAGGAGCGCCTGCCCGATGCCGATCCCCAGGGCGCGGTGGGCCAGCCGGGCGAGGACGTCGGTCCCGCCGGTGGTGCCCCGCCCGCGAAACACCAGCCCCATGCCGAAGCCGTCGAGGAGTCCGCCGTAACAGATCACCAGCAGCCGGTCGCTGGTCGGAGGGGCGAGGAGGGGGGCCGTGATGTCGATGGTCGCGGCAATGGCCGCCACCGACAGGGCGGTTCGCAGGAAGAAGCGGCTACCTCCCGCGTACCGCCAACCGAGCCACAGGAGGGGGACGTTGAGGGCCAGGGTCACGGCGCCGACGGGGGTCTTGAGGGTGTAGTGGGCAATGATGGCGAGCCCCGTCACTCCGCCGGAAACCACCTTGTTGGGCACGAAGAAGAGGTTCGTCCCCACCCCGACGAGCACCGAGCCCAGGAGGATCTGTCCGTAGTCGAAGACGATACCGAGACGGCCACCGGGGGCGTGGAGCCAGCGCATGGCGGCCATCCTGCCATCCCGCCCCCGCCTTGCCAAGCCCCTCGAACGGACCTAGATTTCCGGCATGGTTGTGCTCGCCGCCGCGATGATGGCAGCCGCCGTTGCAACCGAACCTGCCCCCTGTCGCTCGTGCCACGCGGAGCAGCACGCTGCCTGGGAGCGCTCGCGCCACGCCCGCGCCTCGACAGGCCCCCTCGTGCAGCGGATGCGCGAGTGGGCCAGCCGCGACGGCGGCGAGGCAGTGGCCGAAAGCTGCGCCAACTGTCACTCGGTCCCCCTCGTCGACGGCAGCGCCCGCTCGGCCATGGTGACCTGCGAGGCCTGCCACCAGGGGACGGCCCAGGCTCCCGCTGCGGCCGGCTGGGTCATCGACCCCCAGCGACCGGTGCGCGGGGTACGCGGTCGCGGCGCAGCCCCCCACGAGGTGGTGGTGGCGGATCTTTCCGACAACGCTCTCTGTCTCGTCTGTCACAGCGAGCTGCACAACCCGGCCGGCGTGCCCCTCTGTACGACGGGGCCGGAGCACGAGGCGGTCCCCGATGCCCCCTCCTGCGCCGCGTGCCACGCCGAAGGGGGCGATCACCGCTTTGCCGGAACGAGCCACGAGATGCTGGCCCGGGCCGCCACCCTCGCCGTCGCCCTCGAGGGCGGCAACGCCGTCGTCACCGTCACCAACAGCGGTGCTGGTCACGCCCTTCCCACCGGTTCCGCCCTCCGCGAGGTGCGGCTCGAGGTCACCTTCCACGGGGCCGACGGGACCCCCCTCGGCAGCAACGCCGGCGACCACGGGGCACGCTTGTCCAAGGTCCTCGCCGATGCCGCGGGCAACGCTCCCGCCCCCGCCTGGCGGGCGGCGACCGTCCAGCACGATCGGCGCCTCGCCTTCGGCGAGACGCGCCGTTTCACCTACCCCCTGCCCGCCGGGACCAGCCGGGTGGAGGCTCGCCTCGTGTACCGGCGCGCCCCCGTTGCCGTGGCGTCGCGCCTCGGCCTGGACGACGACCCAGACCTTGCCCCGGTGCTCATGACCATGGTGGCGCGGGAGGTAGCCGCCCCAGCGACGGTACCAGCGGCGGACCCTACGGCGCGGACCGGAAGGTGAAGGAGACGGGACCGGGCAGCTCGTTGCCACCCAGGTCCTCGACCGCGTCGGCGTCCAACGTGACGTGGAAGGTGTCGCCCGGCGCCAAATCCTCCTGCGCTTCCCAGATCACCCACCAGTGCTCGTCGTCGTAGCTCACCACCCCTGGCACCAGCCCGCTCCGCGCTCCGAGCACCGTCACGCCCCTGGCCTCGAGCTCCCCGGCCTGGAGAGGCTCGGACATGGCGAAGATCACCCTCGGCCGGCGGGCAGCCACCACGGCACCCTCTACTGGGAAGTGCGAGGTCACGGCCGGCGGCGAGGCGTCGGCCACCCCGATCCACCCCCACCGGGCCAGGTCCAGGGAGAGGTAAAACACCGTTTCCACCACCTCGGGGGGCGGCACCGGCGGCAGCGGCACATGGTGCTTGTCGAGCCACTGCGCCAGGAGCACGACACCCACCACCACCGTCACCGCGGCCAGCGCCACCAGGGCAGTGGGCACGTGCCTGAGCACCGCCTCCACCTCGGTGATGCGGCCCGGCTGCACCCGCACATCCCTACTCCGTCCACCCAGGCGCACCACATGGCCCGCCTCGTCGAGACGGGCCGGGAAGGAAAGCCGGTAGTTGCCGGGGGGAAGACCCGCCACCGCCCAGCTCGGCGACAACGAGCGAAAGACCACCCTCCACCGCCCCCGTTCGTGGCGCGCAAGCTCCCCCAGCACCGCCGCTGGCGACGGAGTACCGGCGCGCCGGGCGGCGTCGTCGGCGAAGACCTGGACGGCGACACCACCCATCGGCGAAGACTCCGGGCGGCTGCCCGTGGTCCGCACCGACACGCACCCTTCGAGCGCCCACCAGCACTGGGCCACCACCAGGAGACGAGCCACCACTCGCCGTGCCATGGTCCCAGTGTGTCACATCACGGCTACCCCTCCCGTGCCTCGACCCGACCGCCACGCCCAGATCCTGGTACGCGACGGGAACGTAGCCTGCGCGTTCCTCGAAACCCCCGTATGCGACGGGATCCTCCGGCCGCCTGGTGTTTCTCACGATCCTCGAACGCGACGAGATGCTTCGGCCGCTGCGCGGCCTCAGCATGACAGGAATGCCGTTCTGTCACCCTGAGGCGCGCAGCGCCGAAGGGTCTCGACGCATCCGCGCCCTGGTCGCCGTCGCACTGCGGCGGGATGAGCCGAAAAAAATCGCCAGCTCGACCCTCGCCCCCTCGCGAAACCACGGCGCCACCGCCGCGCCCCCGTCGAGCAGCTCCGTTCCCTCGGCAACGTGTCCCGTTGGTGTAGGTCACCGATGAGACAGCTCGGCGGTTTGACAGCCCTGTTGCGCGCTGGCTACGATGGAGCGGCAATGAGGAAAAGGATCATTGCCATGGTGCTCGCGGGTGGCAGGGTGGACGAGCTGTCGGTCCTCACCGCCAAGCGCCCCAAGAGTGCCGTGCCCGTGTGGGGGATGTACCGGTTCATCGACTTCGTCCTTTCCAACCTGATGCACTCGGGTATCGACGTGGTCGGTGTGCTGTCGCAGTACCGCCCGTACTCCCTCAACGCGCACCTGGCCGGCGGAGCCCCCTGGGATTTCGTCGGCCGCACCCGCGAACTGCGGGTGCTCTCCCCCTTCATGGGCGCCAAGGACACGGACTGGTACCGCGGGACCGCCGACGCCATCTACCAGAACCTCATCTTCATCGAGCACTACGCGCCGGACCTCGTGCTCATCGCCTCCGCCGACCACGTGTACGCCATGGACTACCGGCCCATGATCCGCCAGCACCTGGCCACCGGCGCCGAGTTGACCATTGCCCTCAAGCGAGTCCCGGCCCACGAGGCACCCATGTTCGGCACCGCCGTCCTCGACGAGGAGGGGCGGGTGGTGAGCTACGAAGAGAAGGCCAGTCGTCCCAAGGGGAACCTGGCCTCGCTGACCGTGTACATCTTCAACACCTCGGTTCTCGTCGAGCGCTTGCACGAGAACGCACGGACAGGCAAGAAGTTTCAAATCTACTCGGAGGTCATCCCACGGATGGTGGCGGAAGGGGCCAGGGTGTACGGGTACGTCTTCGACGGCTACTGGGCGTACGCCCGCACCCTCGACGCCTACTACGCCACCAACATGGACATCATCGGCCCTCACCCTCCCCCCCTCGAGGAGTGGCAGGTACGCACCAACCTCACCTTGGGAAGCCTCGGCGACCCCACGCCGGCGCTCTTCCGGCCCAAGGCGGTGGTGCGCAGCTCCCTCATCTGCCCGGGCGCCTGGGTGGAAGGACACGTGGAGTCGAGCATCATCGCCCCCGATGTCGTGGTCGAGCGCGGGGCCGTCGTCCGCAACTCCATCGTCATGCACGGCTGCCGCGTGGCGGCCGACGCCTTCCTCGACACGGTCATCCTCGACAAGCTGGTGCGCGTGGGACGGGGCGCGCAGGTGGGGGTGGGCGAGGTGATCGCCAATTCGGGTCGGGCCGACCTCCCCACCTCCGGCGTCACGGTCATCGGCAAGGGCACGAGCGTGCCGCCGCGCAGTGTCATCGGCAGGAACTGCGTGATCTTTCCCGACCTCGCCGAGGCCGCCTTCCCCGACCTCCGCCTGCCTTCGGCGACGGTGGTGCGACCGTGAGATCGGCGCGGGATACCCTGGTGATGCTCCTGGCCGGCGGTTCGGGGACCCGGCTCAACATCCTCTCGTCGTGGCGCGCCAAGCCCGCGGTCCCCTTCGGCGGCAACTACCGGATCATCGACTTCACCCTGTCCAACGTCATGCACTCCGGCCTCTCCCGCGTCGGCCTCCTCACCCAGTACAAACCGTTTTCCCTCATGGACCACGTGCGCGGCGGCGAGCCCTGGGACCTCATCGGCCGCGAGCGCGGCATCAAGATCCTCCCCCCCTACACCGGCGAGAAGGAGTCCGACTGGTACAAGGGGACCGCCGACGCCGTCTGGCAGAACCTGTGGTTCATGGAGGACTACCGTCCCGAACGGGTGCTGATCCTCTCCGGCGACCACATCTACAAGATGGACTACGAGGCCCTCATCGCCACCCACGAGGCGCGAGGGGCCGAGTGCACCATTGCTGCCATGGAGGTCCCCTGGGAGGAGACGAGCCGCTTCGGGGTCATGACCTGTGACGAGGAAGGGTGGATCACCGGTTTCGTCGAGAAGCAGGCCAACGCCCCTTCCAACCTCGCCTCCATGGGCATCTACGTCTTCAACTACCCGACCCTGGTCGAGGAGCTCAAGGCGGTCGTCGGCACCCGACAAGGGTTCGATTTCGGCCAGGACGTGATCCCCCACATGCTCCGCCGCCGCGCCCTGCTCGCGTACCCGTTCTGCGGGTACTGGCGCGATGTCGGGACCATCAAGTCCTACCACGACGCCAACATGGACTGCCTCGATCCAGCCAGCGGCCTCGACCTGCGAGCCTGGGACGTGTGCACCAACCCGGACCAGATCGGGCGAGGCGACCGTCCCCCCGTCCGCATCGGTGCCCACGGACGTCTCGACGACGCCCTGGTGGCGGCGGGTTGTGTCATCGACGGGGAGGTGGTGCACAGCGTCCTCTTCCCCGGCGTGAGGGTCGCCGCCGGCGCCCGGGTGGTCGACAGCATCCTCCTCAACGACTGCCGCATCGGGCGCGACTGCCTCCTCTCCCGCACGATCCTCGACAAGGAGGTCACGGTTGGCGATGGCGCGCGGATCGGGGAGGGGCGATGGTCCGTGCCCAACCGCCGCTTCCCCTCCCACCTGGACAGCGGGATCACGGTGGTGGGCAAGCAAGCCGTCCTGCCCCGCGGCTGCCGGATCGGCACCAACTGCCTGATCCTGCCTGCCCTCGACCTGGGAGCGGCGGGGGTCGCGACGGTGGCCGACGGCGGCACCGTCGAGGCTGCTGGAGTCGTGTAAGATACGTTTCGGTGCCCAGCGTGTCACGACCGGCGCATGCGCCCCAAGGAGAGGCCCATGAACCGCGTACCGCATCTTCTTGTGTTCACCCTCGTGAGCGTGGCAGCGGCAGGCCTTGCCGCACCGCCTCCCACCGCCTCGCGCGCCTGGCTCGAGCGCCTGCATCACGTCCGCGGACGGCACGTCGCTGCAGCCAGCGATGCCACGGCGGTGCATGCGGCCCTCACCACCTTCGGCCGCAGCTGGGGCGGTGCCGACGACGACGGCGGCTACCTCGTCCGCCGTAACAGCGACGGCTCCTTCGTCGTCGGCGGCCTGACCGCTTCCATTGGTGCCGGAGGTACCGACTTCTGGCTGGTCCGCTTCAACGAGTCGGGAACCGTTGCCTGGCAGAAGACTTACGGCACGACCGGCGATGACCATGGCGAGATCCTCGCCACCTCGGACGGTGGCTACGCCCTGTGCGGCTTTTCGCCCGCTGGCCTCGGCCAGAACCAGGCGTGGCTCGCCAAGCTGGACGCCAACGGCAACCTCCAGTGGCAGCGGCAGATCGGCACTGGCCAGAGCGGCTACAGCGCGGCGCAACTCCTTGCCGATGGCGGGTTTCTCTTCTCCGGGACGGCGCTCGACGTGAACACGTTCACCTTCACCTTCCGACTCGCCCGTCTCAACGCAAGCGGCGCCATGGTCTGGCAAAAGGAGTACCCCAGCGCCCGAGTCCTGGCCGGCGTCCCGCAGCAGCTTGCCGACGGTAGCTTCATCGTGTCGGGGACGAGCATCGACATGGAGCGCCAGACGAGCGACGCATGGGTGATGAAGCTGGCCAGCAACGGGTCCATCGAGTGGCAACGTACCTTCGGCGGCGAAGGCGACGAGGCCGGGGGCGTGGTCACCCCCACCTCGGGCGGCTACCTCCTCGCCGCGCGGACCTCCTCCTTCGGCCCAGACGCAGGGGGCGATACCTTCAACGCCTGGCTTCTCAAGCTCGACACTGCAGGCAACATCCTCTGGCAGCGGGTCTACGGCGGCACCGGCGACGAGTTCGGCTTTCCCTTCGTCCTCGCCGACGGCTTCCTCTTTGCCGGCTACACCGACTCCTTCGGCGCCGGCGGGATGGACACCTTCTTCGCCACGCTCGACGCGAGCGGCAACGTGCAGTGGGCGAAGAGCTACGGCGGAAGTGCCGACGACATGCTCGTGCCCATGGCCGATCCGGCCGGGGGGTACCTGGGCTGGGGGCTGACCGAGTCCTTTGGCTCCGGCGGCGTGGACCTGTGGATTCTCAAGTTCGACGCCAGCTTCAATATCCTCTGGCAACGCACCTACGGCGGTGGCGGCGACGACGATGCGGCGGTCGAGCGGCGGGGCGACGGCAGCCTGCTGGCCGTGGGGGGTACCACGTCCTTTGGCGCCGGCGGAGAGGATCTGTGGATCTTGAGCCTCGACGCCAACGGTCAGATCCCCGGCGGCTGCCAGGCCATCCGTCCCACCTCCGTCACCCCAACCCCCTTCACCTTCACCACCGCCACCACCTCCGCCACGGTGGGCAACCCCGCAGCCACGGCCGTCGACACCTCCTTCACGGTCACGATCATGAACCTGGTGGTGGGCGCGGCCAGCGCCACGAGCAGCGACGTGTGCGCCGGCACCTCGTCCCTCCGCGCGACCGCCTCGGCCTCGCCCACCTCGGGGCCGGCCCCCCTGACCGTGGCCTTCACCGGCGGGGCCAGCGGCGGCCAGGCGCCGTACACCTTCGACTGGAGCTTCGGCGACGGCAGCCCGGTGGTCCGCCAACAGAACCCGACCCACACCTACTCGGCAGCGGGCAGCTACCCCGTCACCTTGACGGTCACCGATGTTCAGGCGGCGGTGGCCCAGGACAGCCACCTCACCATCACGGTCACGCCTTCCGGCGGCAGTTGCACCGTCACCTGCCAGGCCGTCGTTCCGGGCAGTGCGGCGCTGGGTGCAGCCGTCACCTTCAGCGCCACGGCCACCGCCAGCGGCTGCGCCACGAGTCCCGTCTATCTCTGGACCTTCGGCGACGGGCAGGGGGCCACGGGTCAGTCCGTCTCCCACACCTACGCGACAGCGGGCACGTACACCTGGAACCTCCTCGTCCAGGCCGGGACCGGAACCTGCGCCAAGTCCGGCACCATCACCGTGTCCACGACGCAGGAGGTCGTGGCGTTTCTCCCGTCGGTGGCGCACGCTCCGGGCGCGGCCGGGACCCAGTGGCGCACCGACGTGGCGGCGGTCAACCGGTCGGGGAGCAGCGCCACCCTCACCCTCCTCTTCATCAACTACGACGGCAGCCAGACCCTGATCCGCACCGCCACCCTCGCGAGTGGCGCCACCGTCGAGTGGCGCGACATCCTGGTCTCCCTCTTCGGCGTCGCCGCCAGCGCCTCCACCAAGGGCACCCTTAAGGTCACCGCCACCGCGCCCGTCACCCTCACCTCCCGCACCTACAACCAGGCTGCCACCGGCACCTACGGCCAGTACTACCCCGCCATCACCGACGCCGCCGCCCTGCCCGCCGGTCAGCTCGGCGTCATCCCGCAGCTCAAGAAGAACGCGGCGTTCCGCACCAACGTCGGGGTCTTGAACCCTGGCACCGGGACCATCTCCGTGGCCATCAGGCTCTACGCTGCGTCCGGCACCCAGCTCGGCACCACCAGGACGTTGACCGTGCCGGCCGGCCGCTGGGTGCAGCAGGACGACATCTTCGCTGCCGCCGGCGCCCCAAACCAGGACATCGCCTACGCCACCGTCGAGGTCCTCACCCCCGGCGCTCGCGCCTGGTCCTACGCCTCCGTCATCGACGCCGCCACCGGCGACCCCACCACCATCCCGGTGCTCCAACCGTAGCGAGGGGCGAAGGCCCGGAGGTCTTCCAGGTGGGTCAGGAGCGGACGGTGGCGAGGGCGAGGCTCCTGGCGAAGGCCTCGACTTCCCGCTCCAGGGCAGGTGTATCGCCGAGCTCGCCGATGCGCGAGACCACCGCCGAGCCCACCACCACGCCGTCGGCAATGCGGGCCACCTCGTGCACCTGGTCGGCCGTCGAGATGCCGAAACCCACCGCCACCCGCGTACCGGTGAGGCGACGCACCAGCCGTACCTGCTCGGCCAGGCCGCTCGCCAGCCGGTCGCGCATGCCGGTGACGCCGGTGCGGGCCACGAAATAGACGAAGGCCCCCGCCACCGCCCTGGTCGCCTTGATGCGGCGGCGGGTCGAGGTGGGTGCCACCAGGGGGACCAGGTCCACCTCCACGCCGCGGAGCGCCTCCCAGACCGGTCGTGCCTCCTCCACCGGTACGTCGGTGAGGAGCACGGCATCCACGCCCGCCGAGGCCGCGTCCACCGCAAAGCGGGCCGTGCCGTAGCGGTGGACAGGGTTGAAGTAGGTGAAGAGCACGATGGGGATCTCGCTGCGATAACGCACCTCGCGGACCAGGTGGAGGACGGCGGCGAGGGTGGTGCCCGCGGCCAGAGCCCGCTCGCTCGCCCGCTGGATCACCGGCCCGTCGGCGATGGGATCGGTGAAGGGAACACCGAGTTCGACGATATCGGCTCCGGCCCGCTCCAGGGCGCTGACGAGGGCGACGGTCCGCGGCACGGTAGGATCGCCAGCGGTCAGGTACGGGATGAACGCGGCCCGTCGCTTCCTTGCCGCGCGGGTGAACGCGTCACGAATGCGCCGGCTCACAGGGTCACCCCCTCGAGGCGCGCCACCTCTGCCACGTCCTTGTCGCCACGCCCCGAAAGACCTACGAGCACCGCCTCGCCCGTGCCCAGTCGTCCGGCCACGCTGCAGACGTACGCCAGGGCGTGGGCCGGCTCGAGGGCCGGCACGATGCCTTCGAGCTCGGCCAGCAAGTGGAAGGCTGCAAGCGCCTCGCGGTCCGAGACCCGGGCGTAGGAGACCCGCCGGGTATCGTGCCAGAAGGCGTGCTCGGGACCCACCGCCGGGTAGTCCAGACCCGCCGACACCGAGTGCGTCTTGGCCGTCAACCCGTCCTGGTCCTGGAGGACGTAGGTGCGGGTCCCGTGAAGGACCCCCGGCACCCCCCCGGAAAAACGTGCTGCGTGCTCGCCGAGGGAGGTGCCGCGCCCCCCCGCCTCCACGCCCACCAGCTCCACCTCCCGGTAGGGCGCAAAGGCGGTGAACAGACCAGCGGCGTTGGAGCCACCGCCCACACACGCCACCACGAGGCGCGGCATACCGCGGTGCCGCTCGCGGATCTGCAGCAGCGCCTCGGCGCCGATGACCGACTGGAAGCTCCGCACCATCGCCGGGTACGGGTGCGGCCCGAGTACCGATCCGAGGACGTAGTGGGTCGTCGCCACGTTGGTCACCCAGTCGCGCAGCGCCTCGTTGATGGCGTCCTTCAAGGTGCGACTACCCGCTTCCACCCCCACCACCTCGGCACCCAGCAGTTTCATGCGGTAGACGTTGAGCCCTTGCCGGCGCTCGTCCTCGGTGCCCATGTAGATGCGGCATTCAAGGCCGAGAAGCGCGGCCGCCGTGGCCACCGCGACCCCGTGCTGTCCGGCGCCCGTTTCGGCAATGACCCGCGGCTTGCCCATCCGCCGAGCGAGGAGGCACTGTCCCAGCGCGTTGTTGATCTTGTGCGCACCGGTGTGGCAGAGATCCTCGCGCTTGAGGTAGATCTGGGCGCCGCCGAGGTGCGCCGTCAGGCGTGCCGCCAGGGTGAGGGGCGTGGGACGGCCGCAGTAGCTCTGCAGGAGGCCATCCAGCTCGCGTCGAAACGCACGGTCCCGTCGCGCCTCCTCCCAGGCTCCCGTCAACTCCTCCAGAGGGGCCATCAGCGTCTCGGGGACGAACCTCCCCCCCCAGGCACCGAAATAGCCTCGGGCATCGGGCAACGGTTTCACGACTTCCTCCTCCCCACAGCACCACCCTCCCCCCCGCCGTCCGCGACCGCCCGGACCGCGGCAATGAACTCCTGCATCCTAGCAGTGTCCTTGCGCCCCACGCAGCGCTCCACCCCACTGGCCACGTCGACCCCCACCGGACGAAGGCGACGGATCGCCTCGGCGACGTTGCTGGCCCGCAAGCCGCCGGCGAGCCAGAAGGGGAGCGCCGGCCCGTTGGCCAGAAGCGTCCAGTCGAAGGTCCGACCGCTCCCTCCCCCGCTCGGCGTGGCGGTGTCGAAGAGGAGGCGCGAGACCTCTTTATAACGGCGCACCTCGTCCCAGTCCACCGCGCTGGCCACGGCAATGGCCTTGATGACTCGCTCCTTCCCACCCAGGGCCGCGCACAGCTCGGGGGGCTCGTGGCCGTGGAGCTGGACCAGGTCGAGGGCGGCGGCCTCGCGAACTCCCTCGATGAACCCGCGCTCCTGGTCGCGGAACACCCCCACCTTGGGACGAGCCGTGATCTCCCGCACCCAGACGCCATCGCGCGGCCCGAGACAGCGCCGGGAGGCGGGAAAGAAGACGAACCCGAGAAAGTCCGCGCCCGCCTCCACGGCCGCCCAGGCGTCGGCCGCCGAGGTCAGACCGCAGATCTTCACCGTCACCGACACGCCACGAGCCTCGCCAGGGCAGCTTCAGGGTCCACCGCCCGCAGGAGGTGCTCCCCTACCAGAAACTGCCGGTAACCTCGAGCGAGGAAGGGAACCATGGCCGCGCAGCCGTCGATACCGCTCTCGATGACCGCGAGACAGTGCCCCGGCACCTGGCTCGCCACGCCCAGCGCCTCGTCGAGGTCCACCCGGAAGGTGCGCAGGTCGCGGGCGTTCACCCCCACGCACCGCACCGGTAGCGCCGTGACACGCTCCAGTTCCGCCGCCTCGTGCACCTCCACCAGCACCTCGAGGCCGAGCTCCTGGGCCACGGCGACCAGCTCGCCGAGCAACCCCGCCGGCAACAGCCGGGCGATGAGCAACACGGCGTCGGCACCGGCGAGCACGGCCTCCTGAAGCTGACGGGACGAGAGGATGAAGTCCTTCTGCAGCACCGGCAGCCCCACGGCACTGCGTACCCGAGCGAGCCACGCCACCTCGCCGGCAAAGTACTCCCCCTCGGTCACCACGGAGATCGCTGCCGCGCCGGCCCGCTCGTAGCTGGACGCCAGCACCACGGGGTCGAAGTCGGCCCGCAGCCACCCCGCCGAGGGGGAACGCCGCTTGCACTCGGCAATGACCCGCACGCCAGGGGCCGTCAACGCCGCTGCGAGACTGCGATGTCCCGCCGACCGCCGCGCCCATGCCGCCTCCCGGGCCCGCTCGGCGAGGTCCGGCGGCGGCGGCGTCAAAGCCAGGCGCTGCCGCACCGATGCGGCAATCCGCTCGAGGATGTCCGCCGCACCGCTCGTCATGCGCCGGCTCCGACCACGGCGAGCACCCGCTGCAGGGTGTCCCACCCCCGGCCGTGGCGAAGCGCCTCGCGGGCCGCCTCGAGCCCCTCGGCCAGGGAGCGTGCAGCCTCGGCCACGACCAGGGCCGCCGCCGCGTTGAGGGCCACGGCCTCGGCCGCTGCACCCCCCTCCTCGCCCCGCAGGATGGCGGCCAGGCGGCTGGCGTTGGTCCGGGTGTCGCCTCCCACGAGCTCGCCACCGCCAAGGGCCGAAACCCCCACCGACGCCGGGTCCAGGGTCCACGAGTCCACCACCTCGCCATCCCGCACCTCGACGATCCGGGTGGGCGCAGCCACCGAGATCTCGTCGAGGCCGTCCTCCCCGTGCACCACCCAGGCTCGCTCGCACCCCAACAGCGCCAACGCCTCGGCCACGAGCGGCTGGATCTCGGCCGAGAACACCCCCACCACCTGCCGGCTCACCCCTGCCGGGTTGGCCAGAGGGCCCAACACGTTGAACAGGGTGCGCACCCCGAGGGCGCGCCGCACCGGCATCACGGCCCGCATGGCGGGGTGCAGACGAGGGGCGAACAGGAAGGCAAAGCCGGGCCCATCCAGCAGCGAGGCCAGGACCTCCGGCTCCACCTCCAGGGGCAGGCCGAGGGCTTCGAGCACATCGGCGGAACCGCACCGCGACGAGATGGAGCGGTTGCCGTGCTTGGCCACCGCCACCCCGCAGGAGGCCACCACCAGCGCTGCGGCGGTGGAGATGTTGAGCGAGTGCGAGCCGTCGCCGCCCGTGCCGCAGGTGTCCACCAGCGGCCGCCGCCCTGTCACCACCGGCACGGCCAGCCGGCGCAACACCCTGGCCGCCGCCGCCAGCTCGGTCGCCGTTTCTCCCTTGGCGCGCAGGGCCACGAGAAAGGCGGCCTGCTGCCCTTCGCTCCACTCCCCGGACAAGAGCGCCTCGAAACACGCCTCCATGGTTGCCGGAGGCAGCTCCTTGCCGGCCAACAACCCTTCGAGGACCCCGCGGATCATGCCTCGCCCCCCCTTCCTGTCGTCGTTCCGCCGTGCGCCGCCTCGGCGACGGGCACGTTGGCGCCTCGGAGGAAGTTGACCAGCAACCGCGTGCCGCTCCTGGTGAGGTACGACTCGGGGTGAAACTGGACGCCGAGATGGGGGCGCGAGCGGTGGGCGAGACCCATCACCAGCCCGTCCTCGGTCCAGGCCGTCACCTCGAGCTCCGCCGGCAGCGACGACCGCTCCGCCACCAGCGAGTGGTAGCGGGTGGCCTCGAACGGGTCCGGCACACCCGCGAAGATCCCCACACCGCCGTGGCGGATCAGCGACACCTTGCCGTGTCGGGGCTCCGGCGCCCGGATCACCCGCCCCCCGTAGGCCACCGCCAAGGCCTGGTGGCCCAAACACACTCCCAGCATGGGCACCGTCGCCGCCGTCCGGAAGAGCTCGACGCAGATCCCTGCCGCTTCGGGAGTCCCGGGACCAGGCGAGACCACGATGGCGCGCGGCCCACGGGCCAGCACCTCGGCCACCGTGACCCGATCGTTGCGTACCACCCACACCTCCTCCTCGGCCACTGCCTCGCGCAGGTACTGGACGAGGTTGAAGGTGAAGGAGTCGTAGTTGTCGATCATGGCGATCATGTGCGCATCCCCTCGGCGAGAAGCGTGGCCAGGGTGAGGGCGGCCGCCTTGTTCTGGCACTCGCGCAGCTCGCGCTGCGGCTCCGAGTCGAACACCACGCCGGCGCCCGCCTGGATGTGCACGGCGCCGTGGGCGACCACGGCGGTCCGGATGGCGATGCAAAAGTCCATGTCGCCGCCGCAGTCCACGTACCCCACGGCCCCGCCGTAGACACCGCGGCGCACCGGTTCCAGCTCCTCGATGATCTCCATGGCACGCACCTTGGGCGCCCCGGTCAGGGTGCCGGCCGGGAAGCACGCCAGCAACACGTCCAGCGGGTCCCGTCCCTCCTCCACCTCGCCCCGCACCTCGCTCACCAGGTGCATCACGTGGGAGTAGCGCTCGATCTCCATGAAGCGGACCACCTGGACGGTGCCGGGGCGAGCGATCCGACCGATGTCGTTGCGGCCCAGGTCCACCAGCATCAGGTGCTCGGCTCGCTCCTTCTCGTCGGCCGCCAGCTCCTCGGCCAAGCGGGCGTCCTCGTCCGGCGTCCTCCCCCGCCGCCGGGTGCCGGCGATGGGGCAGGTGGTGGCGGTGCGGCCGCGCAGCCGGGCCAGGGTCTCGGGCGAGGAGCCGAGGACCTGTGCCTCGGACGCGTCGATGTAGAACATGTAGGGCGACGGGTTGGTGAGGCGCAGGGCCCGGTAGAGGGCGATGGGCGACACCTCCAGCCGCCTCGACCAGCGGCGCGAGAGCACGATCTGGAACGCCTCGCCAGCGCGGATCTCCTCGCGTGCACGGGCGACGGCCGCGAGAAACCGCCCCTCCCCCGGCACCACCTCCCACCCTTCGCCCGTGGCACCGGCAAGCTCCGGCACCACCGCCGGCCGCGCCGCATCGAGGGGCGCCGCCAACACCGTTTCGAGATCCCTCAGGCAGGCGATGGCCCGCGCGTACCCCTCCTCGCCGGCCGTGCCGTCCGCTGCCGCCACCAGCACCAGCCGCTGGCGCACCCGGTCGAGGGCGGCCACCGCCGGATAGATCCCGAACCACGCCTGGGGCAGCCCCAGGGGGTCGGGGAGGCGGCTCGGCAGGCGCTCCACCAGGCGCACCGCGTCGTAGCCGACAAAGCCCACGGCACCACCGGTGAACGGCGGCAGCCCATCGAGAGGCGCTCGCGTCCCGCCGAGCAACTCGCGGCGCAGCGCCGCAAGGGGCGGACCGTCCCGTAGCCGGCCATCCACCTCCACCGCGCCGTCGCGCAAGGTGACGACCCGCGAAGGGTTGTAGCCGGCCAGCGACCACCGACCCACCCGTTCCCCCCCCTCCACGCTCTCCAGCAGGAACGGGTGCGCACCCGCGCGGGCCAGACGGAGGAGCATGCCGGTGGGGGTGACCGTATCGGCGGTCAGTTCGACCACCACCGGCACGGTCCGGTAGCGGCCGGCGAGCTCGAGAAACTCCTGTCGCGACGGCCGAATCACGCGCCACCCCCGGCCCGGCGGGCCAGCTCGCGGTTCACCTCGGCCGGGGCGATACCGTGGGCCGTCATCACCACCGCCAGGTGGTACAGGAGGTCCGCCACCTCCCAGACGAGGTTGGCACCGTCGCCGTTCTTGGCGGCGAGCACCACCTCCCCCGCCTCCTCCAGGAGCTTCTTCAAGGCTCGGTCGGCGTCGGCGAAGAGCTCTGCCGAGTACGAACCAGGGGGGCGCGTTTCCCAGCGCTCGCGAAGGGTGGTGAACAGTCGCCCCAGGGTGAGGCCCGGCCACGGCCCATCCCCCGCCAGGCGGTTGTGGAAGCAGGACACCTCCCCCGTGTGGCAGGTCGGCCCGGCCGGGCGCGCCAGCACCAGCAGGGCGTCGCCATCGCAGTCCGCCAGTATCCCGACCACGCGCAGGGTGTTGCCCGAGGTCTCCCCCTTGCGCCACAGCACCCCCCGCGAGCGGGAGTGAAAGTGCACTTCCCCGCGCGCCAGCGTCGCCTCGAGGGCCGCGCGATCCATCCAGCCGAGCATCAGCACCGCGCCCGACTCGGCGTCCTGCACCACCGCCGGGATCAGTCCCGCCTCGTCGAACCTCACTTCGTCCGGCGCCACCGCTCCGAACCCAGCCCCTGCCCGCTCACCCATGCTGTCCACCTTCCCAGCGTACCGGCACCCCCGCCACCTGCAACACCCCCTTGAGCTCACCGATGGTCACGCGCCCCTCGTGGAAGATGCTCGCCGCCAGGCCGGCGTCGGCACCGGCACGGGCAGCGGCCACGAAGTGCTCGCCCGTCTCGCCACCGCCCGAGGCGATGATGGGCACGTCCACCACCGCCCGCACGGCGTGAAGCAGCGCCACGTCGAAACCGAGGCCGGTGCCGTCTCGATCGATGGAGGTGAGGAGGATCTCCCCCGCCCCCAGCGCCACCGCCTGGGCGGCCCAGGCGGCCGCGTCGAGGCCGGTGGGGCAGGTGGCGGCATGGGTGGCCACCTCGAAGCGGTCGCCCTGCCGCCGCACATCGATGGCCAGCACCACACACTGGGAGCCGAAGCGCCGGGCGAGGCGTTCGAGCATGGGAGGATCGGCCACCGCCGCCGAGTTCACCGCCACCTTGTCGGCACCGGCCAAGAGCAACGCCGCCGCGTCCTCCTCGCCCCGCACGCCGCCGCCCACGGCAAAGGGGATGTCGAGGACCTCGGCCACGCGGCCGACCGTTTCCAGCATGGCCAGGCGCCCCTCGAGGGTGGCCGACACGTCGAGGAAGACCAGCTCGTCGGCGCCCTCCTCCCGGTACCTGGCGGCCAGGGCAACGGGGTCTCCGACCTCGCGCAGGTTCTCAAAACGCACCCCCTTCACCACTCGCCCATGGCGTACATCGAGGCACGGCACGATGCGAAACGCCGGCATCACGCCCCCGCCGCCTGCTGCAACTCGCCCACCGTCGCGCCGCCCTCGGCAAGGAGCGTCCCGACGATCACGCCCGCCAGCCCTGCCGCCGCCAGGGGCCGCAGGCGGCGCACGTCCTCGACGCTCCCGACCCCGCCGGAGGCAATGACACCGGTGCCGAAAGCCCCAAGGGCCGTCTCGAGAACCTCGAGATCCGGACCATGGCCGGTGCCGTCCCGCTCCACGGCGGTCACCAGCAGGTGGCGGACCCCGGCGTGCCGCATCCGTCCGGCAAAGACGGCCAGCTCCTCCCCCGAGTCCACCGTCCAGCCGGCGAGCACCACCCGACCATGTCGGGTGTCCGCCGCGACCACCACCGCCTCGGCGTCCGCCGCCAGCGCGGCCTCGAGCAGCGCACCGTCCCGCTTGGCCGCCGTTCCCAGGACGACGCGGGCGGCGCCTAGCTCCCGCAACTCGTGCCAGTCGTCCCGGGTACGGACGCCGCCCCCCACCTGCACCGGGCAGCCGGCCCGGCGGATCAGTTCGCCGATGGTCCGCCGGTTGTGGCCAACCCCCAGGGCCGCATCGATGTCCACCACGTGGAGAAAACCGGCCCCTGCCGCCACCAGCTCTCGGGCGAAGGCCACGGGGTCCTCGCGGACCACCCGCAACTGCTCCCTCGCCCCCTGCCGCAGGCGCACGGCGCGCCCCGCCGAGATGTCGATGGCCGGGTACACCACCATGCCTCACACCTCCCCTGCCACGAAGTTGGCGAGCACCCTAGCCCCGCAGGCGCCGCTCTTCTCCGGGTGAAATTGCACACCCGCGATGCGCCCACGGCGAACCGCCGCGCACACCTGTGTCGAGCCGAACGGCACGGTGGCCACGAGATCGTCGGCCTCGGGGAGGGCGACGAAGGAGTGGACGAAGTACATCCAGGCACCCTCGCCCACACCCGCGAACAGGGGGTCGGAGCGGAGAAGGGTCAGGCGACACCACCCCATGTTGGGGACCCGTGCCCCTGCCGGCAGCCGAACCACCCGTCCCGGTATCAGCCCCAGTCCCCGCGCCACGCCGTGCTCCTCCGATTCCTCGAAGAGGAGCTGATGCCCCAGACAGATGCCGAGGATCGCCGCTCCCGCCGCCGCGGCGGCGCGCACTGCGTCGTCGAGCCCCGCTCGGCGCAACTGCGCCATGGCCGCCCGGAACGCCCCCACCCCCGGAAGGACAAGGCGCCGTGCCTCGGCCACCGTGTCGGGATCGGTACTCACCGTCACCAGGGCGCCCGCTCGCTGCAAGCCACGCACGGCGTTGGGCAAATTGGCGATCTTCGAATCCACCACGACGACTCGCATCGCTTCCCTGCTCGCTTCGCTCATGCCGTGAGCGTCCCTTTGGCGGACAGCACCCCGCCGCCGGAACCTGCCAGTGCCTGGCGCAACGAGAGCGCCACCGCCTTGAAGATGGCCTCGGCGCTGTGGTGAGGGTCGACGCCCCGCTCCAGATCGACGTGCAGGGTCAGCTTGGCCCGGCTGGCAAAGGCGCGCCAGAACTCGCCCACCAGGGTGAAGGGGAACTCCCGGGTCACCCAGGAAGTGACCAGGTGATCGGGCACGCCGAGGCGGAAGAAGGGGCGGCCGGAGAGATCCACCACGGCCCGGGCCAGCGCCTCGTCCATGGGCGCGTAGGCGTGGCCGAAGCGGGCCACCCCGCTCCGGTCGCCCAGCGCCTGGTCGAGGGCCTGGCCCAGGGTGAGTGCCACGTCCTCGACCGTGTGATGGGCGTCCACCTGGAGGTCGCCCCGCGCCTCCACCTCCAGGCCGATGGCGGCATGTCGCGCCAGGGTATCGAGCATGTGGTCGAGAAAGCCGATGCCCGTGGCCACGGTGCAGGGACCCGAGCGCAGGGTCACGGTGACCCCGACCGCCGTTTCTGTGGTGATACGCTCCACCCACGCGCGCCGCTCACCCATCGCCCACCCCCCGCGCCGCCCGGACGACGGCGTCGTTCTCCTCTGGCGAGCCGACGGTGATGCGCACATAGCCGGCCTCGTCCAGCTCCGGGATGGCCCGCACCGCGATGCCCTGCTCGAGCAACGCCGCCGCCAGACGCTCCCCGGTTGTTCTGTGCCGCCGCGCGAGGAAGAAGTTGGCCTCGGAGGGCACCACCTCGAAGGCGGGGATGGCGGCAAGTTCCCGCGACAGCCGCGCCCGCTCGGCGATCACCTGGGCCGCCAGCTCGACCTTTAACGAGCGCAGCTCTGCCGCCGCCCGAAAGGCGGCTGTCACCGCCACCCCCGTGGCAAAGGGCAGCACTTCGCCGGCAATCCGGCCGAGGAGGGGCGGCTGGGCGAGGCAGGCGCCAGCTCGCATGCCGGCGAGAGCCCAGGCCTTGGAGAGCGTGCGCAGCACCACCAGGTTGTCCGCCGACGCGAGGAGCGGCGTCGGGTCGACACTGGAAAACTCCACGTAGGCGGCATCCCAGATCACCGGCCTGCCAAGGGCCAGCACGGCACGCAGGAGCGGCTCCGGGGTCTCGCCGCCGGTGGGGTTGTTGGGGGAGCAGATCAGCACGGCATCGGCGCTGCGCGCTGCGGCAAGCAACCGCTCGCCGTCCACCGCGAAGGCGGGCGGCACGAGGGCTACCTCGACCAGGCGAAAGCCGATCCGCGCAGCGAGCACCGGCACCATGGAAAAGGACGGCGTGTAGGCGGCCAGCGTCGCTCCCGGCCCGACGAGGGCCCGCAGGGAGGCAGCAAGCAGCTCGTTGGAACCGTTGCCCACCAGCGTGCCCTCGGGGTACCAGCCGAACAACGTGGCCGCCGCTTCCCGCGCCGCCCAGCCGTCCATATCGGCGTAACGGCGCCACTCCGCTGCCGAAAGCAAGGCCAGCACCCGGGATCGAAAAGCCGGAACCTCGCGCGGCGCCTCGTTGAGGTCCAGGCGGAGCACCCCGGCTGGGATCTCGGCCCGTCGGTAGCCGCCGACCTCTCGCGCCACCTTCACGCCGTACCCCGAAAGCCGCGACGCAGGGCGGCCGCATGCATGGGCAGCTCCTCGGCGAGGGCCAGGGTCGTGGCGGCCGTGGCCAGGGCGCGGTAACGATGGGGAGCCACGTTGACCACCGCGCTGCGCCGGACGAAGTCCCACACGCCGAGCGGCGAGGCGAACCGCGCCGCCCCGGCCGTCGGCAACACGTGGTTGACGCCGATCACGTAGTCGCCGAGGACCGCCGGGGAGAAGGGACCGAGGTAGATGGCACCCGCCCGCTCGATACCGTCGACGAGCCGCAGCGGCTCTTCCACCAGCAGTTCCACGTGCTCCGGCGCTACCCGGTTGACGAGCTCCACCGCCTCGGCCTCGTGCCGCACCGTGATGATCGCCCCCCACCCCCGCAGCGCCTTGCGGGCGGCGCTCTGTCGGGGGAGCGGGCGCACCATGGCCCGCAGGCGCCGCTCCACCTTTTCGGCCAACGCCCTCGAGGTGGTGAGGAGGATGGCCAGGGCGTCGGGATCGTGCTCCGCCTGGGCGAGCAGGTCGCCGGCCACGATCTCGGGGTCGGCGTGGGCATCGGCGACGATGACGATCTCCGACGGACCCGCCACCCCGTCCACGTCCACCACCCCGAACACCACCCGCTTGGCCGCGGCCACGAAACGCCCACCTGGGCCGACGATCTTGTCCACCGCCGTCACCGAGTCGGTGCCGTAGGCGAGGGCCGCCACCGCATGGGCGCCCCCCATCAGGTAGACCTCCCGCAGGTCCAGCCGCTCGAGGACGTACCGCAAGTGCGACGAGCCCAAGAAGGCCTTGGGCGGCGTCGCCACGGCAATGCGCGGCACCCCTGCCACCTGCGCCGGCACCACCGCCATCAAGAGCGACGAGATGTAGACGGCGGCGCCGCCTGGCACGTAGACGCCGACGGCGTCCAGGGGGCGCACCCGGATGCCGAGATCGCCGTTCTCCCCCTCCAGGGTGTAGCCGGTCTGGCGCTGGTGCTCGTGAAAAGCTCGCAAGTTGCGGATGGCGACCTCGACGGCCTCGGCAAAGCCTGCCTCGACGCGGGTCGCCTCGCCGACCTCACCGTGAAGACGGAAGTCGGTCACCTCGAGCCCCTTGAGATCGTGGCGTCGGACGAAGGAAACGAGCGCCGCGTCGCCGCGCTTGCGCACCGCGTGTACGACCCCCCGTACCTTGTCCATGAGCGCTGGCGAGAAGACCTCCTCCATCCTCCCCTCGACCCGCGTCAGGTAGCGTTGGCACCGAACCTCGTCGCTCCGAAAGATCTTCATGCTGCCCCTCCCAGCGTGCGCCGCAACGCACGGATGTCCTCGCCATCGAGGTGAAGCGCCGCCCGGTTGGCGATGAGGTACGGGGCGACCCGCAGCCACTCTTCAACCGGAACCAGCCCATTCTCGCGCAAGGTCCGTCCCGTTTCCACCAGGTCCACCACCGCATCGGTGAGCTCGAGGCGCGCCGCCAGCTCCACCGAACCGGCGAGGGGCACCACGCTGACCTGCCGCCCACGCCGCCGCGCCAGCTCGCGGACGAGGGTGGGGTACTTGGTGGCCACCACCAGGGGCTGCCCGTCGCGGTGCACCGGCCGGTCCGGTCGGGCGATGAGCATGAGGGCGCAGTGTCCCACCGGCAAGCGGAGCAGCCGCAACACATCGCTCTGCCGCTCCAGCACCTGATCGAGACCGACCACGCCGCAGTGGGCCACCCCCTGCTCCACGTAGACCGGCACATCGGCATCCTTGAGGAGCAGCAGGCGCAGACCCTGGCTTTCCACCACCAGCGCCCTCCCCGCCCGCCGCACCGCCTTCCCCACCCCGATGCCGTAGGCGTCGAACAGGGCCACAACCGGCTCCAGGAGTCGGCTCTTGGGCAGGGCGACCGTCAGCACGCTTCCTCCAGGGCCACCCCGAGGAGCACGCAGGCTCCTGCCGCCGGCACCGCCCCTTGGGCGCACCGCACCTCGTACTCCCCGCCGGCGGCCACCACGGCCCGCGTCGTTCTCCCCCATACCGAAAACACCACGCCGCGGTAGTAGCCACCGGCCAGAGTCGGGACCGCATCGATGCTGGCCGTGGCGCCGGTGGCGGCCACCGCAGCACAGAGCCTCTCCAGCCGCGCCACCTCTCCCGCCACGCCGAAGTGGCTCGCCCACCTGCCGGCCGGCTCGCCGAGGAGCGCGGCCTCCAGGCAACTCCTTGCCGTGCCCGCAAGGTTGAGCGCCTCGACGAGGCCACACAGGTCGCGGGCGTACAGGAGTTCCCACAGGACCGCGTTGTCACCATCGCCGCCGAGGCCGGCCAGGATGCGGCCAGCCATAGCCGCCACACTCACCGTTACGTGGCACGACGCAGGCGCCACACCGACCTCGGTGAGGAGCTCGAGGGCCAACGCACAGGCCTCTTCGCCACCGTCCGCCGGACCGTAGCGCTCGAAACCGAGCTGGTAGAGCTCGGGCAACTCCCGCAGCCTCGCGGGCTTGGGCCGCACCACCTCGCCGGCGTAGCAGATCTGCACCAGCCGACCGGGGTCGAGCCAAGGCGCCATGATGCGCGCGGCAAGCGGCGTGAAGTCCGTCCGCAGGGCGATCACGCGCCCGCCCCGATCGACGAAGCGGTACCCATCGCCCACCGACTCCTCGGCATACTCGAGCACCGGCAGCACCACCTCCTCGTAGCCGGCCCGGGCGAGCCGCGCCAGGCAACGGCGCTCCGCCCGCCGCTGGCGCGCCACCGCTCCCCCCACCAGGGAGAGCACGCCGGAGGGAACCACCGCCGGCGCCGTCACGCCGCCACCTCCGCCAGTCCCAGCGCCTCGGCCATCGCCCGCACCGGCGGCGCCACCGAACACATGGCGGCAAACTGGCTCACGCCCTGGTAGAGCAGCACCTCCCGCCCATCCACGTAGGTCCAGCCGCGCTGGCGGGCGAGGGAGGCGAGGAACGTGGGGGGCTCGCCGTACACCAGGTCCACCGCCAGACTCCCTGGCGGCAGGGCCAGCCCTTCGAGCAAGGGCGACGGCTCGCCGCCCGCCCCGGCCGGCGTGGCGTTGATGACCGCCACCGCCGCTGCCGTTGCCTCGGGCCCCACCGCCTCCCCTCCCACCTGCCGTACCAGCTCGCCGGCCTTTGCCGGATCCCGAGCCACCACGAGGGGTGACGCCCCGGCGGCCAGCAGCGCCACCACCGCCGCCCGTGCCGAGCCGCCACTGCCCAGCACCGCCACGGTCGCTCCCGGCAACGCCACGCCCCCCTCCAGCAGCACGCGGGTGATGCCGTCCATGTCCGTACAGTCGCCCAGGAGCTGACGAGGGCGCGGCAACACCGTGTTGGCGACGCCGGCGCGCTGGGCGCGGGGCGCCAGCACCGTACAGTGCCGCGCCGCCTCTCCCTTCCACGGCATGGTGACGGCATAGCCCCCCACCGACAGACCGAGCCGGTCGAGGGTCCCCTCGCCCATCGGTCGCAACAGGGCGTCGAGCTCCTCCTTCCGAGCCACGTCCAGGGACACGAAGAGATTGGGCAGGCCCAGGGCGCGGTAGGCGGCGGCGTGCAGGAAGGGCGAAAGGGACCCCCCCACCTCCCGGCCCAGCACCGCAAAGAGGCGGCGCGGCCGGCCGCTCAGGTGACCGGCAAGGGCGAGGAACTCTGCCGGCGTGTACTGGCCGGGCGCCGCGGCGCGCTCCCGCTCCCAGGCCGTATAGGCGACGGGCGCCCCGAGCAGCGGCCCGAGGAGGCGGCTTGCGCGGCCGGCCGTCCCGCTCCCGAACACGATGCCGCGCCGAACAGCCGGGCGGCCCGCCTCGCACCCCGTGGCGAGGCGCAGCACCGCTGCACAATCGTCGAGATCGCGCACCGCCGGCACGATCTTCACGAAGCGGCCGCCGCCGGCAAACAGGGCCGCCGCCTGGTCCTCGAGATCGGCGGGCACACCACCGGGAAAGTGCAGGGACACGATGGCACGTTCCGCGGGCACGGTGGTGCCGAGCAACGCGCCGTCCCTCGCCCCCTCCAGGTCCACGAAAGCGGCGCGGGAGCTGGCCGCGGCCGCGAAGAACGCCCTGCGAGCCGCTGCGTCCGTGGGCCCGGCACCCCCTTCCGCCGACGAGCGCAGGGTGAGGATGGCAGGCAACGGCGTCGCGGTGAGGAGGGAGCGCCAGTCGGCGCCGTCCCCCAAAAGGTCGACGCGCAGCTCGACCATGGTGGCGCCCGCTGGCGGCAAGGCCAGCTCCTCCCGCGGGTCGCGTCCGGGGCGTGGCACGTAGGTCGCAACGATCTCCATACAGCAAACCTCCCCGCCGTCGGCGGGGAGGTGGTCGATCCGTTGCGCTGCACTCCCCGCTCGAGCCGGCGGCACGAACGGGGTGACACCCCCGTCTACCGCCCCCAGGGCCAGTGCCAGTGGTGGTGACGGGTGGCGTCCACGCGTCGCATGGCCGCCATTGTCACCATCTCGCGCCCGTTGTCAAGGCCGCGCCTTGCCTCATCCCGGCTCTCCCCGAACGACGCCCGTGGCCGTGCGTACGCATTGACGCGACGCGCTGGGGTGATGGGGCGGCTGCGGCGCGTCGTCGTCACCAAGGTGGAACCCCCTGTGCGAGCTTCGGTCTTCCTCGACGACCGCGGGACGCGGTCCTGGCACGCGCAGTTTCCCCCGACCCCCGAGGGCCTGCGAGCGCCAGGGCAGCGTCGGGTTGCCCCACCAGTGGTGCGGCCTCGCCTCCTGCGCCGCCGGAGGCGACGCCCGTCGGTACTCTCAGGGGA
>FWPV01003840.1_pt1 | contig 33238 bp, 14 predicted proteins | sample 2228371 | NCBI WGS metagenome assembly FWPV01 (sample SAMEA103939776, study PRJEB20133) | metagenome
GGCGCGGGCGCGCGGATTGGCGCGGTAAATCTCCAGGTGCAGCGCCGTTTCGCTGGTTTGAGCCCGGTAGCCGATGCGCTGGCGTCCGTTGAGGTCGATCAGGCAGAGGTCGTCTTCGGTCAAGTCGGCTTTGCTGAGTAACGTCGGCGTGCAGACGACGTACTCTTCGGAAATGCGGGCGGAGATGTTGCCGCCGTTGCCGTCGACGTAAAACCGGTCCCAAAGCTTTTTCCCCACGCGAACGATTTCGCGCTTGATGGCCTTGGCCTCCGGGGACCAGTGGAGCTTCTGGGCGGCGGAGCGGCTGTTCTCCTCCAGGTTGCGGATCTCTTCGGTGTGCTCCTTTAGCAACCGGCGGACAATTGCCTCTATGTCAACGATACTGTTGGCCATGCAGACTTCCCGATTCCTACAGGTTATCAAGTCCGGGCAAGACTCTGGCGGCCGCCTGTGATACGATTGCCGGGCGGGAGGTGGGCCATGGTGGCAAGAGTTCGGAGACCGGCATTGTTGGGTCTGCTGATCAGCGCCCTTGCGTGGGCGCAAGAGGGCCGCGGCAGGGTTGTGGGGCGAGTGACAGACCCGAGCAACCTCGTGGTGCCCAAAGTAGCTATCCGTTTGATCAACGTGGAAACCGACGTGGCGCTGACGGCGGCGACCAATGAGCACGGCGCATTCGACATCCTCTACGTCCCGCCCGGGCGGTACCGCTTGGTCGCTGAGTTCCAGGGCTTTAAGAGGTACACGCGGGAAGGGATTGAAGTGCGCGTGGACGACGTCGTGACCGTCGATTTCAGCTTGGAGCCGGGGCAGGTGACCGAGGCGATCACCGTGACGGCGGAAACTCCGCTGCTTGAAACGAGCACTTCGCTCGGGCAGGTGGTGAATACGCAACAGATCACGGAGTTGCCGCTTGCCGGGACAAATCCTTACACGCTGACCGCGCTGACAGCCGGCGTGCAGCCTTTCGCCGTACCGAATCATCCTTCGCTTGCGCCGGCGGTGGAAGTGGTCTCGAACTTCTCGGTGGGAGGCTCGGCGGCGAGGCTGACGGACTTTTCACTCGACGGCGCGCCGAGCATGTGGGGGCGGAATGCGAGCTTCGTGCCGCCGCCCGATTTGATCAACGAATTCAAAGTGGAGACGGCGCGCTACGACGCCGGCGGGCGCTCGCCGGGCGGAAGCGTCAACGTAGCGTTGAAGTCCGGCACGAACGCCTTCCATGGCACCCTTGCCGAGCGGCACAACAACAACAAGCTGATGGGGATCGACTTCTTCCAGCGGCGTTTCCTTTATGACCCGTCAACCGGACCGCTGACCGAAGAGAAAAAGAAGTCCGTGTCGCCGCAGCACGTCATTAATCACTTTTCGGCCACGGCTAGCGGTCCGGTAATCCTCCCGGGCATTTACAAAGGGCGCAGCCGGACGTTCTGGATTTACGGATTTGAAGGGTTGCAGCGCCCGAGCCAGGAGCGGGGGAACTACTACCACACGGTGCCAACGCTGAAGGAGCGGGCGGGCGATTTCTCTGATTTGCTCTCCGTCGGGCCCCGTTATCAGATCTACGACCCGGCGACTGTCCGGCCTGCGGCGACAAGCGGGCGGTATACACGCGATCCGTTTCCGGGCAACGTCATACCGCGGAACCGTCTGGACCCGGTGGCGCAGGGCCTGTTGAAATACTGGCCGGAACCCAATTTGCCCGGCACGGCTGATTTTCAGAACAACTTTTGGGGAACGCTGAAGTCGTTCAATGGCTACTTCTCACATCTGGCGCGTGTCGACCATACGCTCTCGCCCAATAACCGGATGTTCGTCCGGTATTCGCAAAGCCATCAGGAGTTTGACGCCGGCAAGACCTTGCCAACCAACGCCACCGGCTACCGGCGAGACCGCTACAGCAAAGGCGCCGGGTTGGATTTCGTCTCGGTCATCACTCCCCGGCTGTTGCTGAACTTCCGCTATAGTCTCTCGCGGTTCATCGAGACCTTCCAACCGGACGGATCGGGCTTTGACTTGGTGGCGGCGGGTTTTTCCCAGCGGCTGGCCCGGGAGATATCGCCGCAAGGTCTGACGTTCCCGCAGTTGGTGGTGGACAGTTTTGAGACCCTGGGCACGCACTTTCCCAGCGGGACCTTCGGGACTTACCACTCTTGGGCCCTGGACTTTTCACGCCCCGCCGGGAATCACACGGTGCGTTTCGGGGTTGACTTGCGCGTTTATCTAGAGCACAACCGGTCCTTCAGTTACAACACGCCCCAACTCAATTTCAGCACCAACTGGACGCGCGGACCGCTGGATAACGCCGCAGGGGCGCCCATCGGGCAGGGGCTGGCGTCGTTCTTGCTTGGACTGCCGACCGGAGGCCGTGCGCAGGTGAATGACTCTTACGCCCAGAAGTCGAGCTTTTCGGCGGGGTTCATTCAGGATGACTGGCGGGTGACCCCGCGGCTGACGTTGAACGCCGGCTTGCGTTACGAATTCGAGACCGCGCCCACCGAGCGCTTCAACCGGAGCGTCCGGGGGTTCGACTTCGTGACTTTAAATCCAATCCACGCTCCAGCGCTGGCCAACTTTTCCGCAAACCCGATTCCGGAAGTTCCGGTGAGCCAGTTTCGAGCTGTAGGAGGACTGCTGTTCGCGGGTGTGGGAGGCCAACCGCGCGCCATATGGGATACGGATCACAAGAATTTCGCGCCGCGCATCGGATTGGCCTGGCGGCTCCGGCGGGACATGGTGATTCGAACGGGGTATGGCTTGTACTACATCACGGCTGGCGTGGACCGTATCGATGTGAACCAAGCTGGGTACACGCAGCAAACCAGCCTGGTGGCGTCGGTGGATAACGGGCAGACTTTTCTGGCGACGCTGGCGAATCCATTTCCTGGCGGTTATCAGCGACCGCTCGGCAGCGCAGGAGGACTTTCGACGGATGTCGGGCGGTCCGTGTCGTACTTCACGGAACGGCGCCCCCACGGGTATCAGCAGCGATGGAGCTTCAGCATCCAGAAGCAATTCCCGCGGCAATTTCTTCTGGACACCGCTTACGTGGGCTCGCGGGGCACGAAACTGGAAGCTACGCGCCAGAAGAACCCGGTTCCGCGGCAGTACCTGAGCACTCTGCCGGTCCGCGATCAGCCGGTGATCAATTTTCTGAGCGCGCAGGTGAACAATCCGTTCTATCCCATGCTGGTCGGCACGGATATCAGCGGACGGACCGTGCAGCGCAATCAATTGCTGAAGCCGTACCCGCATTTCAATGGCATAAGCACGGCGGAGCAGGTCGGGTACTCGTGGTATCACTCCTTGCAGGCGAGACTTGAGCGCCGCATGCGGGGAGGCATTCTCGGCAACGCCAACTACACGTGGTCGAAGTTCATGGGCGCCACTTCATTTCTGAATCCGACTGACCCGATGCCGGAAAAAGTGATTTCGAATCTCGACCGGCAACACCGTTTCACGACGGCGCTGATCTGGCAATTGCCGGTGGGGAGGGGGCGAAGGTTCGGCGCAGGATGGCGTGGCGTAAAAGACGGCATCGCCGGAGGCTGGCGGCTGTCGGCGATTTACCAAGCCAACAGCGGACCGGCGATCGGCTTCGGAAACATTATCTTTTACGGCAACCTGCACGATATTGTTCTTCCTCCGGGCGAACGGCGGGTGGACCGGTGGTTCAACACCGACGCCGGTTTCGAGCGGGATTCCGGGAAGCAGCTCGCACAGAATATCCGCGCCTTTCCGTCGCGGCTCGCCGGAGTCCGCGCGAACGGGAACAATATCTGGAACTGGTCGGCGAGCAAAAGCTTCCGGATTGTGGAAAAGGTGCGCTTGGAGTTCCGCTGCGACTGGCTCAACGCAACGAACCACTCGCACTTAGCGGCGCCGAATGCATCGCCTACGAGCACCGCTTTCGGGACGGTCACCGGCACGACGGGATACCCGCGGCAGATCTACTTCTGGGCTAAGCTGACGTTTTAGGGCGTAAACGGGAGAGCCCGCGGTCACCCTACCGGCGCGGTGAGCTATCCCGTTCGCGCTGAGCGGAGGCTGGTTGGCGTTAGAGAACGAGGATCAGGAGCGGAAACGGCGGGAGAGGGAGTTTCACAACCGGGCGTTTTCGGAGGAGACGCGTCAGCAGGCTTCCCGTTTCTACGCGGTCATCGGCGCTAGCAACGCCTTGTATCGCGACTTGGCGAGGCGGCACGCACACGGGAAGCGGGTGCTGGAATACGGCTGCGGACCCGGGGCGGTGACGCCGCTGCTGGCTCGTGAAGCCGCGCTTCTCGTGAGCATAGACATTTCCGACGTGGCTGTCCGGGCGGCGCGGCGCGAGGCTGTCCGGCAGCCAAGCCGGGCGGCTTACTGCGTGATGGATGCTGAGAATTTGGGTTTCGCGCCGGGCAGCTTCGACACCGTCTGCGGGCGGGCGATCTTGCATCATCTGGACGTTGAGCGGGCGCTGAGCGAGGTGGCTCGTGTTCTGAGGCGCGGCGGCACGGCGGTATTTCATGAGCCTCTAGGGCACAATCCGGCCATCCGGCTCTACCGCTGGCTCACGCCATCGATGCGGACTGCGGATGAGCATCCGCTCTTGCGGGGGGATTTTAATTTGGCCCGCCGGCGCTTCGGGCGATTGGACATCCGGTTCTTCGGCTTATTTTCACTGTTAGCCGTGCCGTTCCGCAGGTTGCCTTTCTTCGCCGGCTTGGTGCGCCTGTTGGACGCCGTGGACAGGGTTGCGTTTCGACTCCCGGGATTGCGTTGGTGGGCTTGGACTTGCGTCTTCGTGCTCTCGGACCCCTTCCCTGGCGCTCAGCGCGGCCCGGACGTACAATGAGGTTAGTCACGCCCAACAGGGGCGTGAGCAGCTCTTTACAAAGGGGTAGCAAAATGCTTCAGGGAATCTGTTTTGCTGCGCCTCGACAACGCAACAGAAATGGAGGAATCGAACATGCACAAGCATGAGAGGGCAGTACCGTGGATCACCTTTCTGCTCCTCGCGGCGCTGGCAGCGCCGTGGCAACAACATCTGGCTGCGCAGGAAGCCCGCGGCACAATCTTGGGCCAACTGACGGACCCGTCAGGAGCAGCCATTCCCGGCGCCAATGTGGTCATCACCAACAAGGCGATGGGGACTTCACAAACTGTGACGACGAATGCCAGCGGTTTCTATCAGGCGGCGTACCTGATCCCTGGCATGTACCGAGTGGAAGTTGAGTTGACGGGATTCAAGAAGTATGTCCGTGACGATGTGGAAGTGCGTGTGAACGACCGCGTCGAGCTGCCGATCCGGCTGGAAGTGGGAACGGCGGTCGAATCGGTCACCGTGGTGGGCGAGACGCCGCTTTTGAGCACGAGCACGGCGTCGCTCGGTACGGTGGTGGACGCCCGGCGAGTGGCGGAACTTCCCGTCCCGCACGGCAATCCGATGTTCTTGATCGGGCTGGCGGCTGGCGTCACGTTCAACCGCGATCCGCGCTTAGACCGTCCGTTCGAGCCGACTCACATCGTAGGGTACTCGATGGATGGAACGCGGGCGAACCGCAGCGACGTGATGCTCGACGGCGCTGTGGCGACGGCGACGGCGAACGCCAACGAGGTGATTTCGTCGTACGTCCCGCCGTCGGACATCGTGCAGGAGTTCAAGGTGCAGACGGCGACCTTCGATGCGAGTTTCGGCCAAACCGAAGGCGGCGTGACCAATATCTCCATCAAGGCGGGGACGAACGACTTCCACGGCACCGCTTACTACAACAAGATGGCGCCGGGGCTGTTCGCCAACGACTTTTTCGCCAACCTGAACGGACTGCCGAAAACGGACTTCACCTACAACCGGTGGGGCGGCTCCTTCAACGGTCCGGTGCTGCTTCCGAAACTTTACAACGGGCGGAACAAGACTTTCTTTATGTACGGCTATGAGGGGATCAAGGAAGATCGCCCGCGCAACAACGGAACGCCGACCGTCCCGACCGTGAAGATGAAGCAAGGCGATTTTTCCGAACTGCTGGCGCTGCCGAACGCCACTCAGTACACCGTGTACAACCCTTTCACCGGGCGCGAAGTGGTGGAGGGAGGGAACAGGCTGATCCGGCGCGACCCGTTCCCCGGCAACGTGGTGCCGCAGAATTTGATCAGCCCCATCGCCAAGAACATTCTCGGCTACTTCCCGGATCCGCGACAGCCGGGGGTTCAGAACAACTACCAGCGTCCGGAGTTGACCGAGCATGCCGACTACGGAACGCACACGATTCGCGTCGACCAAGTGGTGAGCAACGCCAACCGCATGTTCGTTCGCGTCAACTGGTACGACCGGAACAGCACCTACAACGACTACTTTGACAACATCGCCACCGGCAACCGCTTCCAGTTTGTTTCGCGAGCGGCGGTGTTCGACGACGTGCACACTTTCACGCCCACGCTGCTGTTGAACGTGCGGTACGGGTACAACCGGTTTGTCCGGGCGGACGACAACCCTTACAAGTCGCGCGGATTCGACCTCACCACGCTGGGCTTGCCGTCCTATCTGAACACGCTGACCTCCAGCGACGTGCGCAAGTTCCCGCGCATCAATCTTTCGGGTTATCAGGGGACGGCGGGCGGAGGCGAGTGGCGCCCGAACGACATCCACAACGTATTGGCCACTCTGTCGAAGACCCAGGGCTCGCACTTTTTGAAGGCGGGCGTGGAGTTCCGCGCTTACCGCGAGAACCGGACGGAGTTCGGAAACAACGTCACCGCGCAGTTCACCTTCGGGACGGAATGGACGCGGGGACCGAACCAAAACTCTCCGGGAGCGCCTAGCGGCTACGGACAGTCCGTGGCGGCGTTGCTGCTCGGGCTGCCGTCGAGCGGAGGCATTTGGCGTCCCGCCTCGTATGCCGAACAGTCCACCTCATGGGGTTTCTTCCTCCAGGATGACTGGAAGGTGACCCGGAAACTGACGCTGAACTTGGGTCTGCGGTGGGAGTTCGAAAATGCCCTCGAGGAACGGTATAACCGCAGCGTGCGGGGTTTCGACGCCAACGCGACATTCCCGTGGGCGGCGCAGGCGCAGGCGGTGTATGCCGCTAACGCTCTGCCGGAACGTCCGGCTTCGGCGTTTGTCGTTCGCGGCGGATTGACTTTCGCCGGCGTGAACGGTCTGCCGTCCGGGCTATATGACACTCCCAAACGCAACCTGATGCCGCGCTTCGGTTTTGCGTATCAACTGACTCCGAAGACTGTGATGCGCGGCGGATACGGGGTGTTCTTCGGCTTCCTCGGGCAGCGCCGGGGCGACGTCATTCAGACGGGCTTCAGCCGGCAGACGGACTTCCAGTTCACCACCAACAGCTATCTGTCGCCGGCGACGACGATCGCCAATCCGCTGCCCAGCGGTCAGCTTTTCCCGATCTTCGGCTCCTCGCTCGGACCGGAGACGGGCATCGACACGAGCATTACGTTCTTCGAGACCAAGCCGAAGATGCCCTACATGCAGCGGTGGCAGATCGGATTCCAGAGGCAGATCCCGGCGGGATTCCTGGTTGAATTGAACTATGTGGGAAACCGCGGCACCCGCATCGAGATCAACCGGGACTACAACGCCATCTCGAATCAGTACCTAAGCACGGATAGGACGCGCACGCCGGCGATGGTGGCGATCAATAACTATCTGTCTGGCAACCTGCCCAACCCGTTCCGCGGCTTGGTGCCGGTGGCTGCGCCGTCACTGAACGCCAACAGCAACCGCAGCCGCGCGGCGCTGCTGCGCCCGTTCCCGCAGTTTGGCGGCGTCACCTCGACGACCAATCAGGGGTACTCTTGGTACCATTCGCTGCAAGTGCAATCGGAGCGGCGTTTCTCCAAGGGCTTCACGTTCCAGCTCAACTACACGTTCTCGAAGTTCATGGAAGCGGGCGCCTACCTGAACGCGGCGGATCCGATGCCGGTGGAAGTGATTTCGGACTTCGATGTCCCGCACCGGTTCGTGGCGAGCGGCATTTGGGAGTTGCCCTTCGGCCGCGGGAAGAAAGTTGGCGGCGGCAGCCGCCCGGCGGTGAATTACATCATCGGCGGCTGGCAATTGAGCGCCATCTACACCTCTCAGTCCGGCGTGCCTCTGAGTTGGGGCAACATAGCGTTTGTCGGCGATGTGAACAACATCAAGATCGACAATCCGACCCGGACGCGGTGGTTCAACACGCAAGCCGGGTTCCTTACGGACCAACTCCAGAGCAATGTCCGTTACTTCCCGTTGCGATTCGGCTTCCTGAGGACGATGGGAACGAACAACTGGGATGCCTCGCTAGTGAAGAACACGCGGTTCAAAGAGCGGCTCAACTTCCAGTTCAAGGCGGAATTCCTGAACGCGCTCAACCACGCCCGGCTTCCGGCGCCGAACACCGACCCCCGGAACGCTCAGTTCGGACAGATTAACGCCAGCACGCAGGCGAACTACCCTCGCCGCATTCAGCTCACCGGGAAGTTCATCTTTTAAACTCCGCTCAGCCCAAGGCCGGGCTCATGCCGCGCTGCTTGGCGGCATGAGCTCGGGTCTTGGGCGGCGGGCAGATCACTTGACGATATCCGTCTGATAACGCCTCGTGCCGTCCGCGTCGATATTCTGCACCCGTATTCTGCCAGAACTGATTTCAAGAGTTGTGAATCCGAGGAAATGGTCCACAAAACGCGTCTGGGGGCCTTTCTTGCCGGGGCGTGGATCTTGGCCGGCGGCCGCCCCTACGAAGTAGTGCACTCCGTCAACCGGACCGATGTGTTGGACTGAGTGCTCGTGGCCGCAGAGATACACGTCCGCGCGGTTGGCCAGCACCGGCGCTAGGGCGGCCTGAAATTCTTTCACCGGACCGTAGGTCCCGTGCGAGTACACCGGATGGTGTCCGTATACGATCTTCCAGCGGGCAGTGCTGCGTTCGAGCTCCTGCTTCAGCCAGTGGAGTTGGGTGCTTGACATCGCCTGCGTCGCCAAGGCGAAGAATTGCGCCGGACCGGCGGTGAAGGAGTAGTAGAGCGCGGGCATGCGCCATGTGCGGCTCTGCTTGGAGTAAAGAATTTGTGCGGCGGGGCTGTCGGGAAATCCCCAATCGTGGTTGCCGGTGGAGGCGAAGATCGGGATGCCAAGCGGGTGATAGACCTGCTCCCAGCCTCCTTTCCAGCGCGGGTCTGAAGGACTGAGGACGCCGTCAGGTTCGAAGTTGTCGCCCACTGTCAAGCCCAAGTCGAAGGGTTGTTTCCGGTGGTAGGCCGCGGCGGCGGATGCGACGCTTGTCAGGTTGGTCCCTTCACGGCCAAAGTCGCCGAATACGAGTACGCGGATCGCCGGCTTGCGGGAAATGGCCTCGAACACGGCGGGCGGCTGTTGGAGGAACATCGGCATCACCGCGCCGCGGGCATGGGTGGCCCACCGCTGATGAACGGCAACGAGCGCCTCCTCGGCTTTGCTGTCCTGGCTATCCCGGGCGAGCGCCAGCCTTTTCTCGAATATTTCGCCCAACTCCTGCGCCTGTTGGACGCGCAAGCGTTCCAACGCCATGAGCGCGACGCGGGGGTCGGGGTCCGCCGCCGCGTGTCTTGCGAGCGCCTCACGCACCGCCGGCAGACGCAATCTGCCGATGCGGTCGAGAATCAGCCGCCGCACCGCAGGATCCGGCTCTTTGGCCGCCTGTTCGAGGAACTCCGCCGCGGTGGCGGCATCCGCCCGCTGCAACTTCCGCTTCAACGCCGAAAGGCGATCTTCCTGCGCCGGCGCCTGCCACAGGAGGACAATCAGAAGGAAAGCCAGTTTCATGGGATGCTTCCATTCTGGCGGAGAGGCAGGGATTCGAAAGGAGGTATTCATCGTAAATAATTGTACTATCGCTACTTAGATCAATCGCCAGAGCTTTCAACAGCTTGGTCGAGGGGACAGTTTTCCCGCCGTTTGCCCTTCAGTCTCTTTGTAGGACCCCAGGATCGACACCAAATCGACACCACGGGTGTTGGACCGCGGGGTGAAAGGCGTTTCCAACGTTCACCGGATCTTCCTTCTGGTCCTCTATCGCATTCGCGCTGCCTTTTCGGGCTGGTGTTGACAGTTACAGAGGGAGAGCAAACTCCATAAGGCTATTGCCCTTACGAGTGTTCGCGTGCGGGGGCGATGAGTTCTGTGGCGCCGATCGGGTGGCGCTGCCGGTTGCCGGTGTCTATCCTATTTCGGCATGCGCATATCGGCGCCCGTGCTCTATGAGCGGATCGCCGCACAGATCACCGAAGTCTATCGGGGACAGTCGCGCGTCGAGCGCGCGTGTCAGGATCTCAAGTATATTTGTGTGCGTACGCGCTCCCATGCACGCGTCTCAGCGCTCACGGCCTGCCGGAGCGTAAGATCAACGGTATCCACAGCCCGTTACACCAGTCCGTCCACCTTAAAGTTGAGAGCGCCGTCAAAACCGGATCCGCACCTGAGCCTCGATGAAGCGGTTCATGGCCGCTGTTTGCGTCGTAACTCGGCCGAAATTGGTGGAATACGGGTTTGTGGTGGGCGCGTCGAACTGTGAGCGGTTTTGTAGGTTCATGCAGTCCAGGCGGAACTGCAACGCCATCCGCTCGGCAATCCGGAACTCCCGCTGGAGATTCACGTTCCAGTTGTTCGTCCTATCGGCGCGGAGGCCTTCGACGCGGACGGGAAAGACGCGCACGTGAAATGCAGCCGGCCCCTTGGAAGCGGTGCGCTCGAATTTATCGGTGTTGAACCACCGTTCGAGCGTCGGGCGGTCCACGCGAATATCTTTCAGGTCGCCGTAATAGAACAGGTTGCCAAAGGTAATGAGAGGGCCGGGTTGCCACTCGTAGGTGGCGCTGATCTGAAAACCGCCCGCCAGAACGCTCCAAACCCCTTCGCGGGCCAAGGCCCGCCCCTTGCCAAAGGGCAACTCGAAAACGCTGGTAGCCGTAAAACGGTGCGGCCGGCCGTTGTTGCTTTCCGCCCAGTACGGCTCTGGATCGAACTCGTTCCAGTAACTATCCTTGGCGCGGCTTTTCAGCCGCGTGTAAGCCACGTTTAAGTTAAAACCTTTGGAGAACCGGCGTTCCAAGCTTAGCTGGAGATCGTGGGTGCGCGCTTCCCCGAAGGGCGCATTCGTTCGAATCAACCCTGACAAATGCGGATATGGCCGCAACAGCATGTTCTTCCGGATCGTGCTGCTGGTGAACAAAGACCGCTTTCCGAGTTCCTGGTACAGCAGTGCATTGGAGGCGCTCAATTCGGCAAAGTTGGACAGCCGGAAGGGACTCGCCACGTTAGCGTTCATATTGTTCGCCACGGCGTCGTTGCGCACCATGCCTGTGGCCCAAAACCTCTCCGGCAGCGGATTCAGATTCTTGTCCACATATACGCGATCACTGAAAGACCCCGAATACGCTCCTTCGACCACCATGCTGGCGCCGATCTGGCGCTGCACCCCGATCCTCCACCGTTGCTGGCGCGCACGCCTGGTGTCGTAATCCCAAAAGGTGTAACTGGTTCCGGCCACCGCCATGTACCCTAAAGCGCTTTCATACGGTACGTTGAAGCGTGTGCCGTCGGCCCGCAACGGGAACGGGTCTGTTAGCGGCGATACCCCCTGAGCCGGATTCCCAACGAGCCATCTCATCCCGAAATCGGTAGTCAGAATCGTGCCGGTGGAGGCGCCGTACCCTAGCTGGTTTACATCGCGGTTCATCACGTTGATTGTGTCGTAATAAATCCCGTACCCGCCGCGCAGGACGGTCCTGCCGCCGAGCTGGTAACTCGCCGACAACCGTGGCAGCCACATCAGTTCGTCCTTGGTAAACTTGCGGCTCGCCCCCTGCTTGCCTGCATATAGAGACCCGCCCCGGACTGTGATGGCGCTAAGTTCGGCAATCGGGTTGCGCCGGTAGGCTGATTCGGCTCCATCGCTGATGGGCAGCTTCACCGATGGGTCGAAGCCGGCCAGTGCTCGATCGAACCTCTCCTTGCCGCCTTGCTCGAACTCCATCCGCAGGCCGAGATTCAAGGTCAGCTTGCGCGTGATCCGCCAGTTGTCTTGGAAATACCAGGCGTAATAGGGATTGGACAGCGCGTATGTGTCCGGTCGCGTGACGCTCATCGACGTGGGGATGCCCATCAGGAACGCCGCCCAACTATGGCCGAGGGCGCCGGCAGGCGTAAAGCTGTCGTCATTACGACGTGTGTAGGTGTTGTCGAAGCCAAATGAGCCGCTGGGACTCCCTCCTCCGCCGCCGGTGCGTTGTTGCATCCGCACGTCCATGCCGCTTCGCAGAGAGTGTGTACCGCGTATCAGGGTCAAGTCGGCACGGGCGCTCATTGTCCCAGCTCGGGTCATACTCGGATACCCGCGGCCAAAACCGCTGTAGCCACTGACGCTCACAATGGGAAGAATGTGCTGGGCGCCTGCGTAAGTATCCATATATGCCGGCAACCCGACGTCCGAAGGCTTGTAATTCTGCCGGAGCCCGCCCACGGTGCCGTCGGCAAAAGTATTTCCGGCCACAGCGACGTCCAGAATAGAAGTCGGGCTGATCGTGTAGACCCAGTCGGCGGTTGCGCCGATTCCATTGCGGTTCTGATTGCTGGACATCAGCCCTCGGGCCACCTCATAGGTCCAGTCCTGGGTATCGGCATTAAACTCGTTCCAGGTCCACTTACCGAAAAAGCGGTGTTTCCCAGAGTGGTGATAGTCCATGCGATGGTTCACGGCGTAGTAGGTGTAGATGTTCGGCTGGCCGACGGCGAGATAGTTCTGCGTAGGTTCTCGCCGGGGGTCGAGCGGGTTGTTGTTGGGCGTGGGCAGGAACCCGGAGTACGTTTTGTAGATCGGGCTGATGATGCGGTTGGCAGGCAACACGTTACCCGGAATCGGATCCCGGACGAAGTGCCCCGGCCGCGACGGATCCGGACGTACCGTCAGGGGATCGTAAATTTGGTAGCGCGTGGCGTCCACGTTGAGCAAGTCCGAAAAGTCGCCCCGACGGTGGGAGAGCGTAGGAATCGTATTCACAATCGTTCCCCCGGAACCCGACTCGCTGCGCTGGCTGCGTACCCCTACCGCACTCACGTAAAAGAACAGGCGGTCCTTGCCGTTATAGATCCTGGGCAGCACTACAGGCCCCCCGATGGTAACCGCGGGATTGTTGTAGCGGCCCGAGGGAGTGATGTTTTCGGCGCGCAGCGCAGCCGCCCGCTGGGTGTCGCCGCGCGCTTCCGCTTCGGCAATGTTGCGGTAGTAGAGCTGCTTGACAAAAAAGCCGGCGCCCTGCCACCGCTGCTGCCAGTGCTTAAACGTAGCGGTTCCACGGAGCTGATTGCCGCCCGTACGCGTCATCATGATCACAGCCACATTGCTGGTGTGCCCCACTGAAGCGTCAAAATTGGCTGTTTCGACTTTGAACTCCTGGATTGTGTCCGCGTACGGCAATTGGGCGGCGCGACGGTTTAATGTCATATTGGGCACTCCGTCGATGGAGTACTCGTTGCCGCCGATGTTTCCGCCAACGTGGATGTCGTAGCCGCCTTGTCCTAAATTCGAGTGCAGACCCAGGCGGGTGAGAACCCCACCTGTCTGTACGCCCGGCGCCATGCGCGCCAGCAATAACGGACTATTGGCCAGCACCGGCAGATCCATGACGCTGCGGTTGTCGATCACCCTCCCCGCAGCCACCACGTTGGTGTCCAACAACGGCGCCTCAGCCGTTACCGATACCGATTCTTGGACAGCGCCCACCTCCAAACGGAGGCTCACCTCAATGCGCGAACTGACGGGCAGCGTGATGCCGCTCCGGATGGTCTTCTTAAAACCCTGGGCTTCCACAGTGATGCGGTAATTGCCCGGCAGCAGGCGGCCGGCCTCATAGTAGCCGGTCTCGTTGGTGGCGAGCCGCGTCGACGTGTTGTTGTCCAGGTTGGTGATTGTAACTTGGGCCGACGGGACAGCGCTGGACTGCGGGTCAGTGATGTGGCCAAAGATCATGCTGCGGGTCTCTTGCGCGGAGCCGCAGGTGGGAAAGCAGACGAACGCAATGGCCAATAGCGAACGCCGGATTGCAGTTGTGAGCATGTTGGTGCCCCCTTTCTTCAATGACTGGCGATATGTCGAGTGTTCATTGAGACAAACTCAGTCTTCTGATCTGTGATGACGACCTGACCCGGAGATCTCGCCGGTTCCGCTCTGGGTAGCAGCGGCCCGCCGCGTCGTCGCCCTGCATCCCGGCGGGAAATCTCCATACCTACACTTCTGCAGTTTGGAAGCAAACCGGGGCCCCAATCTTGGCCTCCCGGATGAGCTCAGAACGCGGCCTAGGTCCCCGCCCGTCAGGACAACGGAATAGTCTCTCAGGATCCCCACACCTGCTTTCGAGAACCTAGCGGCGATCTCCTGGCCGATTCCGTCACCGGCGCTGGTGACCATGGCGCGTTGACCTGCCGGGCGCATGGATGGAACCTGGCTCCAACGCTATCACAAAATCGCCAGGTGTGCAATAGTTTTGCGCAGTTTTTGCAATGGTTCTCTTAAGGCGGAGCCGGGTGGCCCGTAACATTCTGATTTGGGGCAGGTTATCTTTGGCGCAGCCGGCGGCGGAAGGGGACGGGTTCGGGGAAACGGAGCGGGTCTAACGAATCGCCGCACGTGCCGCCCGCGTCGTTTGCGCCCGAGTCTGCGCTGGCTTCTGTTGGCAAACCTGGGCTGAGGCGCCTGGTACGGGCGCCGGATCTTGGAGCCACAGGGACGGCGCGCAGGACATCACCGTTAAGCCGTTCTTCAAGAAGCGCATGCCCGGCTGGATCGAAACCGGCGCTCTAACCACGGCTACAGCGGGGATCCAATGGGGTCGAGCTAAGGCTTGGCTGCGGCTCTGCGGCTCGAGGGCCGGACGTTCACCATCACGGATGGCGACGTCCCGTTGATCCGGCGCGCGTGACTGGCTTCGGAGGGGATTCGATCGTCGACTCCCGGACGACAAGTTCGCAACGCATCACTACCGCCACGTGCTGAACCGACGCGGGACGTTCCACCAACTCAAGGAGCATGCGTGTCGCCAAGCCGAACATCTCCCGCCAGGGGATCGTCACCGATGTGATGGCGGGACTCGTGAACGCCGTTGCGGGTGTTCCATCAACGGTCAACAGCGCAACTGATTTGGGGATCGCCAGCTTCAGTTGGTGCGCCGCCCGGAGCGCGCCAATGGCGATCTTGTCGCTAGTGCAAACAACTGCTTGGGGGCGATGCCGGGCGCCCATTAGCCCCATCATGGCGGCGTAACCACCCTCTTCCGACACTGCGGTCACCCGGACCCAATCGGGATTCAAGTCCATCCGCAGCCGGGCCGCCTCCTCGCGGAAGGCGTGTTCAAACGCGGCGTGGCTGGAGAAGGTCGTGTCGCCAAGCAAAGCGCCCACACGCGAGAATCCGGCGTCGAGAAAATGCTCCATAGCGAGCCGCATTGCTTCTCGGAAGTCGATACCCACATAGTTGAGCGGAGTTCCCGTGAGGTTGCGGTACAGGAAGATATGCGGCAAATTGCGAGAGCGGAGCATTTGCGACAGCCGCTCCTCGTTTTTCGTCCGGTAGAGTAGCACCCCGGCTAGCGCGCCGCTGTCCAGCAGATCGTCGGCTGCCGTCCGCACCGGGCCGCCGAAGGAGTTGTACAACAGGCCGTAGCCGGCCCTTTCGCACACATCGCGCACCGATTCCTGCCCAAGGCTGGCTATGGTGGTGCCCATCCCAAGGCTCGCGCCGTACCAGGGCATCAACAGGCCAATCAGCCGCTTCATGACGGCGGGCGTCACAGCTAACTCCGATTGATTATGCAGCCGTTGCGCCGCCGCCAGCACCTTCTTTCTGGTGTCCTCGCTGATCCGGCCAGCCCCGCTCAGGGCGCGGGAGACGGTGGAGATGGAAAGTCCGAGTTCACTTGCAATCTCGGCTAGCCGGAATTTCAGCCTCGGGCTGGAATCTGGGGCACCCATGCAAATTTGTTGCGACTCCTTTGCGCCAGTAGGCGCCTTTGCATCATTATAGATAGCAGGATTAGCCGCACAATGACAACAGCTAACGACGGGTTTCAGGTCGCATCAGTCCGCAGCGCCGCCATGCGGGCGGGCTGGCGCAACTGGGTGTTCGTCGAAGTGCGAACAAAGAACAGGCTCTCCGGCGTAGGGGAGGCCACATTGCGCAGTCGTGAGCTAGCCGTGGCCGGCGCCTTGCAGGATGTGTCCCGGCGCTTGATGGGAAGAGACGCACGCGAGATCCAGCAAGCGTGGAAATCGATGTTCGAAGATGTGTCTTGGCGCGGCGGGCCTGTGCTAATGACGGCGCTCAGCGCTCTGGACCAAGCCTTGTGGGACTTGTGGGCCAAGGCTCTGGGCGTCCCGCTATGGCGTTTGCTGGGTGGCTCGGCGCAGCCGCTGCCCGCTTACGCCAACGGCTGGGCCATGGATGCGCAAACCCCCGAGGACTGCCTGCGGGCCCTCGAGAAGGTGCTTTCCTTGGGGTACACGGCCGCGAAGTGGGACCCGTTCTACAAAGCTGGTCCCTACCTTGAGCCGGCTAGCCTGCGCGCTGCGGTGGAACAGGTGAAGGCGGTGCGCAATGCGGCGGGTCCGGATTTCCGAATTCTTATCGAGATGCACGGGCGGTTCGAGCCGGCGACCGCCTTGCGCGCCGCCGAGATGCTAGCGCCATTCGACTGTTTCTTCCTGGAGGAGCCGGTCCCTCCAGAGAATCCCGGAGGTCTGCTCGAAGTCTGCCGGAGAAGCCCGATAGCCATCGCAGCGGGCGAGCGCCTGTTCCACCGATCCCAATTCGCGCCCTTGCTGGTTCCAGGCGGCATCCGGATCGCCCAACCCGACCTCTGCCACGCCGGCGGAATTACGGAGTGCCTGAAAATCGCCGCGATGGCTGACACGTTCCAAATCGCGTTCGCGCCTCATAACACGAGCGGCCCGGTGGGCACGCTAGCGGCGCTGCACGCTGCCGCAGCGGCGCCCAACTTCCTCATGCAGGAGAGCTTTCCGGCTGACTTTGCGCTTTGGAGGGAGATTGCCCGGACGGACGTTGCGCTCACGGGAGGGGTCTTCCGGCTCACGGAGGCGCCGGGGCTCGGATTAGCCCTTGACTGGGACGCAATCGGCCGCCGGCCCTACGAACCCATAGACCGGCTCCACCACTGATGTGCGCAAACAATGAGCAAAATACTTGCACATCGCGAGATTTTGTGGTAGCGTTGAAGCCAGGTCTGATTTATGCGACTGTCAGGTAAACGCGCCGTGGTCACCGGCGCCGCTCACGGAATCGGCCGGGCGATAGCCGCCAAGTTTCTGGCGGAGGGTGCGCAAGTGCTGCTGGCAGACATCGACAGCGTTGCCGGACGGTGCGCGGCGTCATGTTTGGATCCGGAGGGCAAATCCGCCGCTTTCTTCCAGGCGGACGTGGCCGACCCGGCTCAGGTCCACAACTTGTTCGAAGCCGTAAGGCAGCGCTGGGAAGCGCTCGACATTCTGGTCAACAATGCTGGGGTCACATGGAACCAGAACCCGGTGAATACGGAGATCGACGTCTGGCAGCGGTGCATGGACACGAATCTCCGTTCCGCCTGGCTGTGCAGCCGTGAGGCAGTTCCCCTGATGGAACGGGCTGGCGGCGGCAGCATTATCCTGATCACTTCCACCCACGGGCATAGGACCAACCCGGGTTTTTTTCCCTATGCTGTCTCGAAGGCCGGTATGGAAGGCCTAATGCGTTCGCTGGCCGTGGAATACGGTCCGCTTGGGATCCGCGCCAATTCAATTGCGCCGGGAATGATCCGCAGCCGCCGGACTGAGGAGGTGTTGGCCCGGTACAAGGACCCAGAGGAAGCGTGGCGCAGAATCCTCGATTCCCACCCGCTGCGGAGGCTCGGCACGCCGGAGGACGTGGCCTACGCGGCGTTGTTTTTGGCGTCCGACGAATCGTCCTTCATCACCGGCGTGACGCTTTTCGTCGACGGGGGGCGGAATTCGCAAATCTTGAATTTGAACGGCATGCGTAAAGACTCATGAGGGGGATCACCAATGGCGACTTTGCGTTGGACGAACTTTTTGGCGGCGATGCTCGCACTCGCCGCTGTAACCCGCAACTTGTGCGCTCAAACTGCGACGGCAACGGTGACCGGTTTGGTGACAGACTCGCAGACGGCCGTCATCGCCGGGGCCAAGGTGTTGGTCACCAATGAGGCCACCAAGATCCAGCGTGAGAGCCGGACGGGACAGGACGGCTTCTTCACGGTGACGGCCTTGCCGCCGGGAAGCTACAGCATCAGCATTGAGGCGCCTGGATTCAAGCGGGACATCCGCAGCGGCGTTGTGCTCCAGGTGGATCAGCAGGCGCGGCTCGTTTTCACGTTGCAGGTTGGAGAGATAACCGAGCAGATCACGGTGGAAGCGACAAGCACGCAGCTATCGGCGGAGAACGCTACCGTCGGCCAGGTGGTGGATAACCGGCAGATCGTCGAGCTGCCACTGAACGGCCGCCAATTCTTGCAACTGGCCTCCCTTGCCCCGGGCGTGGCGACATCCACATCTTACGGCGCAAGGCAAGGCGGCATGCGCGGAGCGGCCACAAATATCAGCGTCAACGGAACGCGCGCGGAATTCAACAACTACCTGCTCGACGGCACCACGAATACGGACGGCAATTGGAACATCATGGTCACTAGTCCGTCTGTCGACACGTTGCAAGAGTTTAAAATTCAGACCAACGCATACTCGGCCGAGTTCGGCCGCAGCGCGGGTGCGCAGATCAACGCGGTCACTAAGTCCGGCGGCAACGAATTTCACGGTTCGCTATACGAGTTCCTCCGCAACGACAAGTTTGATGCGCGTAATTACTTTGCTCCGGCCGGGCAGCGGAAACCGCCTTACCGCCAGAACCAGTTCGGCCTGTCCGCCGGCGGTCCGGTCTTGCTCCCAAAGTTTTATCATGGGCGTAACCGGACGTTCTTCTTCTTCAATTATGAAGGGTTGCGCATCCGGCAGGCTCAGAACCGCATTTCGAGCGTCCCTACGCCTGCGCTCCGCCGGGGCGACTTCTCCAGCGTCGGGCGTGGAATCTATGATCCCGCGACGACGCGGGCGAATCCTGCGGGTGCTGGTTCTATCCGCGACTTGTTCCCGGGAGCCGTGATCCCAGCAGCGCGCCACAACCCGGCAGCCGTGAAATTCTTGGCGCTTTACCCGGAGCCCAACAGCGGTGCAGGTCTCGTGAATAACTATGTGGACACGCGCGGGCAGCGGATCGATTCCAACCAGTACACGATACGAACCGACCATCAGTTTAGCCCGCGGAACACGATTTTTTTCCGGTACATCTTCACCCAAGAATCCCGGTTTTCGCCTGGTTCCGTGCCGGTACTCGCCGAAGATGCCCGCACCCGGCCGCAGAATGCGTCTTTCAACTACACCCGGGTTTTCAGCCCCACGCTCTTGAATGAATTCAAAGCCGGTTTCTTGCGGTTGAAGCTAGCCGAATTAAATCTCAACGCGACCCGGCGCGACGTGGGCAGGGAACTGGGTCTTATTGGAACGGATCCCGATCCGCGCGCTTGGGGCGTCCCGGCGTTCATCACGGCCGATTTCAACCCTCTCGGGGACACTCCGCCAACTGACCAAGCGAACAATACGTTCCAGATTCTCAACCACACGAGTTGGATCCGCGGAAGACACAACGTCCGGTGGGGTTTTGAAGTACGGCGATTCCAGTTCAACCTGTATTCCATTGCTAGCGGGACGTTGTACTACTTCGACGGGGCCTTCTTCACGCGCAATCCTGCCACCAACCGCGATGGTTACGCCCTTGCGGACCTTCTGCTGGGGGCGCCGCGCCGGGCCGACCGCAACATTGGCGATACTCAAAGCTATTTCCGCCGCTACTCCCACAACTTTTATATTCAAGACGATTGGCGAGTGACGTCGCGCCTGACGCTGAATCTCGGACTGCGATACGAACTGGCGATGCCCTTTACCGAAAAGCGGGACCATATGATCACTGTGGACCCCCGATTAGATGGATTCGTCCTGGTCCGCGCGGGGAAAGGAGACCCTTACGAAGGCTTTTCGAGCGCCCGTTTGGATCCATCGATTCGCTACGTACGCGACGGCCGGTTCGGGGCAAAGAGCGTGAATAAGAGGGACGTGAATAACTGGGCGCCCCGTTTCGGCTTCGCCTGGGACCCGACGGGTAAACAGGTCTGGTCCGTGCGCGGGGGCTTTGGCGTCTTCTATTCGGAAGACTTCGCGAACCCGTTCTTCGACATGGCGCGCAATGCGCCGAAAGCTATCCGCCAAGCGTTTGACTCGAACCCTCTCATTCCTGAGATCCGGTTGGAGTCGGCGTTCGGAGATCCCAAGGACCCAATCACTTTCCCCCGGATTTTCTCTGTGGCTTACGACCTGCCTCTGCCGTACCTGATGCAGTGGAGCTTCATGGTCCAGCGGCAACTCCCTTCCAACTGGCTGCTCGAGATGGGCTACAGCGGCAGCGCCGGCCACAAAATCTCCATCTTTCAGATCCTTAACTTGGCTCCGCCAGGTCCCGGGACGGTGCAGCCGCGAAGGCGACCGTCACCGGAGATTGGCACAGTTAGCCCCATTGCCCCACTGGCGAACTCAAACTACCATTCGTACCGGCTCCGGGTCGAGAAGCGCTATTCCGGGGGCCTCTCTCTCATCTATGCATACACCTTCTCGAAGTCCATCGATGACGGGAACTCCAGAGCCAACACGGGCCAGGGCGATTTCGCCCAGAATCCCTCCCGCCAAGACCTTGAGCGGGCGCTGTCAGACTACGATGTCCGGCATGTGATGCGCCTGGGAAGCACTTGGGACATCCCGGCCGGGCGCTTTTACCGGCCAGTGTTCGGCGGCTGGCAGGTGGGAGGCATCCTCAACGTCGCCCACGGACGGCACTTTACAGTCCGATCGACAGGCAACGCGAATACGGGCGTGGCTGGCTTGCGGGCCAACTTGGCGCCGGGGCAAAACTGGCGGCTGCCGTCTGATCAACGGTCTCCTCAACGTTGGTTCAACACAGCAGCCTTTGCCCCACCACCGCCGTTCACATTCGGCAACACAGGGCGGAATATCGTCCTGGCGCCTGGCCAGTTTACACTAGACTTCTCGCTGGCCAAAAACTTCGCCTTTTCGGAGAGGCACCGGATCCAGTTCCGGGCCGAATCATTCAACACGCCCAATCATCCTAATTTCGGTCTGCCGAACGCGACCGCCGGCGCGAGCGGGTTTGGAACGATCACCAGTGCGAGCCCCGGCCGGCAGATCCAGTTTGCGCTGAAGTACATCTTTTGAACAGCTTAGACCGCGGTGGCGCGGCGTGGAGCGCGAGCCGGTCCGCAGTCCGCGCTTGGTTCGGCGCCGCAATGCAAAACAATATGATGACTGCCGGCAGGGGGCGGCGGATCCGGCCGGGCAGGAAGGGAAACCGAAATGACGCCAGAACGAACGCGGATAGGGCCTTTGGGAGCTGCTCAAGAACCCATAGCGGAACCAGATACGAACGCACCGGGCCGAATGACGCCCTGGCTGTGGGGCCTGCTGGGCCTGTTATCGCTCTCTACGGCCATCAATTACATCGACCGGCTCGCGCTCTCGGTGCTGATCGCCGACGTCCGCGCGGAATTGGGCATCGGGCCATCCGCCTACGGCACAATTTCGACCTTGTTCATGCTGGCCTATGCGGTCTCGCAGCTTGTTTCTGGGCTAATGATCGACCGCATCGGCAGCCGGGCTGGCTTCGTCGTGTGCGTAAGTCTCTGGTCCCTCGCCGGGATCGGCCACGCGCTGGTGAAGAACGTGGCGGGGCTCGCCGTGGTCCGCGTGCTGCTTGGTCTGGGAGAAGGTGGCAACTGGCCCGCAGGCACGAAGGCGATTTCCGAGCACATGCCGAAGGACCGCAGGGCCTTCGCTATGGGCGTATTTGACGGCGGATCAGCGGCCGGAGCCATCGTGGCCCCGCCGCTAGTGGCATTCCTGGGCCTGCGCTTTGGGTGGCGCACGGCGTTCATCGTCACCGGATTGATGGGGTTCGTGTGGCTGGCCGCTTGGGTTCTTCATTCGAGGCCGCCCAGTAAAGTGCCGGCGGAGTCCCGCCGCAGCCTTCCGCCATTCTCCTCGGTGCTCCGCTTGCCCAATACATGGGTGCTCCTGATGACGCCGGTGTGGTGGTTTTATGTGTTCTGGCTGCCGGATTATCTCGGCCGGGAACGCGGATTCGGCCTGCGTGAGATCGGGATGTTTGCGTGGATACCCTTCCTCGTGGTCGACGCGGGCAAGATTGTCGGTGGGCTGCTGTCGGATGCCGCCTTGCGGCGCGGCTGCCCTCCGCTTCTGGCGCGTAAGGCGGTGATGGGGCTCGGGGCAGCGCTGATGATGGCCGGGACCCTGGTCGTGCGCAGCGCGAGCGCCGCTGAGGCGTTGATGTTCGTGTCGGTCGCCACCTTCGGGTTCGGCGTTTGGAGCCCCAATGTTTTTGCGATCTTTTCCGACCTATACGACACGCGAGTAATGGCCCGCGCGATTGGTCTGACAGGTCTAGGCGCGAGCCTCGGCGGGGCGTTCTTCACGTGGCTCACGGGGGTGCTGGTTCAGAATTACGGTTACGGCCCGGCTTTTCTCATTGCCGGGCTGGCGGCGCCGGCGGCTTTCGGTTGCCTGATGCTAGTGCGCACCCCGGGAAAAGGAGTTGCGCAATGAAGCCGCTGCTGCGTTCGGTCTGGATGCATCCTTGGGATCTGGAAGGCCGGCCGCCCGATGAGACGCTGGATTTCCTTGAGGACCACGGGCTGAACGCCTGCCACCTTGCAGTGTGTTATCACGGCGGCAGGATGGTGCTGGGCCGGCACATCTGGCGGCGAGTGATGGATCACGGCGTGGGCGCTTGTTACCTTCCATTGGACGCTTCGCGGTTCCCGGATCCGGCGCTTTGCCCACCTGTGGAGGATTATTCTGCGGTGATCGGCGCCTTCCTCGAGGCCGCCGCGCGCCGTGGATTTCCCGTCCACGCTTGGGTAGTCCTGAATCATCGTGACTTTTGCCCCCCGGAGGCCCGCCGCTTTCTGACCCGCAACGTATACGGAGATATTTACGCTTATTCGCTGTGCCCGGCGCACGAAGAGGTGCGAGAAACGTTTGCGGAATTGTGTCGTCAGGTCGGGCGATTCGGGGGCTTTTCTGGCTTGGAACTCGAAGGGATCGGCTTGCTCGGCTACCAACACAATTCGCTTCACGATAAAACTGGCTTGGATCTCCCGCCGTCTTTGCGCGCGCTGCTTTCCATCTGCGTCTGCGAAGCGTGCCGGGACCGGGTGGGCAGCGCCACCGCCGCGGAAACAAAGGCCGCCATTGATGCCTTCTTCCGGAGCGAGCCGCTTAGGACAGCGGCCACGCCACCCCACGTAATCGAACACCGCAGGCAGACGCAAGCCGCGACGATCGAGTCCATCAGAGCCCGGACGTCTCTCCCCTTGTGCCTGCGGACTTCGGCTGATCCGTCGTTCACCGGGGGAAAGTCGAGCCTTACGCTGGCAGAGGCTGAGGCGCTGGTGTCTTCGGCGTCGCTCACCTTTTTTGGGTCGTCGTTGGACGGTATCGAGCAGGCGTTGCGTGCGCTCCCGCTCCAACCGCGCAGCATGCCCCTGTACGGCGGGTTCGTCTTTCACGGGCCGGACTGCCGCAGCCCGGAGGATGTCCGGCGGCGCACGGAGATTCTCGACTCATTCGGAATGGATGGGCAAATTTACTACTGTTATGGCATGGCCACCGAGACGCAGTGGCGGTGGCTTAAGAGTGCGATTGGGAGGTGACGATGGAACGTCGAACTGCGGTCGGAATGCTTTTGGCGGGGATCGCCGCGGGGGCCGCTCAGGCAGCTCAGACCGGCCCAACTATCACGGTGCTGGAAGGAAGCAGCGAAGCCATGCGTTTAGCTGCTGAGGACTTGGCCAAAGACATCGCCGCGGTCACGCGGGCTGCTCCCACGGTCTCCACCGGCGACACCGGGTCAATCGTGGTGTGCCACTTGGGGCAGCCGGACGCCCGTGCTGTGGCGGCTCGTGCAGGCATCGACATTAGTGGACTTGCGGGCAGATGGGAGGCTGGCGCCGCTGGCTGTATGCCAGATGGCCGGGTGGTGGTCTGCGGCAGCGACGAACGCGGGGCTATCTTCGCCGCCTATTCCTTGTCACACGAGGTCCTTGGCGTTAGCCCAGTGCAGCCGTGGACGGGGCTTCCGGCTTCGCACCGCGCATGGAACCCGGCGGCCGCCAGATCCTTGGTCTGGAAAACGCCCGCTTTTCGCTTCCGCGGGTGGTTCCTCAATGACGAGGACCTACTGACCGGCTGGCGAAAAGCCAGCGGCCGGCGCCGCCTGGTTCATTACTACTTCCATCTCCCCATCGCGGAGGAGGTCTATGACCGGGTCGCTGAGTCGGCCTTGCGGCTCGGCAACAACTTCATCATTCCGGGTTCGTATATTGACATCGCGAACGAAGTGGACCAGCGCATCGTGTCGCGGCTCGTCCGCCGGGGACTTTTGGTGTCGCAGCATCACACTCAGCCTTTGGGAGTCAGCGGTTTTTGGTTCCGCAACTATTGGCGCGATCGGGGCAAGCAGTATGCGTTCAGCTATGCGGAGAATCCGAGACAACTGGAGGAGGTTTGGCTGCACTACGCCAAGCTCTGGGCCCAGTTTCCCGGCATCATCTGGCAAATAGGTTTGCGTGGCCTTGGCGATCGGGCCTTTTGGGATACGGACGCGAATGCCCCGTCAAGCGATAAGGAAAGGGGCCGGCTGGTGTCGCGCGCGATCCGCAAACAGTGGGAGATCGTCCGGAGCGTGTCGCGGGAGCCCAATCCCGTTGGCACCGTCACTTTGTGGAACGAAGGGTCTGCACTACATGCCAAAGGACTCCTCGACTTTCCCGAGGGCCTGATCGTGGTGTTCGCCGACCAGGGCAACACGCAGGAGATGCAGGCTGACTTTCATGCCGTTCGCCGCGAGCCGGGGCGGCAGTACGGCGTGTACTATCACGCGGCCTTCTGGGGTGCGGGACCGCGGTTGGCTCAGGGCGTGTCCCTAGAGAAGATCAGCAGAAACTACGAGGCCGTAGTCCGGAAGGGCGACACCGCTCTGTCTGTCCTCAACGTGGGAAATATTCGCGAGTTCATACTGCAAATCGAAGCGATCGGTCGGATCACCTGGAAACCGGAAAGCTTCGCCGCCAAGCCGTTTCTCGAGCAATGGTGCGCCCGTGAATACGGAAAACCAAACGCCGCCTCCACTGCACGTCTATACCAACAGTATTTCGAATCATTTGTGCCTTTCGCCCAGCGCAGGCCCGCATCCTCATCGGTCCCCGACGGGTCGGGCGAACCTCTTCTGCTGGACGGCGTCATCCGGGGAGCGGGCAAGCAACTCCTGCGGCTGCTGCTCGACCGCGACACCTTCGCCGTTTCCATCACGCGGCAAGATGCCGCACGCTGGATCGGCCAGTATGGCGCCGCATGCCAGAAGTCGGCGGAGCGATTCGGCAAGGTGTGCGACGCCATCCGGGCTGAGCTGCCACGACTCGGCGAAAATGGGCGTGTTTTGCTGCGAGACAACCTGCTGGTACATGCAGAGACGATGCGCGGGCTGAGCCTATGGTTCTATCACCTCAGTCAAGGACTGAAACTGTATCTGGACCTCGAAGTGGCAGGGGCAGCCAAAGAGGTCGCAAAGGCTGCTTCCGCGCTCAGCAGCCTCCTGGAGTTCAGGAAACAGGCCGAATGGGGCGTCTGGCGCGACTGGTACCACGGGGACTGGCGCATGAATCTGCCTGAGTTGAACAAGGAGACGCAAGCACTCGCCAAACACTGGCAGGAGCTGTCCACGCTGGCTCAACCCTGACATCACATTGCTTTCGCAGGAGGGGAGCCCCGTCAGCCGCGAGCAGCGCCCAGCTAGCGGGAGTTTACTCGTAATAGCGGCGCGCTCACCGGGCTGTAGCCGCTAACTCGTTGGCGAGGAATCATTCGGAGCGGCTAGCCTCTCGCCTTTAATTACCTTACCGCGGACATTTCCAGGCGGGATGTGCACTCTTCGGTTGACGGGACATGGAGTGCATCACCCTATTGTATTCCCCTATATGGCCGCGCTCATCGCCAAGAAAAAACTAACGCCGGCTCTACCACCACATCGTCGAAAGCACCCGCATCGCCGGCAAGCCTCGCATTGTCCAGCAAACCTATCTCAGCGCTGCCGAGAGAGTCTGGTGGCCCGTCCCCTGGACCGGTCCACGCTGTTCACCAACTGCCTGGACTGGAGCGCCGCGCAAGTCGTGGCAGGGTACTCGGGACAGCAGCAGATCAAGCGCGTGTTTCGAGGACTGAGAAACGGCGATGGGCCCGGCCGGGGACCGATACATCATGCGACCGACAGCATAATCCGCGTGCATGCGTTTTACTGCATGCTGGGGATTGCACTGCCGCAGTACCTTCACAAGAAGGCCCAACCCGCCTGGGCGGGCCTGCCGGTTGAACAGCTCTTGGAGGAACTCGGGCAGATCCAGCAGTTCACCCTGCCCGATCCTCCTCAAGGTGAAAAGGGTCCAAACCGGCTGGCCACGGTGCTCACCCAGCGGGCCCCAGCTCAGCAAAGCTTGGCCCAGGAACTGAGCCTGGACGGGCCGCGTCGTCCCCAAACATTCGATAATACGCCCTCTAACCGGCCCTCCAAATCAGTCACTTGCCCGTGCGCCACCCGTGGGAAACGCATTCACGAAAGTTTAGGTTCGAGACTAACTATAAGGTCGACCAAGGCGATGAGCGTGCGGGGATGCTCCCGACTTTGCGGTGTGGCCCTAATCCTATGGGCGCTCGAGTTCGGCGACCGCTTGGGAAATGGCCGCCCGGAGCTTGTCGACTCCGAAGAGACGGTCTCCGCCGTACCATCCGGTGAAGCGGCCGTGTTCGGCTTCGGCGAGAGCTGCCTTCATGGATTCGGCCGCTGCGGCTGCCTGCCGGAGAGCGACAGTAGCTCTGGAGCGGTCCGGGAGGGCATCCAGCGCCCGTGCGGCGGACCGGAGCACGCGGTTCAGTTCCAGCAAGAAGCGGGCCTGCACCAACAAGTTGTCGGTAAAGAACGTCCGGCCGCTGGGCGGCAGCCGGTCGCGCAATTTCGAAGCCTCCGCCACCACACTGCCGAACTTCTCGATGCATCCGGCGGTGCCCCTCTCGATGGCTTCCAGTTGTGTCGCAGCGCCGTTGTCTTCGGGAATGATGCGGAAGTACCGCACGGCTGGATCTAGGCTGCGGTCCGCGAGCGGATTCCTCGTGTGCCCTCTAGGCAACTGAGCGAGGATTGCCTCGATGGCGCGGGCATACCTCATGTCCTGAAACAAGTACTGGCGGTCGAAGCCCGGGATATCGGACTTCTTCGGGGTCCAGAACGAGTGAAAGTAGTCACGGTACAGCGCCGAGGCGGCTTTGGCATGCTCGCGTCCGAAGTACTGCGCGCAGAATTCCTCGAGCCAAGCGTCGGCGTGGAAGCCGGAGAAGTTCCACATCATATGGGCATTGGCGGAAAGTTCAAGAAGGAACTCGCGAATGTTCCCAGCGTTAACGGCTGAGAACTCGAGCGGCCGCCCGCTGATGGCATCCACCATGCGGAAGTTCTTCTCCATCTTCCAAGGACCTTCGGCCTGCGCGAGGTGTGCGCCGGTGGATGTGAACTGGAAGTTCATGTAGTAGCCTATGGGGCGGCGTGCGTCGTTGCGGAAGCTGCGGACATCTTCGGCGGGGAAGTGGTCGCGGCGAGCGGCGACGAAAGTCCAGATAAGGCTTGGTTCGTCGGGAGGCCGCAGAAGGCCTTGGGCGAAGAAGTCTGAGTTTTCGTTGTAGAGCGTAACGCGCATCGGCGGGTTGCTTTCGCCGGTCGCTTTCTTCAGCAACGCGACCTGCCGGGTCATCATCCTCTGGATAACGAGAGCTCGTTCGGGGTCGGTCTTGGGCGCATCGGGAAAAGTCTGCCAGAAGGGGATATCACGGTCACCGCGAAAGCCGATGAGCCAGAGCATTTCAAGCTTCGCTCTCAAGCCCGCTTCGATATGGTAGCGCCAGAAGTCCTCCATGGCCTCGACGTTGGCGATCCTAAGCGGGGGCGGCTCGCGGCGGCGGATCTTCCTCCAGTACGCCTCCCAGTTACGGTAGCTCGAACCGAAAATGTTCATGTGGTGGCCTGTGAGGGCGAGGCCGCGGTCGCGGGCCAGAGTTGCCTGACGGCCGATGCGGTAAGGCTCGTCAAAGCTTGCGCTGTCCATCAAGCTACCCTCGAGCATGTTGAGCTTGAGCCGCAGCATGGTTTCGAGGAAGGCTTCGTAGTTCTCATCCGAGCGCGCGCGCCAAGGCGTGAGCAGGTCCTCATCGTTAGGGAACCATGCGCGCCAGCGGACGTAGGCGGGTGGAATCACCACGGCCGTTGAGGCGGGAATGTTGATCGCGGTCTTCCGAACGGGCTCCCAGGAGGACCAAAACCATAGGGGTGGAACACCGAGAAAGCGTTCGGAGAAGGTGTAAACGGCGTAGATGGTTCCGCGTGTGTCTGCACCCTGAAGCACGATATAAGGTTCGTGGACGAAAACAGCGTGTGCCTCCCGTCCCGAGACATCGGAGCGCCGCAACGAAGCGGCCTCCCCCGCTTCGGGTCCGGCGATGACAATGGCCGCACGACCAGCGGCTTGGTCAAGCGTGTCGATGACCGGCGACGCGGCTCCTAGCACGCTCCGAAGATCCCGTTGCAGGTCTTTCACCGCCCGGCGCACAGGTTCGGGCTCCGACGGCGCCAGATATATCGGCACACCCGGCTTCAGCACCGCGCCGGTACTAGGAGCGGCGAGCACGAGGAGGGAGATAGGGGCGAGTATTCGCGATTTTCTCATATCAATGCCACCCCACCATGGGTAGGTCGTGAGCGTTCGAGCGCCGAAAGCGGAAACGCGGGTTTCTCACTTCCTTGCCCGACCGCAGACCTGGACTGCGTAGGTTCGGGTAAAAACCCGATCTCCATTTCCGCCCCTGTTCGGACGTCGCCGATCCTGTCGCGGCGCCGGCGGAGACTTAAACGAAGCGGGTACCTACCCACGGTCGCCGTTGTTCTCGCACGTCAGAAGGTGATCCGAGCGTTTCCTTGTACTTGCCGGGAATTACCCGCCGAGTTGATAACGCCGAAGGTAGCCGCGTTGTTGAGCGCGGTGCCGGGGGCGGCGAAATTTGGCGTATTGGTTGCGCCCGTAGCTTCGGCGCGGATTTCCAGCTTCAGGCGCTCCCGCAGCGGGAACGATTTTGAGAGAGAGAGGTTCAGGCTCCGCGTACCCGGCGCACGCAACTCGTCCCAATACGGTGGTTCAGGCGGGACGGTGTATTGGTTCGGCAAGCGCTGGAATGCGGTTGTATCGAAGTAAGGATTCAGTACCCTGCCGGTCAGGGGATCCCTGCGGTCACCGAGGCGCTCCGAAACCGGGCCTGTCTTACTGGCGTTGCGCAAGCGGATGGGGCGCCCGTTGGTGTCGGTGATCGAGAGCGGCTGGCCGGATGCAAAGGTGGCAAAGCCCCCGGCAAGCCAGCCACTCACCAGGTGGTTGGCGATCTTGGCTCCCATTCCGCCATGAATGCGGAACGGAACTTGGTAGGCGAAGGCGATCCGGAGCACCTGCGGCTGGTCCAAGCTCGAAATCGAACGGTATTTGCGGACGTTGATAATGCTTGTTGTGTTATTGTCGATCAGCTTGGAGTTTGTGTAGGTAGCCAGGAAGCTGAGCCCCCGGGTAAGGCGCTTCTCGGCCTTGACTTGAAGAGCATGGTAGATCGCGCGCCCGGTGTTGGCCCCCTGAATAGTGAGCGTGGTGAACTGCGGGTAAGCGACCCAGAGGCGGCGCTGCGGCAGGGTGTTGCCGGTGCCGAGCGTCGAGGTAGACGGAAAGACACCCAAAAACGGGTTCGGGACTGCGGTGTTTTCGGCCGCGCCAAGGGGCAGATACCGATCTGGCTTCTCGTTCAAGTTGAAACTCTCAAACTGCTTCAGACGCAGCATGCCGAGGTAAGCCGCTTCCGCCACGATCCGGGAAGGCAACTCGCGTTGAATGCTAAACTGCCATTGCTGGTTGTAGGGGTTCACCCTCTTCAGGTCGAGGAACGTCAGACTGTCCCCGACTTGCGCCATCAGCCCGACGCTGCTCCCCAGCGGCTGGCGGAGACCGTTCGGGAACGGGTTGGCGAGCGAGGTGTACGGTGTGGCGCCGCCGTCAATGGAAGCCACGTAAGAAGTATTTGCGTCGAAAGCGCCCACCGCGCCGAGGAAGTCCGTGTTGTACGACTGACCGCTATAAAAGAGGCCGTATCCGCCGCGCAGCACTGTCTTCGGCAGAACGCTGTAAGCGAAGCCAAAGCGAGGGCCGAAGTTGTTGCCGTCCACGCGCCCCCCACGGCGTGGGTTGCCGCCGACGCCCGCAAAAAGGATGCCGCCGCGCAGGTCCATTCCCGGGACGTTCACCGGGAGCTTTGCATTCTGGTCGAAAGCGTAGCTCATGCGGTTATACCTCTCGGTATACGGCGTCTCCATCTCCCACCGGAGGCCGAGATTCAAGGTCAGACGGCGGGTCACCTTCCAGTCTTCCTGAAGAAAAGCGGCGAATATGTGATTCTGAAGAGCCTGGGGACTGGTGAAGCCGAGAGACCCGGACGCCGGGTAGCCGAGCAGGAGGGATGCCATTGAGGAGCCTGAGCGATCGGCGGTGCTGTTAGTAAAGGGGTCGGCCTGCGTGAAACCGGCATTCACGGTGAAGTCGCCGGGGGCGGAGGTGCCCAGCGCGTGGGGGTTGCGGTGCGCCACGCGCCAGTCGAAGCCGAATTTCAGCGAATGTGAGCCTTGAAGCTTCGTGAACGTGCCGAGGAAGGCATGAAGTTCGTTGGCCTCCGGGCGGTAGCCGCTTCCGACCATGGGCATGTTCTCACCCATTCGGAAGATTGGGATGCCGCGCAAGTACTGGTTCTGGAGATAGCTCTGCGGCAGACCAAGGACGGCGACGTCAACATCGAGAATGCCGCCTTTGCTGGTGAACTCCGAACGCCGGGTGAATCCGTAACGCAGTGAGCCAATGAATGTGGGCGAGAAGGTGATCGTGCCGTCACGTCCGGCGGACCAGAGATCGCGGCGGATGTAGTCGCCTCCTCGGCCCTCGCGGTACTCGGCAGGGAAAGGTCGCTGTGGCAACTGGTCGCGGATGAGCTTGCTAAAGCGGCCGAAGAGCCGCTGCCGGGAGCCGAGGTAGTGGTCCATTCGCACGCTAGCCTGTTTCTCTTCTGTCACTTCCGGCGCTGGGGCGGCCCAGTTAAGGGCGCCGATCTGCGTGCGCACGGCCTGGTTCGGAAGGGGATACAGTTTCAGGACGTTGACGCCGATCGGGCTGAGCCGCGAGGCGGGAATCTTGGCGCCGGGGAATTCCATGCGTGTCGCGCGCGAACCTGAGACGACGGTCGAGAGCGGGTCATAAATGGCGAAGGCGGTGCCGGTGCGGCTGAAGGTCTGGGAGAAGTCGCCCTGCCGCTCGAGTTCGGTAGGCACGCGGTGCTGCCGGCTGCTGTCTGAGGTATTGGAGTTGCGCTCGAGCGAGGTGAAGAAGAAGGTCCGGTTGCGGCCGTCGTAAAGCTTCGGCAGCCAAACAGGGCCGGAGCCGACGTAACCCCACTGGTGGTAGCGGACGGGCGGGCGAGTGATGCCGAGCCGGTTGTTGGTCCAACTGTTGGCGTTGAGGGCACGCCATCTCTTGAAGAGGAAGAGGGTGCCGTGCAACTGGTTGGTTCCTCCCTTGGTGGTGATGTTAATCGCGCCGCCGTTGCTGTGGCCGTAAGCGGCGTCGAACATCGTGGTGTGAACCTTCATCTCCTCGACCAAGTCCATAGAGGGGACGAAAACGATGTTGCCGCCGCTCTGGGGGACGGTATTGGGAAGCCCGTCGACAAAAAACTCGTTGCGGCCCGTGGTGGAGCCGCCCCCGGAGATCGAAATGTCCTTCTGGCTGTTGCTGGTGTACCCGCCGCCGCCCCTCATCACGCCGGGGGCGAGCTTGGCGAGATCGAGCACGTTGCGCGTTAATGCCACCGTTGCGGTCTGGATGTACGTACTGCTCACCACTTGACCTAGGTCCGCCCCGGCGGTGGCAAGCAGCGGCGCGTCGGCCGTGACCGTAACGGTCTCGACAGCCGAGCCGACTTCGAGCACGAAGTCGAGGGTGACCCTCGCGTTCAGCGACAGGCGGACTCCTTCGCGCGAGGCGGTCTTGAAACCCGTGCGCTCGACCTTGATGCTGTAGTTGCCCGGCAAGAGGAAGGGCACCTCGTAGTTCCCGGCATCGTTGGTGCGCGTTTCCAGCACGGCGTTGGTGTCGATATTGACCACCCGGACGGTGGCTCCCGGCACCACGGCGCCGCTCGAGTCGGTCACCTGGCCTAGCACGCTGCCGCGGAATTCCTGCGCCTAGGCGAAGGATCCCGCCAACAGGAGAGCGAGAAATGTGAACTTCTGAAGTCGCATGTTAACTCCTATACCGACAACTTGCATTTTTACTTTTCTTTGCGAACGGTGGCGGCGCGAGTGAGCCGACCTCCGGATACCTCAATGTTCTTCGACGCGGCGCCCGTCACTTCGAGGAACGTAGCGGTGCCGGGCAGCGCAACCGAGTCGCTGATCGTCGCTCCCTCTACATTGTGGAGGGCGATCACCGGCAGCTGGCCGCCTGCCGGCGGTGTCGCCTCCAGCCCTCGAAGTGTCACATCGTGCGCCTCATGAATCACCACGGCCGAACGCTGGTACTTCGCCAGCGCCTCCGGGCTTTGCACCAAGCGCAGGCCGTCGACGTGCAGACCGTCCACATAGGCGACTGCCATGTAGGAGGGCATCTGAGCGTATTTGGTGTCGCGTTCATCCTTCGTTGATCGGCCACCGCCCACCGGCTTGACGCGCTTCTCGTAAGTGTCCGGCATTAGAACACGGAAATTCAGGTTGCGGATCGAGAGATTCTCGATCCGGCTCTCGGGCATTCCCTGGATGAGGATGCCGCTGCCGCTGCGAATGAAGATGTCGCGCAGACTCACGTCGCGGATGCGGCTCAAGCGAGAGTCGGCGTGCCGCCGCTCGATATCCAT
>FWPV01003841.1_pt1 | contig 33220 bp, 31 predicted proteins | sample 2228371 | NCBI WGS metagenome assembly FWPV01 (sample SAMEA103939776, study PRJEB20133) | metagenome
ACCGTTAGAGGTTTTCCGCTATAAGATTTTCTACAACATCCCTACCCAATCGCCGTTGAATGACCACGGGAGAGTGAGGCATTACAACATGAAGTTAAAGATCTTACAAATTTGGCCATTCAAACAGCAGAAAGGTTGTTCCGCAATCCCTTAGAGTTCGATTCTGAATCATTTCTCCAGATAGGAAGTTTTTCTAAGAATGGGGTTGACGGAAAAAGAGTTGGGTGCACTTTTTAGAAAAGCTCTATAATGCTCGAGGGCTTCCTCATTTTTACCCATTTTTTCATAACATCTTGCAAGGTTGAGATGGACGCCTGTCCATTCGTATGGAACGCCCAAGGTCATCATCTTCTGATAAGACACGAGTGCCTTTTCATAATCTTTTTTACCTTCGTAGGCATACCCTAATCCTTCTAAAGCAAGGAGTTGGTAAAACCTCTCCTTTCTGCCTTTTTTGAAGAAATTTTCATAAGCCTTTATTGCCTCATCGAATTCAGCTAACTGAAGATAAATACCGCCTTTATAAATGAGAGAAAGATGGGCTGAGGCTGTCCGTGGGTAATTTTTGATCACTTCTTCAAATCCATCAAGGATCTTTTGATACTGTCCGGGGTTTGCCTCTCGATCAGTGTAGCTTGCCCTTTGATATTTTTCGAGGACAGCAAAAAACTGTTTATTTGATTCCTCCTCCTTCTTCTGTTCCCAGCTCCTGAAAAGAAAAAAAGCGGCGAGAAGGACTAAAACAAGGATCACCCCACCCGCAATCTGTTTGAAGTGTTGGTTGATGTAACGATAAGCCTGCTCGGTAAAACTGATAAATTCATCTGGCTGCTTTAACTTTTTCTTTGTGATCTTCTTTTTTACTTTCATAATAATCCCCTTTTTAGAATGATTGAGAATGCCTTATGGGAAAGAAACTCCTCAGGTTTCAATCTCCTTTTCTGTGTTTAATTCTCCCTGCCGCTCCGTAGCACCCGCTTATCTCCCAATCGTAAGGTCAATTTTATCTGGTCAAAATATTCGATCAAAGGAATGACATATTTCCGCGAAGCTCCGGTCATCTCTTTAAACTGGGGGGTAGTAATCTCCTTATGGTCTTTTAAAAACAAAATCAGTTCCGTTTTGATTCGTTCAAAAGGAAGTTGATGGAAATAGATCCCGCTCTTAATCTTCACAAAGGTCCCCATATGAACAAGATGCTCGAAGATGGCCTGCACCACCTCTTCCTTTTCGGACCAGGTTTCGGACAACTCCTTTGGAGAGGGGGGTTGTAATCCTCCCGTTAAAACAGCCTCTTCTATTTTCTTGGTAAGACCTTTTTCATCGGTCGAGGATACTTTGTGGCTTGGCAATCGCAACTTATCCTTATCCAGAACAACCTTTTCGGATTGGATCAGATCCTGGATGAGAATTTGAAAGAGTTTGATATCCATTTCAGGAGGTAACTTCGTTCTCAATTCTTCTTTCGTGATCCCGGGCTTCATGGGAAATCTCTGGTGGAACGCTTTTAACTGCAAAGTGGCTAAGTCACATAATCCTTGATAGTGGGCAGCATCAATCACTTTCAGTTTCTCTGGATCGATCAAGAGGACTTCTTTCTTCTCGATCCATTTTTTCAGAATCTCCCTGATGTCTTGGGGAGAAACCGCCACCCGATCAAAAAGGTCATCCAGGCCAGCACCATGAAAGCCTGAATGATAAATGTGCTGACGAAGTGTTTCCTCTCCTGTCCCATCCCGAAGCAGAGTCAAATCGGCAATGACCTTCTCTGAAAAACGTTTATGTTTTGGGGGGTGTGTATCGAGAATCAACCCGCCCCCACAGGTCTGAATCAAGGAGGACCCTCGAATGACAAACCGATCCCGCGGGAGAGCGATGACAGGACGATCCAATCGCAACTGAACAAATCCTGACTCACCGGGGGCAAGGGTTTCTCGGTCGAGGAGATAGATTGAGGCTGTGGCCAATTGGGTATCAATATGAAATCTTAAGGTCGTTCGGTTCTTAATCGGTTTTGGCGCATTGGGTAAGTATTCAAAGTAGGCATCCATAAGTGTGGTAGGCTGAAAGGTCTGGGGCCGAGCAAGAACATCCCCTCGATTGATTTCATGAACCTCAACTCCTTGAAGGTTAATGGCAGCTCGTTGTCCCGCCTCAGCCTTTTCCACAGGCTGGTTGTAAACCTGTATATTCCTGACCTTACCTTCCTTTTTAGAAGGAAGGATGACAAGCACCTCCCCAACACTCACATGGCCCGAGGCAACTGTTCCTGTTACGACGGTCCCAAATCCCTTCATTGTGAAAACCCGATCAATCGGCAATCGAAACAGACCTTCGGATGATCTCGCCTCTACTTTCTGCGCAAGATCGTCGAGCGCTCTAATCAATTCTGGGATACCCTCCATCGTTGTCGAAGAAACTTTTAAAATAGGAGCCCCCTCCAGAAAGGTTCCTTTGATCGAATCAATCACCTCTTCTTGCACCAGGTCGAGTAGTTCACCGTCCACCATATCCACTTTGGTGAGAACGACCAAACCCTTTTTAACTTTAAGAAGAGTACAGATATCGAGATGTTCTCTTGTCTGTGGCATCACCCCTTCATCTGCGGCAATGACAAGCGCAATCAGATCAACCCCCCAGGCTCCGGCAACCATATGTTTCACAAACCTCTCATGACCCGGAACATCAACAATACCCATGCGAATCCCACTGGGAAGGTCTAAAAAGGTAAATCCCAATTCGATCGTGATTCCCCTCTCTTTCTCTTCTTTCAATCGATCGGTGTCTACACCGGTGAGGGCTTTCACCAGAGAGGTCTTACCATGATCGATATGTCCAGCTGTGCCGAGAATCACGCGTTTCATCTTGTTCCCTGAAGGGCAATCCTTTTCAATTTATGATAACAAAAATAAGTGATCCCTTTCAATCTTCATCCAAGCCCCTTTCTTTGCCCACTCCAGAAGGAAGATATATTGAGAGGTCAAGTTTTTTAGGCATTCCCCGTAAAGGTTCGCTTCTCCTTTCGATCCTGACTTGATTTGCTGAACCGGCATGCCGCTACCGTTTTATGATCAAGGCTTAGAGGATGGATCCTCCCTAAAAATCAAGAAAATCAAGGCTTAGAAAAGAGCAGGCAATCCATGTGAAAATCTTGTGGAAAAAAGCCTCCATTTCTGAATCCTACCCTTTTAGCCGCTTCAATGGGCAATTAAAAGTTTAAGTATTATAAAATAACTAATTATTTCAATCAGTTGCATTACAATCTCTCCAAGATCAGTAATTAAAACTCAAGATGGCTGCATCTCTAAAGAGATCGCCATGTGTAAAACCTGTTCAAATATAGCTTCTTCGCCCTAAAGTGATGATTTTTGATCGTTTCAACCAAAATAAAAAGGGGAGATAGGTCTCCCCTTTTTATTTCATCCAAACCCCACCTTAAAAATTATTTCACCGCACTCTTCAAAAGATTTCCTGCTTTAAATTTTGCCACCTTGGCAGCAGGAATTTTGATCTCTTTCCCTGTTTGGGGATTTCGTCCTATTCTCGCTTTCCTCTTTGCCACAGAAAAAGTCCCGAATCCAGGCAGAGCCACCCGTTCTCCCTTCTTGAGTGCTTTGGTGACCGAGGCCGTAAAAGCATTCAAAGCCTTTTCAGCCGATGCCTTGGAGATTTTGGCCTCCTTTCCAATAGAGGCAACCAATTCCGCTTTAGTCATCTAAATCACCTCCTTCTGATTGATGGATTCATATACTTCGTCTCTCTAAAATTGACGTTCATCATAAATCACCGTTATTTTAAAAGTCAAGTAATTTATTTGGAAGAGGGTCACTCCTCGGTGATGAAAAGGGGTGTAAGAGGTAAGAAGGATTTTCAGGTAATACTGTGATGTGGAGCCATGAAATAGAAAACATCAAACAACCGGTCTTCAGAAAGAAATGCCAATCCTTTCGTTTACCCAAATCTACGGGGGCCGTTGGATTGGGTCTTTACTGCTCCGCTGAAGGGACTCTCACAGATGTTCTTGAAGGTGATCTGGATCAAAATCCAGAAGGGCAAATATCTTTCGTTCAATGCCAAAGGTCGCTTCCTTCAAACCATCTAATAACTCGAGGGCTCTCGGGTTATGCCCGTACCGATTTCTTAAATCCTGAAATCGCTCTTCAAGGGAAACGATCTGGTCATGTTTGACCCGTTTGTCTGCATAGTTGACGACCTCTTCTTCCGAGATATGGAAGGGATCCGTCGCCTTTGACAGATGGATATGCTCTGCCACCACCTCAGCGATTCTTACATATCCCATCTCTTTCAAACGTCTTGATCCGGTTTGGGCATGATCTTCTTTCGTTCTGAGACATTCTGTTTTCGTAAGATCATGGAGCAGGGCCGCCGCTTCGACCAGAGAAAGGTCGAGATGTTGTCCTCTTCTGTTTAACTCCACAGAAAGAAAAAGCGCCACTCTTGCCACTTCGAGGCTGTGATCGATGATATGGTCGAGCATGCCACTTTGGGACATCAATTTTAAACAATCTTCTCTGGTTGGAATCATCTCACCGTCTCAAAAATATCTTTTCTTCCAGAGGATCTCTTTTGCCAGAGGCTTTTTGGTCCTTTGCCGGATAGCCAAGGGCAATGACCGCCATCAACTCCCATTCTTTTTGGGCTTCTAAAAGTTCCTCAACCCGCTCTCTATTCTTCAGGATTTCTCCCAGCCAGACCCCGCCTAACCCCAGGGCATGGATGGTGAGAAGCATGTTTTGAATGCAAGCCCCGATCGCCTGGACATCCTTGGTTCGATCATAGACATGGGTGTGGTCTAAAAAGACGGCAATACAGACGGGGGCATTGCGCACCACATGACCATAATGGGTCAAGGTGGCGAGAGATTTCCTGATGAATTCATCCTTCAACACGGCAAACTTCCACGGCTGGTTATTCTTTCCGGAAGGAGCCCATCGACCGCTTTCCAGAATCTGATTCAATAGATCCTCAGAAACGGATTGATTGCTGAAGTGCCTGACGGACCGCCGGTTCTTGATGGCAGCGAGGACCGATGACTCACCTCTTAGAGGTTGGCTCATGTTCATCTCCGGGCAGCGCCAAACCGGGTGGATGTTCAATCTGCTCCAATCGGAATCCAAACTTATCCAGTCGTCTTCTCGATTCCTCATACTTATTCAGGGCATTATTAAGATGTTTTCCGACCAACTGAAATTCCACCTGAAACGCTTCCAGTTCTTTATTCAAACCAGAAAGGGAGTCCAGGATGCGATGGGCATCCTTTTCAATTTTTAACCCTCTCAATCCCAGGACGATCACCTGAAGATAGGCATAGAAGGAATTGGGAGAAACGGGGATGACCTTTTTTCTCAAGGCATAATTTAAAAGCCCTTTATCCTCTCCAAAGGCTTCATCTTTGGTGATGGTTTCATAATAAACGTTCTCTGCAGGGATATAAAGAAGGGCAAAATCATAAGTTCCTTCATGAGGGAGGATATACTTATTGGCAATATCATCGATATGTTTCTTCACGTCCCTGGAGAAGGTTTTTTGGGCCATCTTCTTCTCCTCTTCGCTTTTACATTCAATGATGCGCCTGAAATTATCAAGGGGGAATTTGGAGTCAACAGGGACCAGTTTTTCGCCCAGTCGAATGACGGCATCCACCCTTTCTCCACTTGAAAAAGGATATTGAAGGACGAAGAACTCTGGAGGAAGAATCTGTGAAAGAAGTTCGCCCAAGAATTGTTCGCCCAAACCTCCCCGTAATTTGGGAGGTTGAAGGATCTCCTGAAGGGTGGCAATGTCTTTCCCGATCTCAAAGATACGCCGGCTTGCCTCTGAAAGCTCGCCGATGTTCTTCTGAACATCCCCAATCACCCGGGCGGCATTATCCAATCTTCGATTGATTTCTCCACTGGAACTCTGTAACTGCCGATTGACCTGCTCCGTAATCCCCCTCAATTGGGCATTGATCGCATCCTGCTGCTGGGAGAGTTGTGAGATGTTCCTCGCCAACCCCTCATGCATCTGCTCCCTTAATTTTTCGATCTGTTGCTGGATCAATGGCCAAACGACCTGGGAGGAGGGATCTTTCTTTACTTCTTCGGAGACCTTCTTCAATCTCTGTTCAATGAGCAAGAAAAAAATGGCGAAAAAAACGACCATGACACCTATCAGGATATAGATCGGGTCCATCCCTCTTCCTTTTCAATAAAAAAGTTCTTCATCCATCCCTGCGTGGCTTTCCTTCACCCTCTCCAAACCCATCCCGAGATTTCTCCTCCTATCCTTCTGGGCTCTTCCGGACCCGTTCAGCACCTCATGTTTTCTATCTTTCATGACCACCCCCCCGAGAAGAGACACAGATTACGGATGCTGGATGATGAGGTGCCCCTCCACTTTTTGATCGAATAAGTTGGTCACGGAGACCATCCAGTGACTTTCTCGCTGGGTCTCACCAGCAGGAAAAGGAAATTCCACTTTGAGCGGACTCTTTCCCGTTAAGTCAGGCAGAGCTTTCTCTTCTCCTGATTTTTGGAAAGAGAGTTTTAACGGAATAGCTGCAATCTCCCATCTTAACTCCATTTTAATCCATCTGGATAACGATTCTCCTTGGTGATGGGGAAGAGAAGCAATAAATGAAAATTGTTCCCTTCCCAAACGCCCGAGCACGAAGGGAAAGATGATCAATCTCCTTTCGAGCAGATTATTTTCTAAAAAGATGTCATCCTGGCGGAGTTTGGGGGTGAGCCAAACCCGCACGCGCGAACTTCCTTTCAGGGTAATGCGATAAGGGGGGAACAGAACATAAAGATTTCTGGAATGCGCCTTCAGTTCTTCGGAGAGATAGTGCTCAAAATCAGAAACCTTCCGGTCATTTAAATAGATTTGAACACGAAGGGTCACTCCCTTGCGCAGATCCATCTCCCCTTCATTGGAAAGGAGTAACATCAAGTCTAGATCCTCTGTCAAAGCAAAATCTTTGATCGTAATATCCGGCCCAGGAGGAGAACCTTCGAGCATTTTTTTAAACCGATTATTCTCCCGATCCAACTCTTTCTGCTCTAAAGGGGATTCGATATGAACGGTCACTTCACGGCGGCCGATGATCGAATGGGGAAGGGAGAGGTGGACAACCTCTTCAGGTTGGAGTGCCGTTTTATTGGAAAGAGCTCTCCAAAGATAACGCTGTTGCCAATGACCATCCACAAAGAGATTCAACGCAACTTCTTCCATCTGAAACGGAACCAAGCCAAGATTGGAAAGAGTAACATAGAGCTGCCTTTTCTTTTTTAAATAGAGATCCTGAACGACAAGATCAGGCAAGCGTATCGGTTCCCGGGGAGGTTCCAGAGGCTTTAAGACGTGAGCCAAGTGATCGTGTGGCTCGATGATTTCCTCTGCTTCAACTTTCTTTCTCTCTGCTTCTTCCTTCTTCTCTTCTTCTTCCTTCTTTTCCTCCCACTTGGCTTCTTCCTCTATTCGCTCCTCCCCCTTTTCTTCAACCTCCTTTTCGGAAAGAAGGGCAAATGGATATTCGTCGAAATGGTAGATGGGCTCTACACGAGCCTGAGGAGAAAGCGTTTGAACTGTCTTTTGGGTCGAACATCCAGTGAAGATGATGAAAAAGGCGAGTAAGAGAATCGCCCCCCTTGGCATGTGTCGATTTCCAGCCTCCCTGACGATTAGCATATCTCATCCCTCCATCTTTTTCAAGACAAGGGCTCTTCCAGCAACCGTGTGAGGAGGGTAGATAGAATTCCGAAACAGAGTTGGCATCTTCTTGAAAATCCTTGCCATCCCTTGACACTCAAGGGTTAAACATTGTAATTCTGTGAGCAAGAACCCTCTTCTTGACACGGGTGGGTCTTTTGGAATGTTTCCTGAGAACCAGGGAGGATGAAAGATGATTCGATGGATCGATTTGAGAAGCGATACTGTAACCCGACCGACCACCGCTATGAGAAAAGCGATGTCAGAGGCAGAAGTAGGGGATGATGTCTTCGGAGAAGATCCTACCGTCAACCTTCTTCAAAAACGGGTGGCTCAGATTCTTGGCAAAGAGGCGGCCCTTTTCGTTCCTTCTGGAACCATGGCGAACCAGCTGGCAATTAAATCCCATACCCAGCCGGGCGATGAAGTGATTGTTGAAGCAACTTCCCACCCCTTCAATTTTGAAGGGGGCGGAGGAGCAGCACTGTCAGGAATTCAATTTCATTGCCTCAAAGGGATCCGCGGCATTCTTGACGCATCTCAGATTTTAGAAGCGATTCGTCCAGAAGACCATCACTTTCCAGTCACCCGGCTCATTTGCCTCGAAAATACTCATAATCGTGGAGGGGGAACCATCTATCCGATTGAGAAAATGCGAGAGATTTATCAGGTGGCGCAATCGAAGGGTCTTCTGGTTCATCTCGATGGAGCCAGACTCTGGAATGCCTCTGTGGCAACAGGGCTTCCCCCGCACGAATATAGCCAATGGGCAGATTCTGTTTCAGTCTGTCTTTCAAAGGGTCTGGGAGCTCCTATCGGATCACTTGTGGCAGGATCCAAATCCTTTATCGATCGGGTCCATCGTTTCAGAAAGATGTTCGGAGGCGGAATGCGGCAGGTCGGAATCATTGCCGCCGCAGGTCTTTACGCCCTCGATCATCACTTGGAACGCCTCGAGCAGGATCATCAGAATGCTAAGCGACTGGCTGTGGGATTGAAGGAGATAAAAGGGATCTCTCTCGATCCAAGGCATGTGGAAACCAATATTGTGATCTTCGATGTTGCTGGAACTGGCAAAACAGCCCTTCAGATCGCCGAGGCGATGAAACAGAAGGGGGTCCTGATTCATCCCTTCGGGAGGACACAGATTCGTCTCGTCACCCATCTGGATATCACAATAGAAGACATTGAGACCACCCTGAAGGCGTTCGGAGAGGTGTTCGGAAAAAGATAAAATATACCTTAACGTTAACGTTGCAAAAAATGGAACCAGACGAAACGAAAAGGTCTAATGACCATCTTTCCCTGACAGGAACAGGGAGAAGACAGGAGGAGAACGAATGTCTGAATCCATTGTCGTCTGTGTCACCTGCTCCTCTGAAGAAGAAGGGGTGCACATTGCCAGGGCCCTTGTGGAAGACTGTTTGGCTGCCTGCGTGAATATTTTCTCCCCCATCCGATCCCTCTATCGCTGGGAAGGAAAGATCTGGGACGAACAGGAATGGTTTTTGTTGATCAAAACCCAGAGAAAAGTGTTCGGAAAATTAGAGGAGAGAGTGAAAGCGCTCCATTCCTACGCCGTGCCAGAAATCATTGCACTTTCCATCACAGAAGGTTCTTCAACCTACCTCAACTGGTTAAAAGAGATGACCGATTGAGACGTTCCAGCGGAAGGGTTTGTATGGAATACTCATAAACTGGATCGAGAAGGAAAGGGTCAGGCGATCGGCGGCTTCCTCAGACGGACGTCCGTATGCTGTTCAAACGTATAGGCCACTCTTAACAGCATCCCCTCATCAAAATGCCTTCCCATGATCTGAAGTCCGATCGGCAATCCCTCCTGACTGTATCCACAGGGAAGGGAGATCGCAGGAATTCCGGCTAAATTGACCGGTATGGTTAAGATATCAGAAAGGTACATCTGAAGAGGATCTTCCACCTTTTCGCCAATGCGAAAAGCAGGGGTGGGTGCGGTGGGCGTCACGATAACGTCCACCTCTTCAAAGGCTTTTTTAAAATCCTCTGTTAACAGGGTTCTCACCTGAGAAGCCTTCCGATAGTAAGCGTCATAATAGCCTGCAGAGAGGACGTAGGTCCCCAAAATAATCCTTCGTTTCACCTCCTTGCCAAAGCCCTCCGCTCGGGTTTGGCAATACATCTCCAGCAAGTCCTCAAAATGGCTGGAACGGAAACCATACTTCACGCCATCATATCGGGCAAGATTGGAACTGGCTTCAGCCGTACAGATAATATAATAGACAGCCACTGCGTAAGGGGTATGGGGGAGTGAAATCGATTTGATCTCAGCCCCTAATCTTTTTAAGAGATCGATTGCCTCCTGAGTAGCCGTTTCAACACTCCCATCCATCCCTTCGACGAAATACTCCTTCGGGATCCCGATCCGGACCCCTTCGATATGGCGGGTCAGATACTGTTTATAATCGGGTACCTCCTGATTGACAGAAGTGGAGTCCAGGGGGTCAAAGCCACTGATTCCTCCAAGAAGGATGGCGCAGTCCTCCACGTCTTTCGTGATAGGACCAATCTGATCGAGGGAAGAAGCAAAGGCAATTAACCCGTATCGCGAGACCCTTCCATAAGTCGGTTTTAAACCGACCACCCCGCAACAGGATGCCGGTTGACGGATGGAACCTCCAGTATCCGTCCCGATGGCCCCTGCACACTCGTCCGCTGCCACAGCCGCTGCCGAACCACCACTGGATCCACCAGGAATACAAGCCAAGTTCCAGGGATTGCGGGTAATCTGAAATCCTGAATTTTCAGTCGACGATCCCATCGCAAATTCGTCCATATTCAATTTACCGAGGAAGATGGCTCCTCTCTCTTTTAATCTTCTGATAACTGTGGCATCGTAAAAAGGGATATACCCCTTTAAAATTTTTGAACCACAGGTCGTTTCAATTCCTTCCGTACAAAGAATATCTTTAAGCCCGATCGGGATGCCTGCCAGGTCTCCAAGGACTTCACCCTGTGCGATCTTCCGGTCCACCTCCTCTGCCTGTCGATAAGCCTCTTCTTCTGTCAATCTCAGGTAGGCTTGTACCCTGGCTTCTACCTCCCCAATTCTTCGGTAAAAGGCTTCTGTTGCCTCGCGACAGGTCACCTCTCTTCTGATCAAAAGATCATGGAGTTGATGGATGGTCAACTCATGGAGTTTCATCGTTTCCCTTCTCCTCTGTTCTCTGTCATTCTATGATCCGTGGCACCTTAAAATGTCCTTCCTCCTGCGAAGGGGAGGGCTTCAGGATGTTCTCTCGCGGGGTCGAAGCCCTCACCTCGTCTTCTCGGAAGACATTGACAAGAGGAATCGCATGGGAAGTGGGAGGGACTCCAGTGGTCTCCAGGCGGTTCAATTGTTCCATATAACCAAGGATCTGTTCCAGTTGATTGGCGAAGGTCTTTTTCTCTTCATCACTGAGTTCGATGCGTGCTAACCTGGCTACCTTTTCAATATCCATCTTCATGAGGTGTCACTCCCTTGGAATGAAATGGTATGCTACTTCAACATCTCCATTACCTTGGCCAAGCTTTCTTCGAGTTTTTCGCGTTGAGATCGAAACGCCGAGGCCTTCATCTTTACCTCATGAACGACCTCCGGGGGAGCCTTCGAAAGAAATTGATCATTGGAGAGTTTCTTCAAGATAAACTGACTCTCTTTTTCCATCTTTAAAATCTCCTTTTTCAACCTTTTCGCCTCCTCCTCCATACGTGCCCTGCTCATAGGGACGTAGAGATCGACCTCTTTGACCACGGCATAGGCATAATAAAGGGGTTTTTCAATCTCTTGTCCGACGCTGAACGAATCGGCCAGGGCAAGAAATTGGATGAGAGGAGCCTGTCTTCTCAATCGTTGAATCAAGGCTTCTGTTTTGACACGGACAAGGACAGAGATCTGATCCGAAGGGGGGAGATTCATCTCACCCCGAATGTTTCGAAGGCTCGTGACGATATCGATGGTCCAACCCATCTCCTCTTCCACACCTGGATGATCATATTGGGGATCTGGAGTTGGAAAGTCCGCAATCATGATTGATGGATACGCTCTTGGGATAGGAAGTTTCTGCCAGATTTCTTCGGTAATAAAAGGCATGAAAGGATGAAGAAGTCGCAAGGTGGCATCCAGTACCTCTGAAAGTGTCTGCCGAGTCAAATCCTTCTCCTCCGGGCCCCCTTCCCGGTAGAGGTAAAATTTAGCCATCTCGAGGTACCAGTCACAGAACTCATGCCAAATGAATTGGTAGAGGGAGTGACAGGCTTCGTGGAATTTATATTCATCCAGTGCCTTTCGAACGGATCGAATCGTCTCGTTCAACCTCTGGCGAATCCATCGGTCTGGAAGACTGTACCGATCAGGAGGACAGGAGATAGGACGCTCCCTTTCTGCCGGCTGCCATCCTTCCAGGTTCATCAGGACAAAACGTGAGGCATTCCAGATCTTGTTGGCAAAGTGGCGATAGCCTTCTGTTCTCGATTCAGAGAGTTTTAAATCGCTTCCAGGCATCGTAAGGGCAGCCAGGGTGAACCGAAGGGCATCTGCACCAAAACGGTCAATGAGCTCGAGGGGATCAACCACATTGCCTCGTGTTTTGGAATATTTCTCACCCTTCTCATCGCGGACCAGTCCATGGATATAGACATCCCGAAAGGGAACATCTCCCATAAACTTCAGTCCCATCATCATCATTCTGGCTACCCAGAAGAAGAGGATATCGAAGCCCGTGATCAGGACCGAGGTTGGATAAAAAACCTTCAGCTCCTTGGTAGGATGGGGCCATCCCATGGTGGAGAAGGGCCACAGAGCAGAGCTGAACCAGGTGTCCAGGACATCGGTCTCCTGTTTTAGTCGTTTCCCCTGACAACGCGGGCAGACCTGTGGTTCCTGCTTCGCCACAATGACCTCCCCACACCCTTCACAATACCAGGCAGGAATGCGGTGCCCCCACCAGATCTGTCTGGAAATGCACCAATCCTTGATATTTTCCATCCACTCGTAGTAGGTCTTTTCCCATAGCTCCGGGATGATCCGTGTTCGACCCTTCTGGACGGCTTCAATGGCTGGCTGGGCAAGAGGTTTGGTTCGAACAAACCACTGGAGAGAAAGATTGGGTTCGACGATGGTTTTGCATCGATAACAGTGTCCCACTTTGTGGTGGTAATCCTCTATGGTGATCAGGACCCCTTCCCGTTTTAAATCTTCTACGATCTTCTCCCGGCATTCAAACCGATCCAGGCCGCGATAAGGTCCTGCCTGTTCATTCATCCGGCCCTCTTCATCAATCACTTTGATCTGTTCAAGTCCGTGTTTTAATCCAATTTCAAAATCATTAAAATCATGGGCAGGAGTGATTTTAAGACAGCCGGTTCCAAATTCCTGATCCACATAAGGATCCCCAATGACAGGAATCTCTCTGAAAAGAACAGGAAGAACGACCTTTTTCCCGATGTCCTTCTGGTATCGAACATCTTCGGGATGGACGGCAACTGCTGTGTCTCCCAGCATTGTTTCAGGTCGGGTGGTCGCAACGACCAGGAAACGATCCTCTTCCTTAAAAGGATAACGGAGGTGATAGAGCTTGCCGGGCATCTCCTCGTGTTCCACTTCGAGATCAGAAAGCGCGGTCTGGCAGCGGGGACACCAATTGATGATATAGTGACTTCGGTAGATCAGTCCCTCCTGATAGAGGCGAATAAAAACCTCTTTCACCGCTTCTGAAAGCCCCTCGTCCATCGTGAACCGTTCTCGAGACCAATCACAGGACGCCCCCAATTTTTTCAACTGGTTGATGATGGTGCCACCCGATTGTTCCTTCCATTTCCAGACACGTTCGATGAATTTTTCCCTTCCTAAGGTATGCCGGTCGAGCCCTTCCTCCAGCAACTGCCGTTCCACCACATTCTGGGTCGCGATACCCGCATGGTCTGTTCCCGGCATCCAAAGGACATTAAAACCCTCCATCCTTTTGAAACGGATGAGAATGTCCTGCAGGGTATTGTTCAGGGCGTGTCCAATATGCAGGACCCCCGTAACATTCGGGGGCGGGATGACGATTGAGTAGGCTTTACGGTGTGAATTTTCATCTGCCCGGAAGTAATTTCTCTCTGTCCAGAAATGATACCATTTGCCCTCCACCTCGTGGGGGTCATAAGACTTGTCCAAAAGGGTTGAAGCCATGATGGCAACCTTCCGCCTCCTTCTTTCGTACTTTGAATGACCATCGCTCTCGAATGATGCTGGTTTCAAAAAACCGGAGAGAAGTGATGGATCAAGGTTGGTTTAACCTGTATGACTCGTCAAAAAACGATGTCCTCTGAAATCTGAACATCCTTTTACGATCAATGCCGTTGTTCGCTCCCTCCTGATCTGATCAATAGAAACACCCCTTTTCAGGGGATATTTAATCCTTTTCTCCCTTCTGAAGTCGTTCGATCTCCTCCCGAATGGCTTTCTCGGCTAATTCAGGGACAATCCCCTTTACCATGGCTTCAATCCTCTCCACCGTCAGGGTAAGCATATGCTTGGTCATCTCAGGAATGATTCGCGTTGCGAAATCCTGGACCATCGCTTGTACTTCGCGGGTAAGGGTCTCTTCAATCTTTCGGTCTAACTGGATGAAGGAGGAGGGAAGCTCCTCAAGAGAAACCGGAGAGATTGGAGTAAGGGTAGGTGCTGCCATTTCAGGCTCTTCCATGGTTTTGGAGGCGATCTCTTCAACCGGAAAAAGTTCCTCTGCCATTGGCAATGCTTCTTCAGAAGGTGGCTCCTCCAATAAAACCTCCTCTTGAATCACAGGCTCCTCTGATATAGATTCTTCCAAGAATGGGGATAGATCTTCGACCTCCATGGTCTCCGGTTCCACGGCCTTGGTTTCCAGTTCTTGGGATAGATCCTCCTCTTCCAATCTTTCCAGTTCTTCGGTCAACTCTTCCAGAAAGATCTCCGGGAATTCGTCTTCCGTCAGTTCTTGAAGTTCCATTTCTGTGGAGAGATCTTCAGGAGGCTTTTCCTCCGCAGTTTTCGGACTCCGTTCTTCCATGGAAAACGGCTGAAGTTCTCCCTCTGGTGCCTCTGCCTTCACCTCTCGTTGAAGGGCGGCTTCAAATTCGCGAAGCCCAGTTAATTGCTCCTCGGGGAGATGATCAAGGGAGACGCTCTCAGGTGTCTTTTCCGAAACGACCTCCAGAGGTTCAGAAGGCCATTCTTTTTCAATGGAGGGTGCCAGTCGTTCCATCTTTTGAAGAATTTCTTCAAGTTCGACCTTCTCAAATAACTCATTTGCCTGAACGGGTTGTTTCTCCTCAGGTGCCACCGCCTTGGAGACCTCCTGCAGGCCAACCTCCTTTTCTTCCAGCGAAAGATCTTCCTCTGCTCCAAGGCCCTCCTCTTTCTTTTCTATCTCCTCCCACGATTCAAGAGGTGCAATATCGCCAAAGGATTCCTCTTTCTGTTGGAAAGCAAAATCGCCAATGCTCATCCTCTCCTCAGGTTCTTCCACGACATCGACGAGCTCGATAATCTCTTCCTCCAATTCTCCCGAATCGTTCAGAGAGAACCCTTCTTCTTCACTCTCTCTGGGTCGGATGTCTTTTCCATGGAGGTCTTCAATCATCGATAAGATCTCTTCCTCGTTGAGAGGCTTGGTGATCATGCCATCGGCTTGAAGAAGTTTTTGCTCCTGATGGGAGGGGGCGTCAAACCGATCCAGAAGAATGATAAAAGGGATGTCCTTCAATTCCTCATCCGCCCTGACCGCCTGGCACAAAGCCTTTCCTCCAATGATGAGGTCCGGTTTAAAAAGCCTCCCTCGAAGAAGGGCCTCTTCATCATTGTCCACAAAGAGGGGGCGGATGGGGGTGGCGGCAAATATCTTTTGAAATGTTTCTTGAACCAATCTGTCTGAATCAGCGATCAGGATCTCTTTGGTCATGGTAGGACTCTCCTTTGCCGGGAGTCACCTCCCTTGAGGTTCGATTTTTCTTATAATTGTAAGTCATTATCACAAGCTACTCTCAATGTCAACCATTTGTCGATGATCTCTGAAAAAATATTGATAGGATGTTGAGGAGTGGGAAGGTGAAACTTTTTCAGAGATCTCTTCGATATTTTTGGAAGTTCCCCTGAGCTCCCTCATCGACTTCGACGGAGTGGAGCTCTTAAAAAATCGTCGAGGAGGGGTTGAAGATCGATATCAAAATCATAAGTCACTCTTACTGTGGGCCGATCCATCTGAACCTTTCTTCTCAAATCGGTTGGAGTGGCCAGGACCACAGCATCGCACGTCGATCTTTGAATCGTTTCCTCGAGATCCTGAATCTGAGCTTCAGAATAGCCCATCGCAGGGAGAACGTTTCCGATATGAGGGTATCTTTCATAGACCTCCTTCAATGACCTCACGGCATAAGGTCTGGGATCAACCAGTTCCGCTCCCAGTTTTCTCGAAATGGAAGCACCCGCTCCATCGGACATTCCTCCATGCGTGATGGTAGGCCCATCCTCAATGACCAGCACCCTCTTCCCCTCCATCCATTCAGGATGATCCACTTCGATCAAAGAGGCCGCTTCCATCACCCTTGCCGAAGGATTGAGTCGAGCAATATTCTTCCTGATTTGATTTAAGGATGCTTCTCTTCCCTCATTCACCTTTGTGATGATGAGAAGATGGGCTCTTCTTAAATTCACCTCTCCGGGATAATAAAATTTTTCATGCCCAGGTCGTAAGGCATCCAGAAGGACAATCTCAAGATCGGGCTGAATGAAGGGAAAATCATTATTTCCCCCATCCCAGATAATCACTTGAGACTCCTCTTCGGCAGCCCTCAGAACCTTTTCATAATCCACGCCTGCATAGACGGTCAACCCCATCCTCACTAACGGTTCAAATTCTTCTTTCTCCTCAACCGTGCAGGCACCTTCATCCACTTCCTTCATATTGGAAAAGCGGAGGACGGGCTGAAAGGTGCAATAGGCCATGGGATGCCGGATCACGGTGGTCCGGACTCCTTTCTGGTTTAGAAGGAGGGCGATCTTTCTCGAGATCACCGATTTCCCACAACCTGTTCTCACGGCACAGACCGAGATGATCGGAACATTGCTTCTCAACATGGTATCCTCGGGCCCGAGAAGGAGGAATTGTTTTCCATAAGACAGGACGAGAGAGGCTTTATCCATCAATTCCTCATGGGAAACATCACTATAGGAGAAGACGACCTGATCCACCGGTTTTTCAGTGAGAAGGATGGGAAGATCTTCCTCCGGAAAGATCGGAATCCCTTCTGGATAGAGGGGCCCACTCAAATCAGGAGGATAAGTCCGATGGGCGATAAAGGGGATCTGGGTAGCGGTAAAGGCAACGACTTGATAGGACTTGCGATGACGATAGAAAGTATTGAAATTGTGAAAATCCCTCCCCCCTGCCCCCAGGATGATCACGCCCGTCCGATCTGATGGATGTTTTGGGGAGTCCCTCAGTCTCATAAGCCTGCCCATGGAAGAGGAAGGAAGAGTTTCTCATACAGGCTGAAGGCATAGCGATCCGTCATCCCTGCCAGAAAATCAGCGACGCATCGTTCCAGAGAATCATAAAGATCCTCTCTTTCGATGAATTTTAAAAGGGCCTCTGGACGTTCCATGAAATATTGGTATAGCTCCCTTAAAATCTTTGCCGCCTTATGGAAATCGGCATGAACCGTCTCGTTCTCATACACCCTGTCCCATAGAAAATCTCTCAGGGTCCACATGGCTTCATGAATCTTATCAGAAATCGCAAGACGACCCTCTCCAATACGCAGTGTCTCGTAAACCACATCCTGGACCATTGCATTGATCCGCTGGGAATGGGTCATCCCAAGTCGTTCGGTGCAATCAGCGGGGAGATCCTTCAAGGAAATGACTCCACCCCGAATGGCATCGTCAATATCATGATTGATATAGGCGATGATATCCGCCAAACGGACCACCTGTCCCTCAAGGGTTGATGCCATGAAGCCAGGGTTTTGACAGAGAATCTCTCCCTTCCCTTTGGTATGCTTCAGAATCCCATCTCGTACTTCAAAGGTGAGATTCAACCCTTTTCCTTCTTTTTCGAGAAGGTCCACCACCCTTAAACTCTGCTCAGAATGATTAAACCCTTCTGAAAGAATCTGATTCAGAGTCTCTTCGCCCCCATGACCAAATGGGGTGTGGCCAAGGTCGTGTCCCAGGGCGATCGCTTCGGTCAGATCTTCATTCAATCGAAGGGCTTTGGAAATGGTCCGGGCAATTTGAGAGACCTCCAGTGTATGGGTCATCCGCGTTCGGTAATGATCGCCGGTGGGAGCAAGGAAGACTTGGGTCTTATGTTTTAATCTTCTGAAGGATTTCGAATGGATGATTCGGTCCCGATCGTGCTGGAATGCAGGGCGGAGAGGACACGGCTCCTCAAAAGACAATCGTCCTTTAGTCATGGAACTGAGGGTGGCAAAAGGAGAAAGAAACCTCCTCTCCTGATCCTCCAGTTCCTCCCGAATGGTCTTTCTTGGATGGAGATTCACGGACAATTGACAAGCCTTCCCCAATGGTCTATGCTGACTCTATCCTAAGGTAAATTACCATACTTAAAGGATTTTATCAAACAGAGATGGATGAAAAAGCATTTGTCAAAAGGGTTCTCCAGGACCCGATCTTGTCGAAAATATCATCCCTTGCAAAAGAGAAGGGAGTGCCTCTCTATTTGGTGGGAGGATACCTCCGCGACCGGTTTCTTGAAATGGAATCCCCTTTCCTCCATCAGGCCACCCTGGACTACGATTTCGCCCTGCCGATGGAGTTCGCCTCCTTCATTCCGATCTTGGAGAAAGCCTTCCAATTCCACTTTTTCAGAGTCGGGAAAGAGGAAGCGGGCACCATCACCTACCGGATGGTTCGGAAAGGGCTTTCGATCGATCTGACCTTCTTTCAAGGAGAAACCCTCAGGGACGATCTTCAAAGGAGAGATTTTACCATCAATGCCATTGCCCTCTCCCTTCTTGATGAAACCTGCCATTCGGTAGAAGGGGCTTTTGAGGATCTGGCGAAAAAGATCATCCGTTCTGTATCACCCCACTCCATCGATCAAGACCCTCTCAGGATGTTGCGAGCGGTTCGATATCTTTGCACCCTGGAGGGATTTACCATTCACATCTCTTTAGAAGAAGAAATCGCCTCAAAGAAAGAACGGATTCAACATCTCCCGGGGGAACGGATTAAAATGGAACTGGATCGAATCCTTCTCTCTCCTCGACCTGGTCTGGGAGTCACCTCTCTTTATCAACTCGGACTCCTCACGACCCTCCTACCTGAGTTCGTCGGGCTGGAGCAGCTGGGCCAGGGGGGGTATCACCATCTCCGAGTCCTGCCCCACGTCCTGATGATGATTCATAAAATTCCATGGGCTGAGGATTGGCTTGCCTCCAAGGGGTTGCCGCTCTCTCTGAATGAGGAAGAGCGTCTGGCCCTCTATTACGCAGCCCTCTTTCATGATCTCGGAAAACAGGATACCTATACCCGAGACAGTGATGGGAAAATCCATTTTTATCACCATGAATCCTTTTCAGTCGAAAGGGCAGAAAGGATCATGGAGAGGCTCAGGTTTTCCAATCAGATGCGAAATAGAATTCTTCATCTGATCCGACTTCACATGAGAATCCTCAATCTCTCTTCCGAGACCAAGGAATCCGCCCTGAAACGGCTCATCCACCTGATGGGAGAGGAGACGCCCCTTCTTGTCCTTCACACCCTTGCAGACAAAGAGGCAAGTCGAGGCATCCTGTCCATCCAGATTGATGAGGTGGTGGAATGGAACTGTTTACGAATCCTGCAATCCTTTAGAGGAAAAGAGGGTCTCCACCTTCCTGCCTTGATCACAGGTTTTGATGTGATGGAATTAGGGGTTCAGGAGGGACCGGAGGTGGGGCGCCTGTTGGGTGTGATCCGTGAGCAACAGATGGAAGGCAAAATTAAGACCAGAGAAGAGGCGTTGGAAGTGCTCAGGCAAAGGTTCAAAGAGAAGGGATAATCCAGAAAGAGAGAGGGTCTGGCAGTCCGGAGCTTTCTTGGGGAAACGGGTCTCTCTTTAATGAACAGTGGTGGGAAGAGGGCAAAGGGGCTGATTCACTTTCCTTTCGAGGGGTTGACGAAAAATTGATTTTAGGATAAACAAAATTGGAAAATTGCCGCTGTTGTTAACGTGACTTCCATGATGGTCTTCGGAACATCCTTCCTCATCCTTTTTGGCTTCTGGATTTTTCTCTCCGGCCATTTTGATCTTTTTCACCTCAGCCTTGGCATTATTTCGTGTGCCCTCGTTTCCCGCATCTCAGGAAAGCTCTTTTTTTCTAAAGGGGTTGTCGAAAAAAAACATTTCCTTTCGATTCTTCGATTTTTCAAATACCTGCCATGGCTTCTTTATCAGGTGGTGATGGCAAACCTTCATGTCGCTTTTCTGGTCCTGCGGCCAAAGATGTTTTCCCATATCGACCCCCATATCATCCGATTCAAAACCACGCTCAAAACCGATCTCTCTCTGACCACCTTTGCCAATTCCATCACCTTGACTCCGGGCACCATTACCGTCCTCATTCAGGATCAATTTTTCTATGTCCACGCCATCGATCAGAAGGTCGCAGAAGATCTTTTGTCGGGCGAGATGGAACAGAAGGTTGCACAGATTTATAAGGAGGAATAGCAGTGGACTCCTTTTTCATCACCATCAGTATCTTTCTCGGTCTCCTCGTCCTATTGTGCCTCTATCGCGTCGTGTTTGGCCCTGGCTTTTTCAACCGCCTCGTAGGAGCGAGTGTGATCGGGACAAAAACGCTCACACTCCTCCTCCTGATTGGCTTTATCTATCGACGGCCCGATATGTTTGTGGACATCTCTTTGGTCTATGCCCTGCTCAACTTTATTGTGACCATTGCGGCAGCGAAATATTTTCAGAGAAAGGGAACCTTATAGATGGAATGGGTTTCGATTCTGCTCATCTGTTCTGGATTGTTTTTCTACTTCGCTGGAACCATCGGACTTCTGCGTCTCCCTGATTTCTACAGCCGCATGCATGCCACAGGGAAGAGCGATACCCTGGGAACGCTTCTCTCCCTTTTAGGATTGGCCCTTTATACCGGTCTCACTTTTACAGGGATTAAGATCCTGTTTATTGCTGTCTTTGTTTTCCTCACCAGCCCGACGGCCACTCATGCCATTTTAAGGGCGGCTTTCGATTTGAAAATTCCGCCCTGGACAAAGGAGGGAAAGCCTTTTCGGGAGGGAGAAGTGAAAAGGAAAACAAAATCATTGTAAGGGACGACCGGTTTTCCATGAGATGGACCGTCCATCCCCGAGGGTCTTTCTCGAAGAGGAGGGGGCAGGAGAGTTTGAGATGATCTGGCAGATCGATTTAATTTTTCTTGCCTTTGTTCTGATCTGTGCCATTGCCTCCATCATGGTCAAAGACCTCCTCAGCGCTGCCCTCATTTTTGGAGTTTATAGTTTCTTGATGTGTCTTCTCTGGGCAGAGATGGGAGCCGTTGATGTGGCTTTCACGGAAGCCTCTGTGGGAGCAGGGGTGAGCACCATTCTTTTTATTGTAGCCATTTTAAAAACGACCAGGAGGAGTAAAGATTGAAACGCTTGAGCTTGATTGTTGTGTGCCTGACGGGAGGACTTCTCATGTATGGGACAGTGGATATGCCCAACTGGGGCGATCCGGTTTCTCCAGCAAGTCTTCATGTCTCCCCACGATATATCGAAAAGACCCTTGAAGAGACAGCCGTCCCCAATATGGTGACTTCCGTGCTTGCAGATTACAGAGGTTATGATACCCTGGGTGAGACGACAGTCATTTTCACCGCCGCCATTGCCTGCCTCCTCTTAATCAGGAGATTTGGAAAATGATCCATCCCTTTTATGACATCATCATTCAAACGGTCTGCCGGCTCCTCATCCCCTTTATTCAGGTTTATGGCCTGTACGTGATCGCTCACGGCCACAGCAGCCCGGGCGGGGGATTTCAAGGGGGTGTCATTTTAGGTTCAAGCTTCATCCTCCTCTGCCTTTCTCACGATCTCGAAGAAATGAAGAAACGGATGACCCAGAAGAGCCTCCTTCTGTTTTGCAGTCTGGGTGTCCTCATTTATGCAGGAATAGGATTTCTCTGTCTCTTGCTTGGGGGCGCTTACCTGGATTACGGAACACTCCATACCTTTCTGCCCGTCGATCCCATACGAGCACGGTCCCTGGGAATTTTCGGGATTGAGGTGGGAGTCGGGATCACGGTGATGGCAGTGATGGTTTCGATCTTTCTCAATCTGGCATCGGTTGAGAAAGGGTTGGACACTTCAAAACAACAGAGCACATCAGGTTCCGGTCAGGGGTGAGATGGAATTCATCATAGGTAAATATAATTACTGGGTTTATATCTGCTTGATGATGATCGGCTTCTATGCGATGATCGCCAAGAAGAATCTGGTCAAAAAACTGATTGGAATGAATATCTTCCAGACCTCGATCATCCTCTTCTTCATCTCCATCGCTTCGAAAAAGGGAGCCACCATTCCCATTGTGGAAGATGGCATCAGGGCCACCCAGGCAGGCCAATATATCAACCCTCTCCCCCATGTGCTCATGCTGACCGCCATCGTGGTCATGGTCTCCACGTTTGGAGTCGCCCTGGCGCTCTTGTGGATGATTTACCAAAAATACCATACCCTTGAAGAGGACGAGATTTTAAAATTGAGAAGATGAGTGACCTTCCCTTCCCCATCCTGATCATCGTTCTGCCCCTGATGGCTGCTTTTCTGATCATCCTTCTGGGCTGGTTCCAAAGAAGTCTCTCCTACCCCCTGATGATCCTTGCCCTCTTTACCACTCTCCTCTCCTCCCTCTCCGTCCTGTTAGAGACTTTATCGAAAGGACATCTCCATTACCATCTGGGGGGTTGGCTTCCTCCCTGGGGAATTGAGTATGTGATAGACCCCCTCAATGGTTTTGTCCTCATCATTGTTTCAACCCTCAGCCTCCTGATCGGAATCACTTCCAAACCGATGGTGGAAAGGGAATTTCCGGACAGGATTTCCTATTTTTACTGCCTCTTCCTGCTCCAGGTCACCGGTTTATTGGGAATCGTCATTACCGGTGATCTCTTCAATCTCTATGTCTTTCTTGAAATTGCTTCTCTTTCTGGCTATGCCCTCATCGCCATAGGCGAAGAAGGGTCTCCCTTTGCCAGTTTTAACTATATGATCTTTGGAACAATCGGAGCCTGTTTTTACCTTCTGGGAGTGGGTTATCTCTATATTGCTACCGGATCACTCAACATGGCAGACCTCGCCCGACTGCTTCCAGACCTCCTCTCCTCCAAGGTGGCTTTGATTGCCTTTGCCTTCTTTTCGGTTGGCATCGCAATCAAGATGGCCCTCTTTCCCCTTCATGTTTGGCTCCCTGATGCCTACACCTATGCGCCCTCTCCGGTCAGTGCCCTGGTGGCTCCTCTCACCACCAAGGTGGGAGCCTACGTGATGATCAGAGTGATGCTTTACGTCTTCCCGCCCACTTTCTATATCGAAATCCTTCCAGCCGCCTGGATGCTTCGATGGCTTGCAGGTTTGGCCATTCTCTTCGGCTGCATCCTTGCGCTGGCTCAGAAAGATTTGAAGAGGATGCTGGGTTATGTGCTCATTGCCGAGATTGGATACATTGCCCTTGGGATCGGTTTTGGCAATCGGAATGGATTGACCGGTGCCATCCTTCACATCCTGAATGATGGTTTGATGATGGCTTCTCTCTTTCTCGTCACAGGAGCCATTGCCTTCAAGGGATGGTCCCGAAAGATCGATCAGCTTCGAGGGCTACACCGGAAGATGCCCTTCACCTCAGCGGCTTTCTTACTGTCAGGGCTTTCTGTGATTGGGGTACCGCCAACCTGTGGTTTTTTTAGCAAATGGTATCTGGTCCTCGGAGCCATTGATTCAGCCCAATGGCTCTCCGTAGCCATTCTGCTCGCAAGCAGTCTTTGCAATGCGATTCTCTTTTTCCGCATTTTAGAGAAGGTCTATTTTGAAACAGAAGAGAAGGGGGAGGGACCAGAAAAATCCATTCCGGAGATGGACGAATCCCCCTTAATCCTTCTCATCCCTCTTTGGATGCTCAATGGGGGAATAATGGCAGTCGGTTTGCTGAGCGGAAAGATCATTTCAGGGATCATCCGCTTTGCCATTCCAGGATCCTTTTAATGAAAAGGAGTCTCTTTTGGAAATCGTCAGTTCAATCAAACCTCTTTTGGCTCTTCTTGTCTCAGCGGTTGGCGCATTGCTGATCCTCGTGACCGGAGAGAAGCGGAAAAATCTCAGGGAAGGATGGACCCTTCTCGCTTCAGTCACCAAATGTATTTTCGTTGTTTCCATGATTCCTGCAATCCTTCAGGGAAAGATCATCGAATGGACGCTCATCGAACTCTTTCCAGGGGTCTCTTTCCAGTTTCGGGTCGATGCCTTCGGCATCTTCTTTGCGACCCTTGCCTCCTGCCTCTGGATCGCCACTTCCGTCTATTCGATTGGATATATGAGAGGCCTTCAATCGAAGTCTCAAACAAGGTTCTTTTTCTGTTTTGCCCTCGCCCTTCATGGAGCCCTGGGCATTGCCTTTTCGGGAAATCTTTTTACCCTCTTTATCTTTTATGAGGTCTTGACCGTTTCAACCTACCCACTCGTTGCCCATAAAGAGACCGAGGAAGCGATTTTAGGAGGCAGAAAGTACCTGGCCTATCTTCTGACAGGAGCCACCTTGATCATCTTTTCGATGGGATTGACTTATACCTTGACAGGGACGCTCGATTTTAAACCAGGTGGAGGATTGGGAGGAGCCGGCACAGATCCTCTGCTCAAACTCCTTTTTGCGACCTTCATTTTAGGTTTCGGAACGAAAGCAGCGTTGATGCCCCTCCATGAATGGTTGCCCACGGCAATGGTCGCTCCCACCCCTGTCTCGGCGCTCCTTCATGCCGTCGCTGTGGTCAAAGCGGGCGTCTTTTGCGTCCTCCGGGTGATCCTCTATGTTTTTGGCCCTCACCTTCTTGCCGAACTCCACCTCTCCCTCATGCTCGCTTATGGTGCCTCTTTGACCATCCTTGTTTCCGGGATGTTGGCACTTGGCCAGGATCATCTCAAGCGGAGGCTCGCCTTCTCCACGATCAATAACCTGGCGATCATCATCTTGGGAGCATCCCTTCTCTCTTCAAGCGGAATCACGGGAAGTATCTTCCACATTGCCGCCCATGGGTTTATGAAGATCACGCTCTTTTTTGTGGCAGGAGCGATCTATGTGAACACCCATAAAGAGAAAGTGAGCGAATTAGATGGAATCGGAAAATCGATGCCCGTCACGATGGCCTCCTTTACGATCGCAGCCCTCGGGATCTCCGGCATTCCTCCGATGGCTGGGTTTATCAGCAAATGGTATCTCTGTCTCGGGTCCCTTCAAGCAAAGGAGATCATCTTTCTCTTCGTTCTGCTGGTGAATGCCCTTCTCGATATTGCTTACTTTGTGCCGATAGTCTATCATTCTTTTTTCAAAAATCCCCCTTCCGACACCGTCTCTCAGAGGAAAGAGGCTTCTCTCTGGATGGTGATTCCCATCGGTCTCTGCGCAATCATTTCCATCCTCCTGGGACTCTTTCCGAATGCCTTTGCCCATTTTTTTGAAATGGCAACAATGGCCACTCAGAGCGTATTAGGAGCGAACTGATATGGGAAAAAATCTTTCGAAGATACTGTTCATCCTGGCTGTTTGTTCAATCCCAATCGGTTTTCTGATCGACCATGACCACGCTTCTTTCTGGTGGCATCGCATTCCTTCTCTCGATGTGGTGGTGGGAGGGGTCGGGACATTTCTCCTGTTGGGCGCCAAAAAATGCGTCTCCTTCTTTGCCTCAAGAAAGGAGGACCTTCATGATTAACGGTATTCCTCCTGCCCTGATCTTTCTCCTTGGAGCCCTTCTGATTCCAGTATGGAAAGGAAAGTTGAAACAGGGATACCTCGTTCTCCTCGGGCTCTTAAGCTTGGGAAACCTTTCTCAATTGGAACCAGGGACCTACTGGAGGTTCCCATTCCTCAATTATGATTTGATTCTCCTCCACGTGGATCGCCTCAGCCTGGCCATGGGAATCATCTTTATCGTTATTGGGTTTTTGGCGATCTTCTATTCCCTCCATGTCAAAGAAAATGGGCAACATCTGTCTGCCCTGATCTATATGGGAAGTTCCCTGGGGGTCGTCTTTTCAGGTGATTACTTCAGTCTCTTCTTCTTCTGGGAAATCATGGCCATTGCTTCCACCTTTCTCATCTGGTATCAACGGGAAAAAGCCTCCCTGATGGCCGGTTTTCGCTATCTCTTCATGCACATTTTGGGAGGATGCATTCTGCTCACCGGAATCATCCTGCAGGTATCTGCAACAGACAGTATTCTCCTCCACACTCCGATGGAATCAATTGCTTCCTGGTTTATTCTGATAGGTTTTGGTTTGAATGCAGCCTTTCTCCTACTGCATACATGGCTTCCCGACGCCTATCCCGAAGGGACGGTGACCGGAAGTGTCTTCCTTTCCATCTTCACGACCAAAACGGGTGTCTATACCTTGGCGAGATGCTTTTCTGGGACGGAATGGGTCGCCTATATGGGTGGAGCCATGGCCCTTTTTGGTGTGATTTATGCGCTTCTCCAGAATGATATCCGAAGACTCATCTCCTATCACATCATCAGTCAAGTGGGATATATGGTGGCTGGCATTGGAGTGGGAACGGTCTTAAGTACGAACGGAGGAATGGCTCATCTGATCAACAATCTTCTCTATAAAACCCTCCTTTTCATGGGAATGGGTTCTGTAATCCAGATGACTGGAAAGAGGAAATTGACCGAACTGGGAGGCCTTGCCGAAAAGATGCCCCTCACCTGTATCACCTGTGTCATTGCCTCCCTCTCCATCTCAGGGGCACCAGGGTTTAATGGATTCATCAGCAAAGGAATGCTTCTCTCCTCTATGGCGGAAGCGCATCAGCCCTGGCTTGAATGGATGTTGAGGCTTGCTTCTGTGGGAACGTTTCTCTCTTTTACGAAACTTTCGTATTTCACTTTCTTCTCAAAAAATGAGCAGATAGAAGCCAAAGAGGCGCCCTTTAATATGCTGCTCCCCATGATTTGCATCGCTGTCCTCTGTGTGGTCGTAGGGATCTTTCCGGGCATCCTTTTCTCGATTCTTCCATTGCCTTCAGAACCCTACCCTGCCTATACCCTCTCCCACATCATCGGTGTTTTTCAACTCTTTCTCTGGGCAGGTCTGGTTTTTATGATCAAGAGAGAGGCTTTCTCTCCCCATCCCTGGATCATCCTCGACGTGGACTGTGGTTATAGACGGATGCTTCAGGGGCTGGCCTGGCTATTGACGGGGCCACTCAATGAGTTCAGGTCGGCCATTCAGGAGAGGAGTGCCAGACTGGTTGATTCCCTAACCCGAATGAGCCGGAATCCTCTTGCCATGTTTTACAATCCTCATCGAGGAATCCCCACGGAGTATGATGAAAATCGATATCGTAAACCCATGGGGATAGGGGTTTTTCTTGCCGTCCTCTTTCTTTTTTTCTATAGCCTGATCTATCTGATCATTTAGGAACATGGAATCGGCATCAGGTTTCAAAAGATATCTGCAGAAAAGATATAAATCTCTGTATCTTTCTCTTTCCAGGCATTGGAAGGAAGGCCTGCTTTTTGGCAGGTATGTTCCAGGAACGTTTTCCGGTCCCAACCGTATTCGGTGGCTACTTGGGGCAGAAGAAGACCCGAGTTCCACCCTTTCTTGATGTAGATGCCATGTTTCCCCACCTCAATCTCGTTCACATTGGTGATCCTCTTGAGCGGCGTCAGAACCGAGATCTCAATGTCGAGGTCGGACAGCTCTTTTTCCGTGACCGGTGGAAACCGCGGATCACGAAAAGCGGCTGCCTCTGCCATCTCTTCAACCGTCCGGTAAAGGGGACCACGTCCTTCAATATATCCGATGCACCCTCTGAGTTGTCCTTTTTTGTGCAGAGAGACGAAGGCTCCTCGATTTTCCTTCAAGGTAGGGGAATCGACCTGAAAGGCCGGGAGGGGTTTCCCTTTTGCCTTATGCTCAATCACCGTCTTGGCGATCTGATGAAGGATTCGCTTCTCTTCTTCATTCAAACCCAGATCCACACCCACTTTTTTCTCCCTTTCCATCTTCTCTTTCCCTCCTGCTGTCTTGAAAAAGACAGCTGCCGCATATCCTACCACACGGCTTCGATCTCCGGTCACATCGCCTGAATTGCGGTAAATAAGGACTTTGCTCCGATTGGCTCCCAACATTTTTGCCGCCAACATGACCGTCATCACAGGGCCTCCGCCACACGCCTCGCATCGCCCACCCAGCAGGTCACGGGCCAATCCATCCGCATCAAACCTTTCCAGATGATCCAGAACGATCTGATCCATTCGAACCGCTTTCTCATAGGAATGGAAATGGGAGAGGTCTGTACTGGCGATGAGCAGAGCCTTCTTCCCCTGTATGGTTTGAGCAATCGCCTGAGCCAATTTTCGGCAGGTCTCAAGGTTCCAGTAGGGTTCCATCACAATGGGGATCAAATGAAAAGATTTTAAAATGGCTTGAAGAAACGGAACTTGAACTTCCAACGAATGCTCTGTGCGGTGGGCTTCGGGAAGGTAGTGGAGACCTGTCCAAATCGCCATCATCCTTTTCGATAAAGCCGCATCAACAGGAACTGTTCCAAGTGGCGTCCGATACCCACCCCGATCATAGATCGATGCTCCTTTAAAATCGACCCGGTGGCTGGGAGCGACAATGACCACCGTATCAAAGTCTTTCCCCACGATGAGCTGATAAGCATACGCTGCCACCTGTCCTGAATACATATAGCCGGCATGGGGAGAGACGAGCCCGATGATCTCCCCATCTATCGCTTCCTTCCTAACATTGGCTAAATAGTTCTTGATATCTCTCAAAAGGATCTCAGGTCGATCGGGGTAAAACATTCCTGAAACGGCAGGTTCTCTTATCTCTTCCATCTCTTTCCCCTTCCTGGCACCAGCACCCTCGGTGCTATCAGACAGATGGGTGAAGATCAAAAAGCCGACGATCAAAAGAAGGATCACTCTTTTTTTCATCGATACAAGTCTATGGATGAATTGATTTTGAATGAAACGGTTGATCCTAAACCGTTCTGCTCTCAAGGATCAGGGTGACCGGTCCATCATTAACCAAATGGACCTCCATGGTCGCCTGAAACTCTCCTGTCTGAACAGAAATCCCCTGCTCTTTCAAACGCAGGATGAATCGTTCGTAAAGGTCCTTTGCTAAAAGGGGATCTGCCGCCTCAGTGAAGGAAGGTCTTCTCCCTTTCCGGCAATCGCCATATAGTGTAAATTGAGAGACCACGAGGATCTCTCCTCCGACCTCTTTCAGGGAGTGATTGAACTTCTCAGATGCGTCTGCGAAGATGCGTAAGTCTGGAATCTTGGAAGCGAGAAAAGTGAGGTCCTTCTCACCATCGTCTCTTGCCACACCAAGGAAGACCAGCAGCCCTTTGCCAATCTTGCCAGTAAGGCGGCCATCCACTCGGACTTCTGCTGATTTCACTCTCTGGACGACAGCCCTCATCTTAAAACCCAATGTTCAATGATCAATGCCCAATGGTCAATAATCATTTCTCGTTTTCATTACCAATTGTTAATTGCTGATTGATCATTGCTAATTGGCCACTGATCTTTAATCTTCCTTCTCCTTCTCTTTCCTGGCCTGGGCAATCACCTTCTCGGCTAACTGGGCAGGTACTTCTTCATAGTGAGAAAACTCCATGGTAAAGGTCCCGCGTCCACCTGTTTTAGAATTCAGGTCAGGGGCATACTTGAGCATTTCGGACATCGGAACGTTGGCTTGAATCACTTGATAACTGCCTTTTGCATCCACTTTTAAAACTCTTCCTCTCCTGCTATTGAGGTCCCCGATCACATCACCGATATTTTCATCGGGAGCAATCACTTCGACTTTCATAATGGGTTCCAGCAAGACAGGATTGGCTTCTTGAATCCCTTTTTTAAAGCACATGATGGCGGCCAGTTTAAAAGCCATTTCCGAAGAGTCCACCTCATGCGATTTGCCATCATAAAATCGAACCTTCACATCGACGACCGGAAAACCTGCCAGAACGCCGCTTTGCATGGCTTCTGCAATCCCTTTTTCCACGGCAGGCACAAAATTCCTTGGCACATTCATCCCCACCAGGGCATTTTCAAATTCAAAACCGCCTCCTCGTGGGAGGGGAGAGATGTCGAAATGGACCTCTGCAAATTGCCCCCTGCCTCCTGTCTGTTTCTTGTGTCGGTAGATGACGCCCTGTTTCGATCCCCGGATCGTTTCCTTATAGGGAACTTTTGGAGTGCTGAGGTTGACCTCCACTCCAAATTTCCGTCTTAATTTCTCCACGATCACTTCCACATGGGTTTGACCCACTCCAGAAAGAAGAATTTCGCCTGTCTGTTCATCCCGCCCCACGGTCATGGTCGGATCTTCTTCATGGATGCGAGCCAGTGAGGCGGCAATCTTCTCTTCGTCCCCTTTCGATTTTGGAGTGAGGGCATAGGAGATCATAGGCTGAGGAAGCTGGGTTTCTTCAAAGACAACAGGATTCTTTTCATCGCAGAAGGTATCTCCTGTCGTGGTCTCCTTTAATTTCGCCACGGCGACCATGTCTCCCACGCTCGCAAAGCCAACTGGTTTCTGCTTCTTCCCGGTCAGTAAAAAGATCTGTCCAATTCTCTCTTTGGTATCCTTCTTTGAATTATAAACGGTCGAATCGGCATTCAGACTCCCTGAATAGATCCGAAAAAGGCTCAGTTTGCCTGCAAAAGGATCCGCGATGGTCTTAAAGACGAAGGCGGTGAGAGGTCCCTCCTCCTTAGGTTCTCTTTGGACCATCTCTCCTGTCTTAAGATCCTTGACCCGAACCGGCCCCCTTTCTTGAGGGGAAGGAAAACAGCGAATCACCAGGTTGAGGAGAGGTTGGATGCCGATATTGCGGAGAGAGGACCCGCAAACGGCTGGAACCAGCCTCCGCTCGATCGTTCCTTTTCGGAGACAATGATAGATTTCTTCTGTCGTGATCTCTCCAGATTCCAGATATTTCTCCATCAGTTGATCGTCCATCTCGACAACGGTCTCAACCATCTTCTCGCGAAGCTGGTTCACTTCTCCCTGGAGTTCAGAAGGAACCTCTTTGATGTCGAATTGGCCGCTTCCATCCTCACGATAGACAAAAGCTTTCATCTCTATCAGGTCGATCATACCTCGAAAATTTTTTTCCATTCCAATCGGAAGCTGAACAGGGACGGCTGGCATGGAAGGAAATGCCCTTTTCACATCCTCAACCACCTTGAGAAAATCGGCACGCTCTGTATCCATCTTGCTGACATAGAGAATCCGCGGGACCTCAAATTCGTTGGCATATCCCCAAACCGTTTCCGTTTGAACCTTTACCTCAGAATTGCCTCCAACGACCATCACCGCGCCATCAACCACTCTCATGGAGGCTTTGGCTTCGGCAATGAAGTTGGCGTAACCTGGTGTGTCAATGATATGAAATCGGTGCTTTTCCCATTCGAAATGGGCAAGGGAAGCGCTGATGCTAATTTTGCGGTTTACCTCTTCAGGTTCGAAATCCATAAGGGAAGACCCATCATCCACCCGGCCTAAACGTGTATTTTCTCCTGTCGTGAAGAGGATGGCCTCTGCCAGAGAGGTTTTTCCTTCCCCTCCATGACCGAAGGTCCCGATATTCCGTATGTGGCTTGGCTCAAAACGCTTCATCTTCTCTCCTTTCTCTTGACCACCAGATCGATATAGCAACAGTAATATTAACTATCCTATTTCCCAAATAAAATCAACCCATCCTTACCGGACGAACCCTTGCTTTTCCTAGGGCAAAGTCCATGAACGACCCCCTTCATATCATCTAAAAAGAGAGAACCCATGCAGACTTAAATGGAGCGATCTGATCCCCCGCTGGAAGAGAGGCAGAGAGGTCGGGCAAGCCTTAGAGAGGAATGACCCTCTGCCAACTGCCTGCATCATGAGATTCCTTAAATGATCAAGGAAGGATGATCCGTAATGCCTCACTCTCCCGTGGTCATTCACCGGCGATTGGGTAGGGATGTTGTAGAAAATCTTATAGCGGAAACCTCTAATGGTCTGCTGACCACTGGCGGTCCTGCCCATTCCAAGAAGAGCCCAGCAATGGAGGAGGGTGACCCTCACCCCACTTCATGATCCATCAACCGCTTTATAAGATTTTCGGAAACAGACCTGCCCGATTGCCGGATTTTCCCCCGCTTCAGTGAGGCATTACGATGATCCGTGCATAGACATTGACTCCCCAACCTGTTTCTCTTAGAATGTCCGCACGGAGGGTGTTACCATGAAAAGGAACGTTTTTTATGCTGATCTCAAAGTGGAATCGAAAAGAACTCTTTTTGATAAAATGAACCTTCTTCTCGAACGCACCGACTTAAAGGGGAAGATCAGAGAGAAAGATTTAGTCGCTATTAAACTCCACTTTGGAGAAAGAGGAAATACCGCCTATATCCGACCCATCTTTTTGCGACAGATTGTCGATCGGGTGAAAGATTGCGGAGGAAAACCTTTTCTCACCGATACGAATACCCTTTACATTGGAACCCGAAGCGAGGCCGTCTCCCATCTCACCACGGCCTACGAGCATGGCTTCACTGAAGCGATGGTTCATGCTCCTATTCTGATCGCCGATGGGTTAAGGGGGAACAGTGCCGTCAAAGTGAAAATTGACCAACCGATCTTTAAAACTGTCTCCATTGCCCACGACATTCATATGGCCGATGTCCTCATCGGAGTCACCCATTTCAAGGGGCACGAACTTTCGGGCTTCGGAGGCACCCTGAAGAATCTTGGGATGGGATGTGCAAGCCGTGAGGGAAAGTTAAGTCAGCATTCAAACATCTCTCCCAAAGTGAAGGCAAAAGCATGTAAGAGTTGCGAGAGTTGTCTCCCCTGGTGCCCTTCAGGAGCCCTTTCAATGGCCCCTTCTGAGACAGGAGGTAGAGCTTCAGTGGCCTACATCGACCCCCAGAAATGTATCGGCTGTGGAGAGTGCATCCTGACTTGCCCGGTGGGCGCCATCCAGATCCAGTGGAATGAAACAATCCCTCTCTTTCAGAAGAAGATGGTGGAATACGCCTATGGTGCGGTTTTCAAAAAAAAGGAAAAGACCCTTTATCTCAATTTTTTAACCCAGATCTCTCCTGCCTGCGACTGTTACGGGTTTTCCGACACTCCCATCGTCAATGATATTGGAATCCTTGCCTCAGAGGACCCTGTGGCTATCGATCAGGCGTCTGTGGATTTGGTGAATCAACAGGAGGGC
>FWPV01003842.1_pt1 | contig 33205 bp, 28 predicted proteins | sample 2228371 | NCBI WGS metagenome assembly FWPV01 (sample SAMEA103939776, study PRJEB20133) | metagenome
GACTGCTCGACCCGGTAGAGCGAGAAGTCGAGCCGCGACACGTTGACGTGCTCCACGTACAGGACCGGCGACCGAGCCGCGTTGAAGGTGCCCACGAAGCCCGGCATGGCGGCCGCGACGCGGGCGGGCCGGTTGGCCTCGTCCACGCCGCGCACCGAAAACCACTGCCAGCCCGCGCCCAGGTCGCAGGGCTCGGGCGAGCGCACGCTCACCACCCAATGCCGGGGCAGGTGGCGCGCCAGCACCTGGCCCAGGGGGGCCAGGTCTTCGGCCGAACTGCCCACGCCATGGAACAGCAGAAGCAGCCCTTCGGCAGCCCCTTCAGGGGCCTGCACGATCAGGTCGCCCGGCCGTTGCGTGAGCGGTGCCATCGGGGTGCTGCTCTCGCTGGCCATCAGCGCGACCCTTCGTCGCCGGCCATCGCCGCGTCCACCGAGGCGCTGCCGCCACCGCTGATCAGCAGCGAGACCGATGCCGCCAGCAGGGCCAGGGCGAATTCGTAGCCGTTGTTGCTCATGAACAGGCCGTGGCTGATGTGCACCGTGAAGATGGCCACCAGCATGGCCACGCTCAGGGCCAGTGCGGCCGGGCGCACCAGCAGGCCCACGATCAGGGCCAGGCCGCCGAAGAACTCGGCGCCGCCAGCCAGCAAGACCATCAGCACGCCGGGCGCCAGCCCGATCGATTCCATCCATTGCGCCGTGCCGGTGAGGCCGTAGCCGCCGAACCAGCCAAACAGCTTTTGCGCACCGTGCGCGGCGAAGATGATGCCCACAGGAAGGCGCAAGGCCAGTGGGGCCCAGCCGGCGCGGGTGGACATGACGCGGGAGATCAGGGATTGGCTCATGGAAGTGCTCCTTGGGAGGTTGTCGATGCGTCAACTGTATTGTTCAAAATTGAATTGATAAATTACATTCCCGAGAACTGACTGTCCCGAAAAGAGAAACAGATGGACCGATTCGAGGAAATGCGGGTGTTCGCCGCCGTGGTCGATGCGGGCAGCTTCGTGCGCGCGGCCGATGCGCTGGACCTCTCGAAAACCGCCGTGTCGCGCCATGTGTCCGAGCTGGAGTCGCGCCTGGGCGTGCGCCTGCTTCACCGCACCACGCGCAAGCTCTCGCTCACGGCCGAGGGGCAGGTCTTCCATGCGCGCTGCAAGGCGCTGCTGGGCGCGGTGGAGGCGGCCGAGGCCGAGATCACGGCCGGCTCGGTGCAGCCCAGCGGTGTGTTGCGCCTGAACGTGCCGGTGACCTTCGGCCTGATGCACCTGGCCCCGCTGTGGCCCGACTTCATGCAGCGCTACCCGCAGGTCACGCTGGACGTGAGCCTGGCCGACCGGGTGGTGGACCTGGTGGAAGAGGGGTTTGACCTGGCCGTGCGCATCGCGCAACTGAGCAGTTCCACCCTGGTGAGCCGGCAGTTGGCCACCACGCGCATGGTGCTGTGCGCCTCACCCGAGTACCTGCGCCGCCACGGGCAGCCGCAGCGCCCGGCCGATCTGGCCCAGCACCGTGTGCTGGCCTACAGCCTGTTCCACCAGGGCGAGCACTGGGCCTTTGACGGGCCACAAGGGCGAGAGGTGGTGAAGGTGAACCCGATCTTGCGCACCAACAGCGGCGACACCTGCGTGGCTGCCGCGCTGGCGCACCAGGGCGTGGTCCTGCAGCCCAGCTTTCTGGTGGGAGAGGCGCTTCGCCAAGGCGATCTGGTGGAGGTCCTGCCGGGGCATCGCTCGGGCGAAATGGGCATTTACGCGGTCTACCCCAGCCGCCAGCACCTGCCGCCCAAGGTGCGCGCCATGGTGGACTTTCTGGTGGAGGCCTTCCGCACCACCGCCTGGCCCGCCTGAACTGGCCCGATGGAGCGTTATGCCGGGCGCAACAGCACCACCAGCGCGCCCGCGCCGCCTTCGGCCGGGCGGGCCTGCACAAAGGCCATCACCTCGTTTTTCTGCACCAGCCAGCGCAGCACGCGGCTTTTGAGCACGGGCGTGCGGCCTGGCGAGCCCAGGCCCTTGCCGTGCACCACGCGCACGCAGCGCAGGCCCAGTTGGTGGGTCTCGCGGATGAATCGCCCCAGCGCCTCGCGCGCCTCGTCGGTGCGCAGGCCGTGCAGGTCAATCTGGCGCTGGATGCTCCAGCGGCCCTCGCGCAGCTTGCGCACCACGTCCGGCCCCAGGCCAGGGCGGCGGTAGCTGAGCATTTCGTCGGTGTGCAGCAGGGTTTCGATGTCGAACTCGTCCGACAGGGCCTCGCGCATCACCAGGGCCTCATCGCGCTCGCGCTGCAGCGGGCGCGGGGCCACGCCGCGCGGGGCATGCTCCACCCTGCCGTGCGAGCGCAGCCGCTGCACCGGGCCCACGGCCAGCTCGAACAGGCGCTTTTCGCGATCGCGGCGCAGGGCCTCCAGCCGCTCGGCCTCGCGCGCCGCCGCCTCGCGGGCGGCCCGCTCGGCCAGCGCCTGTTTGACGGCCTTGAGGTCGGCAAGCGATTGCACTTTCATGGCCGGCATTGTCGGGGCAGTGGCGCGGCACTGCCGCGCGGCCTCAGAGCAACCCCAGCTCGGCCATCGAGGTGACTTGGTGGCGGGTGACGATGAAGTGGTCCAGCACTCGCACGTCGATCAGGCCCAGGGCCGAGCGCAAGGCGCGCGTGACCATTTCGTCGGCCGACGAGGGCGTGGCCGCGCCGCTGGGGTGGTTGTGGGCCAGCACCACGGCGGCGGCGTGGTGGTGCAGGGCGCGCAGCACCACCTCGCGCGGGTAGACGCTGGTCTGGGTGAGGGTGCCGCGAAACAGCTCTTCCAGCGCGATCAACTGGTGCTGGTTGTTGAGGTAGAGCACGGTGAACACCTCGTGCGGGAGCGAGCCGATCTGCAGCTTCAGCAGGTCGCGCACCGCCTGGGGGCTGTCCAGCGTGGTGCCTTCGCGCAGCTCTTGCGTGAGGGCGCGGCGGGCCAGCTCCATCACGGCGGCCATCTCCGCCCGCTTGGCCGGGCCCAGGCCCTTGATGGACGACAGCGCTGTGGGGCCCCCATTGAGCAGGCCCGAAAGACCGCCTCCCCGGTCAAGCACCTCTTGTGCGAGCTGCAGCACGTGCTTGCCGCTCACGCCGGTGCGCAGCAGCAGGGCCAGCAGCTCCACGTCGCTGAGCGCAGCGGGACCGCGTTCCAGCAGCTTTTCGCGCGGGCGCGTGGAATGGGGCAGGCTTTTCAGCCCTCGATTCGCCAGGCCTTCCATCGTTTCTCCTCCCAGGGTGGGCCTGCTTTTTACAATACGGGTTTTGTCGGTACGCCCCCTACCATGCCCCAAGTCCAAGACGGCTCCTTTCTCACCCTCCACTACCGCATGAGCGATGCGCAGGGCCAGGTCATCATCGACACCTTTCCGGGTGCGCCGGCCACGCTGAGCCTGGGCACCGGTGAGCTGTCGCCCGCCATCGAGCAGCGCCTGCTGGGCCTGGAGGAGGGCACGCACACCGTGATCGAGCTGGCCGCGGGCGAGGCCTTCGGCGAACGCCAGCCCGACATGGTGCAGTGGGTGGCGCGCAAGCTGCTCAATGAACTGGGCGACCCCATGGAGCAGTACGCCGTGGGCGATGTGGTGCAGTTCCCCACGCCCGACGGCCTGGGCTCTTATGCCGGCGCCGTGCGCGAGGTGCGCGCCGATGGCGCCGTGCTGTTTGACTTCAACCACCCGCTCGCCGGCCAGCCCGTGCGCTTTGAGGTGCAGTTGATCGGGGTTCTTTGACATGACGGCTGAAACCAGAAAGACGAGCGCCGCCGGGCCGCCCCAAGGCGCGAGCGACCCCTCGGGGGGCAGCGAACCACGCGAAGCGGGGAGCGTGGGGGCGCAGATTGTCTTGGCCGAGCCGCGTGGTTTCTGCGCCGGCGTCGACCGGGCCATCGAAATCGTCGAGCGCGCGCTGGCCAAGTTCGGCCGGCCCATCTACGTGCGCCATGAAATCGTGCACAACACCTACGTGGTGAACGACCTCAAGGAAAAGGGCGCGATCTTCATTGAAGAACTCGACGAAGTGCCCGCCGGCGCCACCCTGGTGTTTTCGGCCCACGGCGTGAGCAAGGCCGTGCAGGACGAAGCCGCCCGGCGCGGGTTCCAGATTTTTGACGCCACCTGCCCCCTGGTCACCAAGGTGCACGTGGAGGTGGCCAAGCTGCACCGCGAGGGCTATGAGTTCCTCATGATCGGCCACAAGGGCCACCCCGAGGTGGAAGGCACCATGGGCCAGCTCGACAGTGGCATTCACCTGGTGGAAGACGTGGCCGACGTGGCGCGCGTGCAGCCCGCCCAGACCGAGAAGCTGGCCGTGGTCACGCAGACCACCCTGTCGGTGGACGACGCGGCCGAGATCCTGGCGGCCGTGAAGGCGCGTTTCCCCAGCGTGCGCGAGCCCAAGCAGCAAGACATTTGTTACGCCACGCAGAACCGGCAAGACGCGGTGAAGCTCTTGAGCCCGCAGGTGGACGTGGTGATCGTGGTGGGCAGCCCCACCAGTTCCAACAGCAACCGCCTGCGCGAGGTGGCCATCAAGCTGGGCACGCCGAGCTTCATGGTGGACAGTGCCGACGAGTTGCAGCCCGAGTGGTTCGAGGGCAAGGCCCGCGTGGGCCTGACCGCCGGTGCATCCGCCCCCGAGATCCTGGTGCGCCAGGTGATCGAGCGCATCAAGGCCTTCGGGGCCATTTCGGTGCGTTCCATGGAAGGCCTGAGCGAGACCATCAAGTTCCCGCTGCCCAAGGGCCTGAAGATCGACGGCGACCATACCGCGCCCCTGCAGCACCTGCGCTGACCCTTTACTTTCATTTCATCCCATGCTCGACATCGTTCAACTGCGCAAAGACCTCGACACCGTGGTCGCGCGCCTGACCACCCGCAAGAACCCGCAGCCTTACCTCGACGTGGCGGCCTACCAGGCGCTGGAGGCCGAGCGCAAGGCGCTGCAGACCCGCACCGAAGAGCTGCAAAGCCAGCGCAACAGCCTGTCCAAGCAGATCGGCATGCTCAAGGGCAAGGGCCAGCACGCCGAGGCCGACGCCGTGATGGCCCAGGTGGGCGCGATCAAGGCCGAGCTGGACGCCGGTGCTGCGCGCCTGGACGTGATCCAGACCGAGCTGCAGGCCCTGCTGCTGGCCGTGCCCAACCTGCCGCACGAGAGCGTGCCGGTGGGGGCCGACGAATCGGGCAACGTGGAACTGCGCCGCTGGGGCACGCCGCGCGCCTTCGATTTCCCGGTGCGCGACCACGTGGACATCGGCGAAAAGCTGGGCCTGGATTTCGAGACCGGCGCCAAGCTCTCGGGCTCGCGCTTCACCTTCATGCGCGGCCCCATCGCCCGCCTGCACCGGGCGCTGGCCCAGTTCATGCTGGACGTGCAGACGCAAGAGCACGGCTACACCGAGTGCTACACGCCCTACATCGTCAACGCCGACACGCTGCGCGGCACCGGCCAGTTGCCCAAGTTCGAGGGCGATCTGTTCGCCGCCAAGAAGGGTGGGCAAGAGGGCGAGGACGAGCAGGCGCTGTACCTGATTCCCACCAGCGAGGTCACGCTCACCAACGTCGTGCGCGACACGGTGCTGAGCGAGGCCGAGCTGCCCATCAAGCTCACCGCCCACACGCCGTGCTTCCGCTCGGAGGCCGGCAGCGCCGGGCGCGACACGCGCGGCATGATCCGCCAGCATCAGTTCGACAAGGTGGAGATGGTGCAGATCGTGCACCCCGAGAAAAGCTATGAGGCGCTGGAGGACATGACCCGCCACGCCGAGGCCATCTTGCAGCGCCTGGAGCTGCCCTACCGCGTGATCGCGCTGTGCACCGGCGACATGGGCTTTGGCGCGGCCAAGACGCACGACCTGGAGGTGTGGGTGCCGGCGCAGGGCACCTACCGCGAGATCAGCTCGGTCTCCAACTGCGAGGCCTTCCAGGCCCGCCGCCTGCAGGCCCGCTTCAAGACGGCACAGGGCAAGAACGAGCTGGTGCACACGCTCAATGGCTCGGGCCTGGCCGTGGGCCGTGCCCTGGTGGCGGTGCTGGAGAACCACCAGAACGCCGACGGCAGCATCACCGTGCCGGCCGCCCTGCGGCCTTACCTGGGCGGCCTGGAGCGATTGCAGGCGGCCTGAGGGCGCTGCCTCAGACCATCGGGGCCTGGCCCAGGGGCCAGCCCAGATTGGCCAGCGCGGGCAGCAGGGCCTGGAGCTTCACCGGGCCCTCGATCACGTCATTCGCGCCCGCGTCGCGCCAGGCATCGGCGCCTTTGCCCGTGCGGGTCAGGGCGACCAACGGGGTGGGCGCCGTGGCCCGCTCGCGATCGGTCTGTCGCACCCGCTGGGCCAGTTCGGTGCCGTTCAGGCCAGGAAGCGAGTCGCTGACCAGCACCAAGGCCCATTGCCCATCGCCCGCCAGCGACAGGGCTTGCGTGCCGTCGGTGACGTGGACGATGTCCCGGTCGTTCAGGCCCAGCAGCAAGCGCAGCAGGTCGAGGTAGTCGGCCTGGGTGTCGGCCACCAGCATGCGCCGGTGAAGGGACGCGGCCTCGACCTCGGGCAGGGGCAGCCACACGCGCATGGTGGTGCCTTGGCCCAAGGTGCTTTGCACCTCGATGCGGCCTTGCATCATGTCCACCAGTTGCTTGCAGATGTGGGTGCCCAGGCCCGAACCGCCGTAAGCGCGGGTGGCGCTGCCGTCGCCCTGGCTGAAGGCCTCGAACAAGTGCGGCAGAAACGCGTCGGACATGCCGATGCCCGTGTCGTCCACCTCGATCCAGACGCCGCCGTCTCCCGGCCGGGCGCTGAGCCTGACGCCACCGTGCGAGGTGAACTTCACCGCGTTGCCCAGCAGGTGGCCCAGTGCCTGTCGCAGGCGAAAGGCATCGCCCCGTACCCAGCGCGGCAGGTCTGGGTCGAGGCTCAGGGTCATGCTCAGGCCCTGTGTGTCGCAAGGCTGTTCATGCGCCAATGCCAGGGTGCGCAGCAGCTCGTGCAGATCGAAGGGCTCGGGCTCAATTTGCAAGGTGCCCCGGGCCAGCCGACTGGTTTGCAGGATGTCATCGAGCAGCTTGAGCAAGTGCCGCGCCGATTGCTCCACCATGCCGAGCTGTTCGCGTTGGCTGGCTGACAGCGGGGTGCTCTGCAGCAACTGGGTGAACCCGAGCACCCCATTGAGCGGGGTGCGAAGTTCGTGGCTCATGTTGGCCAGGAACTGCTCCCGGATGGCGGCAATTCGTTTGGTCTGCTCCTGGGCCTGGCGGGTTTGTTGCAGGGCATGGCGGTCGGAAATGTCCTGGGCGATCTTGGTGGCGCCGATCACCTGGCCTTTTTCGTCTCGCAGTGGCGAGAGGGTGATGGACAGGTGCACCGGTCGACCGTCGCGTCGGATGCGCACGGCCTCGAAGGTGGGCACTTCGCGCCCTTGGGACACCTCGGCAATGAGTCGGGCTTCCTCTTTCACCTTGTCTGGTGGAAACAGGCGGGTGATGGGTTGCCCGATCATTTCCCGCGCCTGGTAACCAAAAATGCGCTCAGCCGCCCCGTTCCACGACGTGACCCGACCATCCAGGGCTTTGGTGACGATGGCGTCGTTGGAGCTGGCGATGATTCGCTCGGCATCGCTCAGCCGCTGCCTGGCCTCGCGCAGGCGAAGCCACAGCAACAGACAGCCGCTGCTCAGGCCGGCGGCCAGCAGCCAGCCGGCCTGGTGCCAGGCCACGGCGAGGAGAGGGGGAAAGCTGTTCATGACAGGCAAGGGGCGTGCGAGGCACCGGCGCCGCGCACCAACTTGGCATTTCGGCCAACCGCCCCGAAAACTTGACTGCCGAAGGTCGGAAACCCGCTGCCGCCCTCCGCCTGGCGGTTCAGCGGGTCAGCCAGTTCTCTGCGGAGGCCATGCCCCGGCTCACCACCTTCCACCACTGCATGAAGGAATCGCAGCGCTTGGCCACCTGGGGGAACAGGTCGGTGGGCGCCAGGCACTCGGCCCAATCTGAGAGCCAGGCGGCCAGGTGAGGCTCGGCCACCGTGCGCACGCGCCTGGCGCCTCGCAGCGCCTGACCCAGGTGCTGGGCGTCGGCGTGCCAGCGCAGCGCGCCGAGTTCGCCCATGCGCTGCCCCACCCAGTGCCAGCGGTGCGCGTTCCAGGGCCAGGCCTGGTGGAAATCGGCCACGGCGATGCCGACCACCACCGTCTCGGGTGAGAGGTCGGTGGGCAACGCGCCCAGCGCCCAGGGGTGCACCAGCCACACGTCGCGCCCAGCCACGGCCGCGGCATCGGGCGATGCCCAGGCTGGCTGGCCTGGTGGGGCGGCCAGCAGCGCGGGTTCTTCGGCCGCCTCGGTGCTTGCCCCGGCGGCGGCCTGAGGGGGGCGTGCCGAGGGATCGCGCGCCAGTTGGTCAAGCGCTTCATAGGTGGTGTCGATCACCGTGCCGGGGCTGTGCCAGGGCGCGCGCGCGAACTTGGCCACGTTCTCGGCGTTGAAGAGATAGGGCTTGTGGCTGCCCGTGCCGGCCACCCATTGCCAGCTCAGGTGGTTGCTGGCGAGGTCACCGTCGAGCAGGTGGCCGTAAAGCCAGTCGGCCCCGGCGCGCCAGTGCACCTTGCGCACATGCACCACATAGCTGGCTAGCCACATGCGCGCGTGGTTGTGCAGCCAGCCGGTGGCGTACAGCTCGCGCACGGCCTGGTCGATGGCGGGCACGCCCGTGCGCCCTTGGCGGATGTCGGCCGGCAGCTCACGGGCGTAGGCCTCGCCGGGCAAAGGGCCCGGGTGCAGCGATTGCAGGATGCCATCGCCCCGGTGCTGCCACACGTGGCGGAAATAGGCCCGCCATCCCAGCTCGAACACCAGCTTGTGCTGCGCGGGCAGCGTGTGCCCAGCCACCACGCCTTGCAGCACCTCACGCAAATCGACCAGGCCGTGGGTGAGGTAGGGCGACAAGCGGGTCACGGCGCCATCGAGGGCGTTGCGGGTGCGCGCGTAGTCGGCAGGGCGGATGGCGCCAATGCGGCGCAGGGCCTCGGCGCGGGTGGGGGGAAAGTGGTCGAGCGGGGGCATGGGCTTGGTGCGGCGAATCATCCCGCCGCGCGGGCGCTTTCACCGCCTAGTGCGGCCATGCCCCAGCCCTTCGCTGGGGTTTCAGTGGTCGGCCGCTCAAGCGGTCCGCGCCTTCACTTGGGTGGCAACGAGAAGTCTGGCGCCCGTCGCTCAGCGAAGGCCGCGAATGCTTCACGGGCCTCAGGGCTCTTGAGGCGCTCGGCAAAGAGGGTGCCTTCTTGTTGTATGCGCGTGAGCAGCGCGTCGGTGTCGCGCATGAGCTTCTTGGTGGCCACGAGCGATCCAGCGGGCTTCTGGGCCAGTACCTTGGCCGCCGCCCGGGCCGCGCCGAGCACCTCACTTGGCGACAACGCTTTGTTCGCCAGCCCGAGCGCCACAGCTTCCAGGCCCGTGATGCTCTCGCCCAGGGCGAACAGGCCAAAGGCGCGCACGTGGCCGATGCGCGAGGGCAGCAGCAGGCTGGAGGCCGCCTCGGGCACCAGCGCCAGGTTGACGAAGGGCACCGACAGCTTGGCCGTTTCGGCCACAAAGACCAGGTCGCAATGCAGCAGCATGGTGGTGCCAATGCCCACGGCAATACCTGGAACGGCGGCCACCAGGGGCTTCTCGGCTTTGCCCAGGGCCTCAATGAACTTGCCTCCCTGTGGTTCTTCGGCATGGCCGAAAGATGCCCGTGAGAAGGTACCGATGTCATTGCCAGCGGTGAAGGCGTCGCCGTCTGCACTGAACAGCACCACTTTGACCGCGTCGTCTTGCTGGGCACGCTCCAGGGCCTCCCGGGCCACGCGGTACATCGGGTTGGTCAGTGCGTTCTTCTTCTCCGGCCGAGAGAAGGTGACCTCTAGCACCCCGTTGTCGAGAGAGGTTCTGATGTGGTCGGTCATGGGGCATCTCCGGTGGTGGGTTGGCGTTGGCGGGAGTGGCTGGGGGAGCACCATCAGTCCATGCGCTGCGGCCCCAGGCGATGGCGCGGCTCGTGGATGAACCAGACCATCACCACGGCCATGAGCTTGAAGCCCACCGCGAGCCAGAAGATGTGCGCGTAGCCGAGCTGGGTGGCGATGAGGCCGCCCAGCAGCGGGCCCAGGGCCATCATCAGGTGAGAGGCCGTGTCGGACACGGCGATCAGCATGGGCAGCTCGTGTGGCTTGCCGAACTCCAGCACGAAGTTCTGCGAGGCCACCTGGTAGCCGCCGAAGCCTGCGCCCAGGCCGCAAAAGGCCACGATGAACAAGGCCAGGCTGCCGCCAAAGATGAGCAGGATGGCTGAGAGGCACCACAGCCCGACGCTGGCCAGGAACACCAGCCGGTAGCCGCTGACGTCGGCGATCTTTCCCCACATCAGGTTGCTCACCGTCTGCGACAGCAGGAAGGCGAGCGAGAAGTAGCCCAGGGTGGCACCCGAGAGGCTGACGAACTGGCCCACGTGCAGGATGTAGAAGGGAATGGCCGCCGTGCCCAGCGCGCCCAGGGCACGGGCAAAGAAGAAGCGGCGGTAGTTGCGGTCGCCGCGCAGGATGGCGGGGATGTCGGCCAGGCGCTCGGTCAGGCGCGAAGGCTGGGCGCGCACCGAGAGCGATTGGGGCTCGCGCACGAAGGTGAGGGCGCTGATGCCGATGCTGGTGAGGATGAAGGCCAGCATGAAGGTGGAGCCATAGCCGTTGCCGAAGGCGTTGGAGCCCACCAGGTATTCGCCGCCCAGGTAGGCCACGCCCGAAGCGGTGAGCCCGCCCAGGAAGTTGCGCAGGCCGATGAGCTTGCCTCGCTGGTTCACCGGGATCACCTTGGACATCAGGAAGTTGAAGGTGACGCCCTGCATGCCGCCGAAGAAGCCGAACAGCGTGAGGAACACGCAGGCCGCCACCAGTGCCCATTGCCCGGTCAGAAAGAAGGCGCTCAGGGCCAGGCCCAGGATCTGCAGGCGCATGAGCCAGCCCACGCCGTAGACCACGCGCATGACGCGGTCGCGGTGCTCGATGAGGGTGGCGCCCCAGATCGAGGACATCGCCATGCCGATGAACTGCGCCCCCAGGGCCAGCCCCACCGCCACCTTGGAGCCCGAGAGGGCGAACACGTAGGCGGGGACAAAGGTGGGGGCGTGCATCAGGCGAAAGCCCGTCAACCCCAGCATGCCGTGAGCGAGGTTGGCCACGAAGTTGCGGGGCAGGTCACGTTGCACTTGCTCGTGGTAGGCCTGCTCTTGCGGTGTGATCTCGCTCAGCGGGGGCATCGGCGTGGGGTTGAGCTTGCTCATGGCCGTGTGGGATCGAGGATGGGGTTGGCGAACTGCCGGCAGGCGTCGATGGGGTTGGGGAAATCGCAGGCGAGGACATCGCGCACGGCCACGAGCCATGGGGGCTGCTCGCGGGTGCAGATGGCGATGGGTTGGGGTAGGGGGCTGTTTTGCGAGGCGAGCATGGCGAAGTGAGCGGCGTACTCGGCGGGGCGGGCGTCGGTGGCGAGTTCGGCGATGGCGAAGGGGTCGGGAGGGGAGGGGAGGTGGGTGTCGACGGGCGGGATGTAGGGGGAAGAGGAGGGGCAGGTGCCGGCCAGGCCTGGGCCGTCGAGGAGGACGGCGCCGCGCACGAGTTCGGGACGGCCGCCGGCGACGAGCAGGGCGACGTAGGCGCCCAGGCCGCGGCCGCAGAGGGTGGCCGGGCCGATGTGGGCGAGGGTGATGTCGACGTCGCCCATGAGGACTTCGCAGCTGTAGCCGCCGCCTTGGGGGATGGAGGACTGGCCGTGGCCGGTGAAGTCCAGGGCGTAGACGTGGCCGGGCCAGTGGGCGAAGGAGGAGTGGGGGTGTGTGCTGGCGCACTCACCCAGGCCGTGCAGCAGGAGCAGGGGGTGACAGGCGTTGGAGCTGGGGGCGGACTGCAGGCGATGCAGGGCCAGGCGAATGCGCCCGTGCTGGAGGTATTCGGTCATGACGGTCATGAGCGGAGGAAGTCGATGACGAGCTGGGCCGTTTCCCGGGGCCGCTCGATGTGAACGAAATGGCCGGTGTCGGCCATGGCGATGGCTTGGGCGGTGGGGGGCAGGTAGGGCTGGATGTCTTCCAGCTTGCAGTCCCAGCCCATGGGCTCGTCGATGGTGCTGAACAGAGCGATCAGCGGAATCGGGAAGCCTGGCAGGCGATCGGTCATCCAGCGTGAGCGCATCGCGCCGAAGCCGCCGGGGCGAATGGCCGGATCGAGCTTCCAGCGCCAGCCGTCGTCGCTGGGCTGTGCGCCCTGGGTGACGAGGTAGCAGAGCCACTCGTGGCTCAGGCGCGGGTTCATGCGGGCGCGCCGGCGCGCCAGGTCTTCCAGCGAAGCGGGCTTGCGCGTGGCGGTGGCGGCGGTGTGGCGGTGCGAGAGCCAGTCCGAAATGATCTTGGGCGACATGTAGCGCCGCTCGTGCATGGCCGAGTCGGGGTGCGGGCTGCGGTAAGGCATGCCGTCGATGCAGGCAAAGCGCGTGAAGCGGTGCGGCAAGGCCTCGGCCGCGTGAATCAGCAGCGAGCCTCCCTTGCTGTGGCCGATCACGGGAATGGGCTTGTTCGAGATCGAGTCGGCCACGCACAGCAGGTCGCGCTCGTCGGCCACCCAGCCGTAAAGCGCCGCGTGGGACGAATTGCCGTGGCCGCGCTGGTCATAGGACACCACGCGAAAGCCCGCGTCGGCCACCAGGGGCGCGAACACGTCAAAGGTGCGGGCGAAGTCCAGCGCGCCGTGCACCAGCAGCACGGGGGGCGCGTCCGGGTCGCCCCATTCGTAGGTGGCGAGCTTCACGCCGTTGGCGTTCACCACGCCCTGGCGGTCAGGGGCGCGTGCGCCGGGGTAGCTGCGGAAGGCGTTTTCGTCTTGAACGTATGCGTCTGCGATGGGGGGGCTCGACATAGGGTCTCCTCTCTTGGTGGTGAACCGCCTGTGGGATGCTGGTTCAGGTCTTTTGGTATCTGCCGACTTTTCTTGGCAAATGAAAAAACCGTTTAAAAACAAAGACTTATTGGTCTAACCGCCTTCTAAGCGCTTTTCTTTTCGTGTTCTTGGAAGAGCGTTTATGAAATATGTGCTTTGCGGTATGTTTTTGATGCTAGCACAGCTTCGGATTTTTCGTGGTCACCCGAGTTGGTGGGATTTTTGTTGTTTGGTGGTTTGGAGAATGTCGCTATGAAGATATTTCATCGACTTTGTGTACAGGTCTTAGGTGTTTTGGCGGCCTCTGGTTCATTTGATATTGGTCTGGATTGGTGTTCTCGGTTTGTTGCATTTTTCAAAAAGTCAATCCTTTGGTATTCGTTTTGGTGCCAGGTTTTGCGATGAAATCGTCCTTGTCATAGGTGTTAACCCGCGAAATGGGTGTTGCTCCATCTTTTGGGGGTTTGCAGATTTAGTGTTCTCGGTATGATTCATTTCAACGCCGGACCACAAGGTGGCGTGGCGCAGGTTCTGCGGCATGGTTGTGCAGGGTATGTTGGAAGCGTCCCATTCATGACAAGTGCACGCCGCCCAGAGTGGGACGATGGTTCCGGGCATGAGCAGGGATGCCTCCGGATTCAGGCCCAGCAGACAGCGCAGTTTCGAAAACCGAGTACAGGAGACACGAGATGAGAGCTTTCGTTGATCGGGGATCTGCCCAGTGGCAGGTCGATGTCCGCAGACTGGGGGCAGGTGCCACGGTGCCGCCTGCGAACCGGCAGGCCGGCGGTCTTCGGGGGGCGCTCTGATGCAGACCTACATCCTGCGGCGGCTGTTGGCTCTGGTGCCGACGCTGTTCATTGCCAGCGTGATCGTGTTCGTGATCGTGCGCATGGTGCCGGGCGACGTGGTCGACCTGATGCTCAGCCAGAACGACGCCGGCTCCAACAAGCTCACCCGCGACCAGCTCCTGGAAACCCTGGGCCTGGACAAGCCCATGTGGGAGCAATACGGCATCTGGATCTCGGCCCTGGTGTTCCGTGGTGACCTGGGCAATTCGCTGTGGCAGGGCGATTCGGTGGTGAGCATGATCGCCGCGCGTCTGCCGGTGACCTTCGAGCTGGGGCTGCTGGCCATGGTGATCGCGCTCACGGTGGCCATTCCGGTGGGCGTGTACTCGGCGGTCAAGCAAGACACGGCGGGCGACTACGTGGCGCGTTCGTTCTCGCTGCTGATGCTGGCGGTGCCCAGCTTCTGGGTGGGCACCATGATCACGGTGTTCCCTTCGATCTGGTGGGGCTGGTCGCCCGAGATCCACTTCGTGCCCTTCCACGAAGACCCGTGGCAGAACCTGCAGCAGCTCATCATCCCGGCGGTGATCCTGGGGCTGTCGCTCTCGGCCATCACCATGCGCATGACGCGCACCATGATGCTGGAGGTCTTGCGCCAGGACTACATCCGCACGGCACGGGCCAAGGGCCTGCGCGAGATGCTCATCCTCACGCGCCACGCGGTGCGCAACGCCCTGATTCCGGTGATCACGCTCATCGGCAGCCAGGCGCCCATTCTGATCGGCGGCGCCGTGATCCTGGAGCAGATCTTCGTGCTGCCGGGCATGGGCCTGCTGCTGCTGGACGCGGTGAACCAGCGCGACTACCCGGTCGTCACCGGTGTGTTTTTCGTCGTGGGCCTGACCGTGATGCTGATCAACCTGGTGGTTGACCTCAGCTACGGCCTGATCGATCCCAAAGTCCGCCAGCGTTGAAGGAGACCCCCCATGAAAACGCAAGCCATTTCGGTGCAAGCGCAGGCCGCGAGCCAGGCGGCTTCCCGCCCCAACGCCTGCTGGCGCTTCCTGCGCAAGCTCTTCCGCGAAAAACGCCTGGGCGCCATCGGCGCGGTGGTGGCGGTGGTGTTCCTGTTCGTCGGGCTCTTCGCCGACGTGCTGGCCCCCTTCGGCATGAACGAGGTGGACATGGGCGCGCGCCTGCAGGCGCCGTCCTGGGCCCACCCCTTCGGCACCGACAACCTGGGCCGTGACCTGCTGTCGCGCTGCATGTATGGCGCGCAGATCTCGGTGATCATCGGCTTGACGGTGGCGGCCATCTCCACCGTGATCTCGGCCCTGATCGGCATCATATCCGGCTACTTTGGCGGCAAGGTGGACCTGGTGATCCAGCGCTTCGTGGACGCCTGGATGAGCTTCCCCGGCCTGGTGGTGCTGATCGTGGTGGCCTCGGTGTTCGGCGCCGGCATCACGCAGATCGTGTTCACGCTGGGTTTGCTGATCGGCATCGGCGGCTCGCGCATCGTGCGCAGCGCGGTGGTGTCGGTGCGTGAGGACATGTACATCCACGCCGCCAAGTCGATTGGCGCCTCGGCCCCGCGCATTCTGTGGCGCCACGTGCTGCCCAACGTGATTCCCCCGCTGATCGTGCTGTTCACCTCCAGCGTGGGCACCGCCATCCTGGCCGAGTCGGGTCTGTCTTTCCTGGGCCTGGGCGTGCCCCCGCCGCATCCCACCTGGGGCGGCATGTTGTCGGGCAATGGCCGGACCTACATGTTGCAAGGCCCCTGGCTGGCGCTGGCCCCTGGCATCTGCCTGACCCTCGTGGTCTACGCCATCAACGTCTTTGGCGATGCCCTGCGCGACATGCTCGACCCCCGCATGCGCGGCTCCCGATAAAGCGATTCGTTCCGACACAACCCAACAAGGAGACAAGACATGAAACTGACCGCGATTGCCGCCGTTGCCCGCCTGAGCGTGGGCCTCACCCTGGGTGCCGCCGCTGTTGCCGCCCTGGCCCAAGAAGCCCCCAAGTACGGCGGCACCCTGGACGTGGCCACCACCAGCACCGCCGTGACCACCCTCTCGTGGGACCTGGCCGACTGGCAGGCCACTCTGCAAACCCGCGACACCGGCCAGTTTTATGAACAACTCTTCTCGGTGGACCTGAGCAAGGCCAAGAGCCGAGGCGGCAAGTACTCGTTCTCCATCAGCGGCTGGCAGCCTTCTGACGCCGTGCGTGGTGAACTGGCCGAGACCTGGACCTGGACCACCCCGTTGACGCTGGAGATCAAGCTGCGCAAGGGCGTGAAGTTCCCGGCCAAGCCGGGCGTGATGCCCGAGCGCGAGCTGGTGGCCGACGACGTGGTCTTCAGCTTCAACCGCATGAACACCAGCGCCAAGCGCACCCAGGGCTACTACGACCACGTGGACAAGGTCGAGGCCAAGGACAAGCACACGGTGCTCTTCACCTTCAACAAGTTCATTGCCGACTGGGACTACCGTTTCGGCAACGGCTTCTTCTCCGGGATCATGCCCAAGGAAGTGGCCGACGCGGGCGCGGGCAACTGGAAGAACGTGAACGGCACCGGCCCCTTCATGCTCACCAACGTGGCCCAGGGCAACTCGCTCACCTTCACCAAGAACCCGGCCTACTGGGACAAGGACGTGATCGGTGGCAAGGAGTACAAGCTGCCCTTCGTGGACCGCGTGGTGCACCGCGTGATCAAGGACGAGACCACCCAGCACGCGGCCCTGCGCACCGGCAAGCTCGACATCCTGTCCTCCATCTCCGCAGAAGCCGCGCGTGAACTGAAGAAGTCCACCCCCGAGCTGAAGTGGAACCGCTGGCTCACCACCACTGCCAACCGCGTGGCCCTGCGCGTGGACACCAAGCCCTTCAACGACGTGCGCGTGCGCCGCGCGCTGAACATGGCGGTGAACAAGCAGGAGATCATCGACAAGTACTACAACGGTGAAGCCGAGATGTTCACCTTCCCGATGCACCCCGAGTACGTGGGCTACCACCAGCCCCTGAAGGAGCAGCCCGCCTCGGTGCAGGAACTCTTCAAGTACGACCCGGCCAAGGCCAAGAAGCTGCTGGCCGACGCCGGCTACGCCAACGGCTTCTCTTTCAAGATGCAGGTCTGCACCTGCAACCCCGACCAGATGGAGCTGATGCCCCTGGTGGCGGCCTACCTGGAAGGCGTGGGCGTGAAGATGGAGATCGTGCCCATGGAGTACGGCGCCCACCTCTCGGCCATGACCAGCCACACCAACGCCGCGGGTTACCTGACTGGCATCCCCGACGTCAACCCCACCACCTCGCTGCGCATCAACTTCGGCAAGGGCCAGGTCTACAACGCGCCCATGATGGACGACCCCAAGCTCGATGCCCGTGTGGCCGAGGCCAATGGCGAGCGTGACGAGAAGAAGCGCCAGCAGATGCTGCGCGAGATGACCACCTACGTGCTCGACCAGGCGCCCGCCATCTGGATGCCGGCCCCCTACCGCTACACCGCCTGGTGGCCGTGGGTCAAGAACTACGGTGGCGAGATGTTCGTCGGTGCCGGGCGCTTCGCTCCCATCCACGCCCGCATCTGGATTGACCAGGACCTGAAGAAAAAGATGGGCTACTGAGCCCTCTCGCCTGGCAATTCATCCGCACAACCTTTGGCCCGGCCAACCGGGGAAGACACATGGCAACGCCCGTACTTCAGGTCAGAAACCTGACCACGCGATTCAAGACCGAGCGAGGGGTCGTCACCGCCGTCGACAACGTCTCTTTCGAGGTGGCGGCTGGCGAGACGCTGGCCATCGTCGGGGAATCAGGCTCTGGCAAGAGCGTGACCTCGATGTCGATCCTGCGCCTCATCCCCTCGCCGCCGGGGCGCATCGAGAGCGGAGAGATCCTGTTCGATGGCAAGGACCTGCTCAAGCTCAACGAGGACGAGATGCGCGCGATCCGCGGTGACCGCATCGCGATGATCTTTCAGGACTCGATGTCCTCGTTGAACCCGTCGATCACCATCGGCAAGCAGATCGCCGAGCCCATCACGCTGCACCGCAATGCCAGCTGGAACGAGGCCTACGAGAAGGCGCGCGACCTGCTGAGCATGGTGCAGATCCCCGATGCGCAAAGCCGCCTCTCGGTGTACCCGCACCAGTTCTCGGGCGGCATGCGCCAGCGCTCGATGATCGCCATGGCCCTGGCTTGCCAGCCCAAGCTGATCATTGCCGACGAGCCCACCACCGCCCTGGACGTGACGGTGCAGGCCCAGATCCTGGACCTGCTCAAGGACCTGACCCAAAAGGCCCAGACCTCCATGATCCTGATCACGCACGACATGGGCGTGGTGGCCCGCTACGCCGACCGCGTGGCGGTGATGTACGGCGGGCGCATCGTCGAGCAAGGGCCGGCGCGCGAGATCTTCAACCGCCCGGCCCACCCCTACACGCAGGGCCTGCTGGCCTCGATCCCGCGCATCGACAGCGACCCCAGCCAGCCACTGCCCGCCATCGAGGGCATGCCGCCAGACCTTTCTGCGCTGCCGGTGGGCTGTGCCTTCGCACCCCGCTGCCCCAAGGCCACGCGGGAATGCGAGGCCTCCCGACCGGCCCTGGCCAAGGTGAGCGAAGGCCACCTGAAGGCCTGCTTCAACACCTGATCGCCGCCGTCAGCAACCCATCACGAGCAAGCCATGGAAGACATTCTCAAAGTTGAAGATCTGCAGATTCATTTCCCGGTGATGAAGGGAGTGGTCTTCAAGAAGCAGGTGGCCACCGTCAAGGCCGTTGACGGCGTGTCGTTCTCTGTCAAGCGCGGCGAGACCCTGGGTGTGGTGGGCGAGAGCGGTTGCGGCAAGTCCACCACCGGCCTGGCCCTCATGCACATGCTGGAGACCACGGGTGGTCGCATCCTGTTCGAGGGGCAGGACGTCACCAGCTTCAACCGATCGCAGGTCAAGCAGTTCCGCCGCCGCGTGCAGATGGTCTACCAGGACCCCTATGGTTCCCTGAACCCGCGCATGAAGGTGAAGGACATCATCGGCGAGCCGCTGGAGGTTCATGGCCTGGCCAAGGACCGCGCCCAGTACGACAAGCGCGTGGCCGAGCTGCTGCGCATGGTGGGCCTGCTGCCCGACATGGCCGAGCGCTACGCCCACGAGTTCTCCGGCGGCCAGCGCCAGCGTATCGGCATCGCCCGGGCCCTGGCACTGGAGCCCAGCCTGATCGTGTGCGACGAGCCGGTGTCGGCGCTGGATGTGTCGATCCAGGCGCAGGTGATCAACATCTTCAAAGACCTGCAGAAGCGCCTGGGGCTCACCTACGTGTTCATCGCGCACGACCTGGCGGTGGTGCGCCACATCAGCGACCGCATCGCGGTGATGTACCTGGGCCGCGTGGTGGAGATCGCCTCGCGCGAAGACCTCTACCGCAACCCCAAGCACCCCTACACCCAGGCCCTGCTGTCGGCCGTGCCCGAGGCCGACGTGGACGCCGAACACCAGAAGAAGCGCATCGTGCTCAAGGGCGAGATCCCCAGCCCTTTGCGCGTGCCCTCGGGCTGCCGCTTCCACACGCGCTGCCCGGCCGCCATGGACAAATGCCGCACCCACGACCCCGCCATGAGCCAGCACGGCGAGGGGCATGCCGTGGCCTGCCACCTCTACACCTGAGCCCTGGCCAACCCCATACCCACCCATAACACCGGGCCACACCAGCGTGGCCCCCAGAGGAGACAAGCGATGGACGCCAACACCTACCCCGAGTTCAGCACCAACTACCCGCTGCTGCTGACCACCTTCATGAAGCGCCCGGTGCGCTACTACCCCGACCAGATCGGCGTGGTGTACCGCAACCACGTCACCGGCGAGTACCAGCGCTTCACCTGGCGCGAGTGGTACCAGCGGGTGTGCCAGCTCGCACACGCGCTGCAGGACGAACTCAAGATCCAGCCGGGCAAGCCCGGCCAGCTCGGCGACCGCGTGGGCACCATGGCCTACAACACCCACCGCCACCTGGAGCTGTATTACGCCGTGCCCTGTACCGGTGCCACGCTGCACCCCATCAACATCCGCCTCTCGGAAGAGCACATCGTCTACACGATCAACCACGCTCAAGACACCGTGATCTTCGTGGACGACGTGGTGATGCCGCTGCTGGAAAACATCTACGACCGCATCAAGGACACCGTCAAGCTGTTCGTCTACATGTCGGACAAGCCGGGCCTGCCCGAGACCAAGATCCCCAACCTCATCGAGTACGAGAAGCTCATCGAAGGCCGTGCCAAGACCTTTGACTGGCCGTACCTGCACGAAGACACCATCGCCACGCTCTGCTACACCACCGGCACCACCGGCCAGCCCAAGGGCGCCACCTTCGCCCACCGCCAGCTCTACCTCATGACGCTGCACGGCATGGCCCGCCAGAGCATCGTGAACACGCCGGCCTTCGTGGACGCCGACCGCCTGGGCGAGAACGCTGTGCCCATGCTCAACACGCCGCTGTTCCACATCCACGGCTGGGGCGCGCCGTTCACCACCGTGTTCAGTGCGCAGAAGGTGGTGCTGCCCGGCACCTTCACCGTGCGTGGCTTCTGCGAGCTGGTGGACCGAGAGAAGGTCACCTCGGTCGGCATCGTGCCCACCATCGCGGCCATGCTGCTGGAGTTCAAAGACTTCGACAAATACGACCTCAGCAGCCTGACCAACGTGGGCGTGGGCGGAGGCGCGCTGCCCCTGGGCCTGAAGACCAAGCTGGAGAAGGTGCTGCCGCACTTCCGCGCCGGCTCGGGCTACGGCATGACCGAAACCGCCCCGGTGTCCATCGGTGCCTTCGTGAAGAAGCACATGGTGAACTGGCCCAAGGAGGCCATCGACGAGGTGATGGTCAAGACCGGTCTGCCCTCGCTGGGCCTGGAGGTCGAGGTGGTGGACGACAAAGGCCACCCCGTGCCTTGGGACAACAAGACCGTGGGCGAGATCGTCATTCGCGGGCCCTGGGTCACGAAGGAGTACTACAAGGCCCCCGACAAGACCGCCGAGGTCTGGTACGACGGCTGGTTCCACACCGGTGACATCGCCAAGGTGGACGAGGAGGGCTTCGTCATCATCGCCGACCGCCTGAAGGACGTGATCCGCAGTGGCTCCGAAATGGTGCCCACCGTGCTGCTGGAGAACTTGATCGCCATGGCCGACTTCGTGCTGGAGGCCGCGGTGGTGGGCGTGCCCGATTCGGTCTGGGGCGAGAAGCCCATGGCCATCGTGAGCCTGCGCCCCGGCATGGAGGCCACCGAGGACGACGTGATCGAGTTCCTCAACGAACACGGGGTTAAGACCGGCAAGATCACCAAGTGGATGCTGCCCAAGCTCGTGGCCATCACCAGCGACATCCCCAAGACCAGCGTGGGCAAGTACAACAAGAAGGCGGTGCGCGACGACCTGGACCGCTTCCTGGCGATCGCCAAGGACACCAGCCAGCAGCAGCCCGCCTGACCCCACGCGACCGCGCCCTGAACCGAGGGCCGGCGCCACCCCAACCCCCGTGAAACGAACGCGCCCAAGGGCGCGCCGGGGGGCGCTTTGCCCAACGCTTTTCACCACCCTCGTCCGAGTTCTTTCATTTCAACGGAGTACCCCATGCGTGAAGCCGTCATTGTTTCCACCGCCCGCACCCCCATCGGCAAGGCCTTTCGGGGCGCCTTCAACAACACCCAGGCACAAGAGCTGGGTGCCCACGCCATCCTCAACGCCGTGCAGCGCGCCGGCATCGACCCCGCCCTGGTGGAAGACGTGGTGATCGGTTGTGCTGCACAGCAAGGCACCAGCGGCGGCAACACCGCCCGCCAGAGCCTGCTGCGCGCCGGTTTGCCCGTGACCGTCTCGGGCATGACCATCGACCGCATGTGTTCGTCGGGCCTGATGGCCATCGCCACCGCCGCCAAGCAGGTGGTGGTGGACGGCATGCAGGTGACGGTGGGCGGCGGCCTGGAGTCCATCTCGCTGGTGCAGTCGGGCAAGCCCAACACCCACCGCGCCCGCGACCCTTATCTGATGGAGCACATCCCCGCGCTCTACATGGCCATGATCGAGACGGCCGAGATCGTGGCCGACCGCTACGGCATCTCGCGTGAGGCGCAGGACGAGTACTCGGTGCAGTCGCAGGCCCGCACCGCGCAGGCCCAGAAGGAAGGGCGCTTCGCGCAGGAGATCGCGCCCATGTCCACCGTGATGACGGTGACCGACAAGGAAACCGGCGCGGTCTCGGAGAAGGCCATCACCCTGTCCATGGACGAAGGCAACCGCCCCGGCACCAGCCTGGACGACCTGGCCAAGCTCAAGCCCGTGTTCAAGGACGGCCAGGTGGTGAAGGAAGGTCGCTTCATCACTGCCGGCAACGCCTCGCAGCTCTCCGATGGCGCCTCGGCCATGGTGCTGATGGAAGCCAAGGAAGCCGAGCGCCGTGGCCTGGCCCCGCTGGGCGCCTACCGCGGCATGGCCGTGGCTGGCTGCCACCCCGACGAGATGGGCATCGGCCCGGTGTTCGCCATCCCCAAGCTGCTCAAGCAGCACGGCCTGAGCATCGACGACATCGGCATCTGGGAACTCAACGAGGCCTTTGCCTCGCAGGTGCTGTACTGCCGCGACAAGCTGGGCATCCCCAACGAGCGTCTCAACGTCTCGGGCGGCTCGATCTCCATTGGCCACCCCTTCGGCATGTCGGGTGCGCGCATGGCCGGCCACGTGCTCATCGAAGGCAAGCGCCGTGGCGCCAAGTACGGCGTGGTGACCATGTGCGTGGGCGGTGGCATGGGCGCGGCCGGTCTGTTCGAAATTTTCTGATCCCCCTCCAGGAGTGTTTTCATGAAAACGATCAACAACGTGGCCACGCTCACCAACGTCAATGGCGTTGGCGTGATCGCCATCCACTTCCCGCCGGTCAATGCCCTGTCGGCCTCGGTGCGCGACGGCATCCACGGCGCCATGCAGGCCGCCATTGCCGACCCCGCCATTGACGCGGTGGTGCTGCGCTGCGAGGGCAGCACCTTCATTGCCGGTGCCGACATCACCGAGTTTGGCAAGCCGCCGGCCGGGGTGAGCCTGGGCGAGGTGCAGCGCATCCTGGAAGAGTCGCCCAAGCCGGTCGTGGCCGCCATTCACGGCACTGCCCTGGGCGGTGGCCTGGAGGTGGCGCTGGTCTGCCACTACCGCATCGCCGTGCCCACCGCGCGCCTGGGCTTGCCCGAGGTGAACATTGGCCTGCTGCCTGGGGCTGGTGGCACCCAGCGCCTGCCGCGCATCGTGGGGCCGGAGGCCGCCCTGGAGATGATGACCTCGGGCGCCCATGTGCGCGCCAAGGACGCGCTGCAAAGCGGCCTGCTCGACGAGCTGGCGCCCGAAGACGACCTGACCGGCGCCGCTGTGGCCCTGGCCCGCCGCGTGGTGGACGAGAAGCGCCCGCTGCGCAAGATCCGCGACCAGAACGAAAAGGTCGAGGCCGCCCGTGGCCAACCGGAAATCTTCGCCAAGTTCCGCCAGGCCAACGCCAAGAAGTTCCGCGGCTTTGAGGCGCCGAAGAGGATCATCGAGTGCGTCGAGGCGGCGGTGAACCTGCCCATCGACGAGGGCCTGCAGCTTGAGCGCAAGTACTTCATGGAGCTCATGAAGGGCGACCAGTCGGCCGCGCAGCGCTACTACTTTTTTGCCTCGCGCCAAGCCTGGAACGTGCCCGGCCTGGCCAAGGACGCGGCCATCCTGCCGGTGCAATCGGTGGGCGTGATCGGTGCCGGCACCATGGGCGCGGGCATCGCCATGAACTTCCTCAACGTGGGCATCCCGGTGCACATCGTCGAGACCCGTCAGGAAGCCCTGGACCGTGGCCTGAAAACCATCCGGACCAACTACGAGAACACCGCCAAGAAGGGCCGCCTGACGGCGCAAGCCATCGAGGAGCGCATGGCGCTGCTCACCGGCTCGCTCGACTTGCAGAACCTGGCCGACATGGACCTGGTGATTGAGGCCGTGTTCGAGAACATGGACGTGAAGAAGGACATCTTTGGCCGCCTGGACCGCATCTGCAAGGCCGGCGCCATCCTGGCCTCCAACACCTCGGCGCTGGACCTCAACGAGATCGCCTCGGCCACCTCACGCCCTGAGGCGGTGATCGGCCTGCACTTCTTCTCGCCGGCCAACGTGATGAAGCTGCTCGAAGTGGTGCGCGGCGCCAAGACCTCGGACAGCGTCATTGCCACCTCGATGCAGTTGGCCAAGAAGATCGGCAAGGTCGCGGTGCTGGTGGGCGTGTGCCCCGGCTTCGTGGGCAACCGCATCCTGGGTCAGCGCCAGCGCGAGGCCAACGCGCTCATCATGGAAGGCGCCATGCCCTGGGCGGTGGACCGCGTGCTCTACGACTTCGGCTTCCCCATGGGCCCCTTCGCCATGAGCGACCTGGCTGGCCTTGACCTGGGCTGGAGCAAGGAGAAGTCCAGCTCGTCCACGCTGCGAGAGGTGCTGTGCGAGATGGACCGCCGCGGCCAGAAGACCGGCGCGGGCTTCTACGACTACGACGAGAAGCGCACCGCGATTCCTTCGCCAGTGGTGGAGGAAATCATTCAACGCTTCGCCCAGAAGCAGGGCAAGCAGGCGCGCCAGGTGAGCGACCAGGAGATCCTGGAGCGCTGCATCTACCCCATGATCAACGAGGGCGCCAAGATCCTCGAAGAGGGCATGGCGATCCGCGCCTCCGACATCGACGTGGTCTGGGTCAACGGCTACGGCTGGCCCGTCTACCGCGGTGGCCCCATGTTCTACGGAGACCTCGTCGGCCTGCCCAAGGTGCTGGCCAAGATGAAGGAATTCGAGGCCAGCCACGGCCCGCAGTTCAAGCCGGCCAAGTTGCTGGAGGAACTGGTGGCCAGCGGCCGCAAGTTCAGTGACCTGAACCCCGGCAAGTAAATCCCAACACTTTCGTTTCAACGGGGTGGCTTCCAGGTCACCCCGCAGGGCGAACTCGGCCTTTTTTCCACCCAAGGAGTAGACGATGGACCTCGAGTACAAAGAAGAAGACTTGCGCTTTCGCGAGGAAGTGCGGCAGTTTTTCCGCGAGCACCTGCCCAAGGAACTGAGCGAGAAGGTGCGCACGCGCCGCCACATCGAGCGCGAAGACGCCGTGCGCTGGCACAAGATCCTGGCCAAGAAGGGCTGGATCGCCCCGGGCTGGCCGGTGAAGTACGGCGGCACCGGCTGGAGCGCCATGCAGCGCCACATCTGGGCCGAGGAGTACGCGCTGGCCTACGCCCCGCCCACCCTGTCCTTCGGCCTGAACCTGCTGGCCCCGGTGTTGCTGGGCTTCGCCAGCGAAGAGCAGAAGCAGCACTACCTGCCGCGCATCTACAACGCCGAAGACTGGTGGTGCCAGGGCTATTCCGAGCCTGGCGCCGGCTCTGACCTGGCCTCGCTCAAGACCCGCGCGGTGCGCGAGGGCGACCACTACATCGTCAACGGCCAGAAGACCTGGACCACCCTGGGCCAGCACGCCGACTGGATCTTCTGCCTGGTGCGCACCAGCACCGAAGGCACCAAGCAGACCGGCATCTCCTTCCTGCTGATCGACATGAAGACGCCCGGCATCACCGTGCGCCCCATCAAGCTGATGGACGAGACCTACGAGGTCAACGAGGTCTTCTTCGACAACGTGAAGGTGCCGGCGGCCAACCTGATTGGCGAAGAGAACAAGGGCTGGACCTACGCCAAGTACTTGCTGGGCCATGAGCGCACGGGCATTGCCGCGATCGGCAACTCCAAGCGTGAGCTCAAGGTGCTCAAGCGCCTGGCGCTGCGAAAGCAGTCCAACGGCGCGCCGCTGCTCAACGACCCGCAGTTCGCCGCCCGCATCGCCGACGTGGAGATCGAGCTGATGGCGCTGGAGATGACGGCCCTGAGCCTGGTGGCCGATGGCGCGAGCAGCAAGATCGGCCCCGAGGCCTCGCTGCTCAAGGTCAAGGGCACCGAGATCTCGCAAGAGATCAGCGAGATGCTGCTGGAGGCTGCAGGCCCGGCCGGGCTGGCCTTCGACCCGGCCTATCTGGACGGCAAGACCGAGCACAGCGCCTCGGGCGACGACGACCTGGCCGCGCTGGCACCGCACTACTTCAACCTGCGCAAGATCACCATCTTCGGCGGGTCGAACGAGGTGCAGCGCAACGTGATTTCCAAAATGATTCTGGGCCTGTGAGGAGACCAACATGGACTTTCGACTTTCCGAAGAACAGCAACAGTTCACCGATTCGCTGCGTCGCTGGATTGAGCGGGACTACACCTTCGAGGCCCGCCAGAAGATCGTGACTTCGCCCACCGGTGTGTCCGACTCAGCCTACGCCTCGCTCGTCGACCTGGGCGCCCTGGCCCTGGCCGTGCCCGAGGAGGCCGGCGGCCTGGGCGGCAGCTCCGAGGACATGATGCTGGTGATGAAAGAGCTTGGGCGAGGCCTGGTGGTCGAGCCTTACTTCGCCACCGTGCTGGCGGCCGATTTCCTGCGCCGTGGTGGCCACACCGCCGTGCTCGAATCGGTGGCCTCGGGGGAGCTCAAGCTGGCCAGTGCGCTCAGCGAGAAGGAGTCGGGCCACGAGCTGTTCAACATTGCCACCTCGGCCCGAAAGGACGGCGACCAGTTCGTGATCCAGGGCCTGAAGTGCGCGGTGATTCACGGTGCGCAGGCGGGTGGCTTCGTGGTCTCGGCGCGCACCGGCTGCGAGCAGCGCGACACCGACGGCATCTCGCTGTTCTACGTGCCGCGCGACACCGCGGGCGTGACGGTCACCGATTACCGCACCTACGACGGCCAGCGAGGTGCCGATGTGCGCCTCGACAACGTTCGCGTGCCGGCCTCCGCGCTCATTGGCGTGGTCGGCCGTGGCTGGGACATCCTGGAGGCCTCCACCGACTACGGCGTGGCGCTGCTGTGCGCCGAGGCCGTGGGCGCCATGGAGGCCGCCAACGCGCTCACGCTGGAATACCTCAAGACCCGCAAGCAGTTCGGCGTGCCCATCGGCACCTTCCAGGTGTTGCAGCACCGCATGGCCGACATGTTCATGCACGCCGAACAGGCGAAGTCGATCACCATCCTGGCCGCGGTGAAGGTGCTCACCGCGGCCCCCGACGAGCGCCGCAAGCTGGTGTCAGCGGCCAAGGTCCGGGTGGGCAAAGCAATGCGATTCATTGGCCAACAGGCCATTCAAATGCACGGCGGCATGGGCATGACCAACGAAATGTCCATCTCCCATTACTTCAAGCGGCTGACCGCCATTGAGGTGACGCTGGGCAATACCGACTTCCACCGGAGTCGCTTCATCAGGCAGCCCGATTTCGCGGCCGTCTGATTCGTACCTTCCGCTCAAACACCAGCCCTTTTCAGGTTGTCTTTGGGAGCCCCTTCGGGGGCCCCCGGGGCTGGCTTTTGCCCATTCGTTCGAATCGATTTCATTAGGAAGTCCGTCATGAAGAAGTTGGTATTGAGTTCCATGGCTTTGGCGATGTTCGCCGGCCATGCGCACGCGCAGTCCTCGGTCACCTTGTCCGGCAGCATTTACGGTGGCCTTGGCCTGAACTCCGGTGGCGTGAAGAGCAACACGGCGGCCGCCGGCACCTCGTCGTTCATGCTCAGCGGCAAGGAAGACATCGGCGGCGGCAGCGCCGTGCTGTTCAAGGTGGAGAACGGCTTCAACGCCGACACCGGCGCCCAGGCCAATGCCACCACCCTGTTCGACAAGCAGGCCTTCATCGGGCTGCAGGGCGGCTGGGGCACCTTGCGCGCGGGCCGCGTGTACACCCCGGCCTTCGCCACCCTGGCACTGGTGGCCGACCCCACCGGCACCTACACGGTGGGCACCAGCACCAACATCATGGAATCCCATGGGGTGCGCCTGAACAACGGCATCATCTACAACTCGCCGGGCTTTGATCCCTGGACGTACGCGCGCCGCGGCTTCTACGGCGCCGCCGCCCACTACTTCGGCGAATCGGCCACGGGCGGTTCTTCGCGCAACAGCGCGACCGGCTTCAACATCGGCTATGGCCAGGGCCCGCTGGTGGTGGAGCTGTCCACCCAGAAGACCAACGCCTATACCTCGGCCACGCAAGACATCGACACGCGCAGCACTCTGCTGGCGGCCAACTACAAGTTCGGTGACGTGCGGGCCTACATCGCCTACTCGGACAACTCGGCGCGCAACATCGCCTTGAACACCAAGACCAAGGACAACACCGACTTCCTCATCGGCGTGGTGTTCCCGGCGGGCGTTGGCTCGGTGACGGCGGCTTACATCCGCAAGGACGACAAGCTGCCGGCCAACAACGATGCCTACCAGATCGCCGCCTCCTACGACTACCCGCTGTCCAAGCGCACCAAGTTGACCGTGGGCTACGCCAAGATCAAGAACTCGAACGCCGCCAACACCTACAAGGTGATCAATGGCTACGCGGGCACCACGGCCACCACGGCCGGTACCGCTTCCTTCACGGTGGGCATGACCCACCGTTTCTGAGCCGCCACCACAGTCGAACGGGCATGGCCTCAGGCGCAGCCCGTGCGAGCGGCTCTGTTGTCGTGAACAGATCCGGCCAGGTGGCCGGGTCACCCGCCCTGTCTCCCTCAGGGAGGCAGGGCATCGGAGTGTGTAGCTATGAAGTGTCTTGTCGCGGTGAAGCGAGTGGTGGACTACAACGTCAAGGTCCAGGTCAAGTCTGATCAGAGCGATGTCGACATCGCCTCGGTCAAGATGAGCATGAACCCCTTTGACGAAATTGCGGTGGAGCAGGCGGTGCGCCTGAAAGAGGCCGGCGTCGTCACCGAGGTGGTGGCGGTCTCGTGCGGCAGCGCCGCCAGCCAGGACGTGCTGCGCACCGCGCTGGCCATGGGGGCCGATCGGGCGGTGCTGTTGCAGACCGATGAATCATTGCAGCCGCTGGCCGTGGCCAAGCTGCTCAAGGCGCTGGCCGATCGCGAGAAGCCCGACCTGGTGCTGGTGGGCAAACAGGCGATCGACGACGACTGCAATCAGACCGGCCAGATGCTGGCCGCCCTGGCCGACTGGCCGCAGGCGTCCTTCGCCAGTGAGGTGCAGATAGAGGGCGGCTGCGTGCGCGTCAAGCGCGAGGTGGACGCCGGCCTGGAAACGGTCGAGCTCGACCTGCCCGCTGTCGTCACGGCCGACCTGCGCCTGAACGAGCCGCGCTACGTGACGCTGCCCAACATCATGAAGGCCAAGAAAAAGCCGCTGGACGTGCTGCCCGCTGCCGAGCTGGGCGTGGATATTCGCAGCGGCCTGTCGATCGTGCGCGTGGCCGAGCCACCCAAGCGCAGTGGCGGCGTGAAGCTGCCCGACATCGCGGCCCTGCTGGATAAGCTCCGGCACGAGGCCAAGGTCATCTGAACCGGTAGGAGGAATTCGTCATGGCAGTTTTGGTAGTGGGTGAACACGATCACCAGGGATTGAACGCGGCCACGCTGTGCGCCGTGCAGGCGGCCGCGCAGGTGAGCATGTACCTCGACGGCGGCGTGCACCTGCTGCTCACCGGCAGTGGGCTGGGCGACGTCGCCACCGCGGCGTCTCATGTGAATGGCGTGGGTAAGGTCTTGTGCATCGATGCACCGTACCTGCAGCACGGCCTGCCCGAAGAGGTGGCGGCGCAGGTGCTGGCGGTGGCCTCGCCCTACAGCCATGTGCTGTTCCCGGCCACGGCCTGGGGCAAGGGCATCGCGCCGCGCGTGGCCGCTCGCCTGAACACGGCGCAAGTGAGCGAGGTGATTGCGGTGCAGGACGCGCGCACCTACGTGCGCCCCATCTACGCCGGCAACGTGTTGGCCACCGTGCACAACAGCGACGCGATTCAGGTGCTCACGATACGCGCCACCGGTTTCACGGCCGCTGCGGCGCAAGGTGGCATGGCCTCGGTGGAGAAGGTGGCCCCAGTGTCGGCGCTGGGCCGAAGCCGCTTCGTGAGCAGTGAAACCGTCAAGAGCGACCGCCCTGAGCTGGCCTCGGCCCGCGTGGTGGTCTCCGGTGGTCGTGGCCTGGGTTCCAAGGAAAACTTCACCCAGGTCATCGTGCCTCTGGCCGACGCCCTGGGTGCAGCAGTGGGCGCCTCTCGTGCGGCGGTCGATGCGGGCTATGCCCCCAACGACTGGCAGGTGGGCCAGACCGGCAAGGTGGTGGCGCCCGAGTTGTACGTGGCCGCTGGCATCAGCGGCGCCATCCAGCACCTGGCGGGCATGAAAGACAGCAAGGTGATCGTCGCCATCAACACCGACGCCGAAGCGCCCATCTTTGGCGTGGCCGACTACTTCGTCGAGGCCGATCTCTTCAAGGCGGTGCCGGAATGGGTGGGGGAACTGTCACATTGAGTCTGCCGCTGGAGTTGTTCAAGGGTTGAGCATTTGCAGACGGCCACCGGCCTGGCGTTCGGGACAACCCCCAGGCGCCAGGCGGTGGCTTCTTTTTGTCGACCAGTCCCTGGTCGCTCAGATCGGGCAGCAGATGCCCTCGAAGAAGGGGCGCACGTACAAATCGGTGGCGTTGACCTTCTCGGAGCCGGGCACCCATTTGTCCAGCGTGGTGGCGCCGGTGATCATGCCCACCACCATCAGGGCGGCCACCTGCTGGTGCGTTGGTCGCAGCGAGCCATCCATCATGCCCATGGCGAACATGTCGGTCACGTTCTGGGTGAACTCGCGCAGCGGCTGCACCCGGTCGTGGAAGTGGGCGTAGTTCGACAGCTCGCTCCAGGCTGAAATCCGCAACAGCGGGCCGCGCGGCGAGAAGTGGAAGTCGACCAGGGCGCGGCTCAGGGCACTGAGCTTGTCGAAGCCGTTGCTGTCGCTTTGCAGTGCCGCGTTTTGCAGGGTCTCCACCACCGAAATCGTGCGCCGCATGCACTCGGCGAACAGGTCTTCCTTGCTCGGGATGTGGTGGTAGAAGGAGCCCTTGGTCACGCTCAGGCGGGCGGAGATGCGGTCGATCGAGGCGCCGTCGTAGCCCACCTCATTGATGAGGCTGATGGCCGCAGCCAGAAAGCCGTGGTTGGGCGAATCGGGAATGTTCAGGCTGGCAAGGCGCCTGTCCAGTGTGTTCGGCCCCCATCCCATGCCCGGAGCCGCCAGGCCGTTGAGCATGATGTCTCCCATGTGGTCGGCCATGCGCTGATAGCTGCTGAGGCTGAAGCCAGCCAGCCAGAAACGCGACCACTGCGTAAGGGTGAGAAGCAGGTGCGTGCGCACCGTGAGTGCCATGCGATTGCCGGTCTGCAGCGGGCCGTCGGCCAGCAGGTCTCGGGCGCGGCGGAACATGTCGCGGTACGAGGCAAAGATCACCTTGGTGTACGACGCATCAAGCTCGCCCACGTCGCGAAACGACATGATGGCCGGGTGGCGGCCAGCGTGGCACTCGGCCAGCATGTCCACGAAGGCGCTCACGAAGCGGCGCACCCGCTCGGCGGGCGTCTGGCCGGCGGCGGCGCGCTCGGTGATGGCGCCAATGGTGTTGATCGTGTGCATCAGGCACTCGAACACCAAGTCTTCCTTCTTCTTGAAGTAGTAGGTGATGCTGTTGGTGCTCAGTCCCACCTTGCTGGCCACCTCGGACAGCATGGTGCCCTTGATGCCGTACTCGTCGAACAGCTGCGCGGCCGCGTTCAGGATGGCCTCTCGCTTCTGGCGGTAGCGCCCGGTGGTGCGCTCACTGGCGACGGGGGTTTGGATGTTCATGGTATCGGAGCGGTGCGGAGAGATCGTTGAAATCGGTATGGTGTTTTTTGGGGTCTGCCTGCGCGAGGAATTGGGTGCTTCTATGGCTTTGGCACAAGCTGATAGGCCGCTGTGTGCAGGGCGTCGCTTCCAGCGATGAAATGTTTTCGATGTCTCCGTATGCTCCTGGCGGATCGGTGTCGCGCCGGGCGATTGTATCGGTGTGAAATGGTCGCACCAATGAAGCAGCGCGCGCTCAGGCCATACCCTGAGCGCCGTGCCGGCTGTCGGTGAGGGCGTGCCTCAGGTCCGCCTGAGCGTCTTGCGGGGCTCGACGACGCGCCACACCATGGCCACGGCGGCCAGCTTGAAGACCAAGGCCAGCCAGAAGATGTGGCCGTAGTCGAGTTGGGTGGCGATGAGGCCGCCCAGCAGCGGGCCCACGGCCATCATCAGGTGGGAGGCCGTGTCGGACACGGCAATCAGCATCGGCAGCTCATGCGGCTCGCCGAACTCCAGCACCAGGTTTTGGGCGGCCACCTGGTAGCCGCTGAAGCCCGCGCCCAGGCCGCAGAAGGCCAGCAGAAAAGCCGACATGGAGCTGCCCACCAGCAAGAGCAAGATGGCGGCGGCCCACAGGCCCACGCTCATCAGGAACACCAGGCGAAAACCGCGCGCGTCGCCAATGCGGCCCCACATCAGGTTGCTCACCGTCTGCGACAACAGGAAGGCCAGCGAGAAGTAGCCCAGGTTGGCGCCGTTGAGTTCCAGGTACTTGCCCACGTACAAGATGTAGAAGGGCACCGCGGTGGTGCCCAGCGCGCCCAGTGCGCGGGCGAAGAAGAAGCGGCGGTAGTTGGGGTGGCTGCGCAGGATGGCGGGGATGTCGGCCAGGCGCTCGGTCAGGCGCGAAGGCTGGGCGCGCACCGAGAGCGATTGGGGTTCGCGCACGAAGGTGAGGGCGCTGATGCCGATGCTGGTGAGGATGAAGGCCAGCATGAAGGTGGAGCCATAGCCATTGCCGAAGGCGTTGGAGCCCACCAGGTATTCGCCGCCCAAGTAGGCCACGCCCGAGGCGGTGAGCCCGCCCAGAAAGTTGCGCAGGCCGGTGAGCCGCCCCCGTTGGGTGGTGGGGATCACCTTGGACATCAGGAAGTTGAAGGCCACGCCCTGCATGCCGCCAAAGAAGCCGAACAACGCCAGGAAGACGCAGGCGGCGATCAAGGCCCCTTGGCCTGACAACACAAAGGCGCTGATCGCCAGGCTCAGGATTTGCAGCCGCATGAGCCAGCCCACGGTGTGCACGACGCGCAGCACCCGATCGCGGTGCTCAATGAGTGTGGCGCTCCAGATGGAGGACATGGCCATGCCGATGAACTGCGCCCCCAGGGCCAACCCCACCGCCACCTTAGAGCCTGAGAGCAGGTAGATGTAGGCCGGCACGAAGGTGGGCGCGGCCAGCAGGTAGAAGCCGGTCATGCCCATCAGGCCATGCGCCAGATTGGCCGCGAAGTTGCGGGGCAGGTCGCGCTGGACCTGAGCGTGGTAACACGCTTCGCGGTGGGAAAGGCGGGTGGCGCAATCGCTCATGGGTGAGGCGCGTCGGCGCAGGTGAATTGGGCGAACTGCCGGCAGGCGTCGATGGGGTTGGGGAAATCGCAGGCGAGGACATCGCGCACGGCCACGAGCCATGGGGGCTGCTCGCGGGT
>FWPV01003844.1_pt1 | contig 33196 bp, 23 predicted proteins | sample 2228371 | NCBI WGS metagenome assembly FWPV01 (sample SAMEA103939776, study PRJEB20133) | metagenome
GGGGTGTACCCAACATTGCGCGATCTGCGGGGGGTCGGCTTTTGCCGGACGGCGTCTTACGGGGCGATTGCATCCGGCGTATCGCTCACCGGAAAAGTTGGCCGACGATGTGCGCCGGATGGGGATGTTGAGTCGTGCCCCTGTTTTCATTTTGGGAGACCTGCGGCAAGCAGGGCCGGATTATGCGCGCCGTTTTTTTCGCGCCGTGCAGGGTTTCAAAGGGCCGGTCATTGTTGAGTTTTTCTATCCCGTCGGACGAGCCTACATGGAGGAATTGGCGGCGGCGCTGTCCGATTTTGTGGTAGAATTCTCACCGGAATCCCACGACCTGCTTGTGCGGCATGCTTCGGGAAAAGGCTACACCAATCAGCAGCTTGAGGAAACGATCGCGGCTTGTCTCGATGTTGGCGCACGGCGTTTCGATGTGTTCTTCATGATCGGATTATCCCAGCAGACGCCGGATTCGGTTTTGGGGACGGTGGACTATTGTCGTGACTTGCTGGCCCGTTTTGCCGATGGCCGGCTCATGCCGTTTATTTCGCCGCTTGCCCCGTTTCTTGACCCCGGCAGTCGCGCTTATGAGCAGGCGGACGAATTCGGTTACATCCGTCACGCCTTTACACTGGAAGAGCACCGCCGTTTGTTGCTCCAACCTACCTGGAAGCAAGTTCTCTCCTATGAGACCCGTTGGCTTGACCGCGACACGCTGGTTGATATAACGTATGAAGCCGGTTCTCGGTTGAATCAACTTAAACGTGAATTCGGCTTGGTGAGCACTGCAAAAGCAGCAGAAACGGCGGCGCGCATCACCGAGGCCCGCGCCTTGCTGCGTGAAATCGAAGCATTGCAGGCGCGTTTGGAAGAACCGGCGCTAAGCCGCGCCCTCCTGGCCTTGAAGCCGCGCATCAATGCGGCCAATACCTCGACCGTGTGCGACAAGGCCGAACTGGATGTCGACGTCGGCCGCTTGCCTTTCAAGGTTTTCAATCTGGCGCGGGTAGGATTGGAGGGTTGGCCGTTCTCAATAGGATGCTAAGCACGCGCCTGGCGTGATCGGTGCGTCACTCTCCGGTGGGCGCAATGAAAATTGTAATGTGCAATGTTATAGGGTTATTTTTCGTTTTCGATGCCCAAAAGCAGACTTGACACCCCTGCCAGTTGTGGTATTATAGTTGACAACCACAAACTGTGGCATAATTCTTAAAATTGAAAAAGTAATGCAAAAAGCATTGCTTTTTTTCTTCTGTGCTTCTCACCAATACCATTTATCATCAATTCCAGGAGGCTATGGTCATGTTAAAGCAAGCAGTTGATTTGATAGATACGCACCAAATCCATGTGGTTGTACCTGAAACGATTGTCAAGCGCGATGGACGAATCGTCCCTTTCGATGCCGGCCGCATTGAGACGGCGTTGAAACGTTGCTTCAACAGTTTGAGCCGCCGCCCGGTTGTTTCTACAAGCGAATTGACCCAACAGGTCATCAACATTGTCGCCGCAAAATATACGCAGCCGACCGTCGAGCAAATCCAGGACATTGTGGAGATGGTGCTGTTGGCGGCCGGCGAATATGAAGCCGCCAAGCATTATATCCTCTACCGCGCCGAGCGGGCCAAGCTACGTCAGACGCGCCCGATTCCCGAAAATGTGCGGGAAGCGTTTGCCGTGTCCGATGAATATTTCCCCACGCAACTTCAGAAATTTCAGTTCTACGACAAGTATTCGCGTTTCAATTACGAATTGGCCCGCCGCGAGACCTGGATAGAAACCGTTGATCGCGCAGTAGATTATCTCAAGGAACTATCCGAATATCGCCTGTCTGCCGAAATCTATACCCGTATCCGCCAGGCCGTGCTGGGGATGCGTGCTATGCCGTCCATGCGGCTACTGGCCATGGCGGGGCCGGCCGCGCGGCGCAACAATGTGACGATCTACAACTGCTCCTATCAACCGGTGGAGAGCTTGGATTCCTTTGTCGAAGCGTTGATTATCTCGATGAGCGGCTGCGGGGTAGGCTATTCCGTGGAGCGGCGTTACGTGGAGAATTTCCCGCGCATTCAACGGCAGTTGGGCCATACGCCTGTCCGTTATGTGATTGAGGACTCGGCCGAAGGGTGGGCGGCTGCTTTGCGCTTTGGGCTGGAGACATGGTTCGAGGGTGGGGACGTGGCCTTCGATTATTCGCTTGTCCGTCCGGCAGGGTCTCCGCTGCGCATCAAGGGCGGACGTGCTTCTGGGCCGGAGCCTCTGCGTAAGATGCTGGATTTCACCCGTGCCCGTCTCCTGGCGCGTCAAGGGAGCTTCTTGCGTCCCCTCGACGCCCATGACATCATGTGCGCCATTGGGGGGGCGGCGGTCTCCGGTGGAGTGCGCCGCACGGCCATGATCGCCTTGTTCGATCACGACGACATCGAGATGAAGACATGCAAAGATGGCGATTTCTGGCGGGAGAACAGTCAGCGCTGGAATGCCAACAACTCGGCGGTATGGCCGGAACGTCGGCTAACCCAGGCCGAAGTCGCGCATTATCTTTTGGATATGATTGACACGGGACGCGGGGAGCCGGGAATTTTCAACCGCCAGGCAGCCATAGATTGCCGTCCGGCACGCCGTATCCCTGCCGAATTCGGCACGAATCCTTGCGGTGAGATCATCTTGCGCCCCTGGGAGTTCTGTAACCTCTCCAGCGCGATTGTGCGGGCCGACGATACCTATGAAAGCCTGCGCGAAAAGGTCGAGTTGGCCACGATCATCGGCACCATTCAATCTATGGCGACCTACTTCCCCGGCTTGCGTCCCCACTGGAAGCGCAACTGCGAAGAGGAGCGGCTGCTCGGTGTGGACCTCAATGGGCAGTTGGATGCGGCTATTGCCAGAGACCCCGACGTACAAATGCGTCTACGGCAAGTCGTCATTGAGACGAATCAGCAGGTTGCGGCCAGGTTGAACATCAACCCCTCGGCGGCCACGACGTGTGTTAAGCCTTCGGGCAACTCATCCTTGCTGCTGGATTGCTCATCCGGCATTCATCCGCGCTGGGCGCGCTATTACATCCGTAATGTACGGGTGAGCACCTTCACGCCGATTTTCAAGGTCCTGCGGGATGCCGGTGTCCCGATGGACCCTGAGAACGGTCAAACGCCGGAGACCGCCGATACCTGGGTGGTCCACTTCCCGGTCAAGTCGCCTGAAGGGGCAATCACGCGCAATATGCTCTCGGCGCTGGAGCAGTGCGAGTACTGGTTGCAGACCAAGACGCACTGGACCGAACACAACCCCAGCGTGACGATCACCTATCGCCCGGATGAGGTGCTGGACCTGATCAAATGGGTATGGGAACATCAGGATCAGATCAACGGTATGACCTTCTTGCCGGCTTTCGACGCCCAATATGACCAGATGCCCTACGTGGAGATCTCCGAAGAAGAATATCTGGCGAGAGTGGCCGCCTTCCCGACCATTGATTTCTCCAAGATTTGGCGCTACGAGGACAAAGATTTAACCACGGCGGCTCAGGAAATAGCTTGTTCGGCCGGTGCCTGTGAGTTGACATTCTGATTCTCCATCCGATCTGTCAGGTTTTCTAAAACCTGACAGATCTCGTTATGGACTGTTTGGAGCATGTTCGTGGAAAATACCGCTCTCTTCTTGCGCATTATGTCCTTTAACATTCGCTTGAACACACCGGGGGACGGGGCGCATGCCTGGCCACATCGTAAAGCCCTGGTGGCCGGCCTTGTGCAGGCGCATCGCCCGGATGTGTTAGGATTACAAGAGGCCCTAGCGGACCAGATGGATGATCTGGTGGTGTGCTTGCCGGCGTATAGGTGGGTGGGCGTAGGGCGCGATGACGGCGTCCGCCAGGGCGAGTTCGCGCCGATCTTCTATTGCCCCACCCGGCTGATGTTGCTGGCATGGGGGACATTCTGGCTATCCGAGACGCCGAACATCCCCGGCCGTTGCGGCTGGGATGCTGCTTGTCCCCGTCTTGTCACCTGGGCCCACTTCCGCGACACTGCCTCGGATGCCGCCTTTTTCTGCTACAACACCCATTTCGATCACAGAGGAGAGCAAGCCCGCTACGAGAGCGCCCGGCTACTGTTGCAGGATGCCCGGCGGCGGGCCGGCACAACGCCACTTATCGTGGTGGGCAATTTGAACTGTAGGGAGGACGCCCCTGCTTACCGGTTGTTGACAGACGGTACGGAAGATATCCCGTTCCATCTGTGGGACGCGAAAACCTGCTCGGCGACACCGCACCGGGGACCGTCAGGCACGTTCCATGCCTTTACCGGCGAAGCGCGCGAGCGCATTGACTACATCTTCGTGAGCGATGGCGTTGATGTTTTGCGGCACGCCACCCTGACCGATGAGGGGGAGGGTGGGCTTTATCCCTCGGATCACATGCCGGTGGTCGCGGACGTGGCTTTCAGAGGGAAGCGATGACCCTTGGCCACTTTGGAACTTCTCCTCTCTCCAAAACGTCTTTAATGCATAAAATGGCGCGGCTATTGGCGTGAGCCGAGGCTCTTTTATGCATTCCGTTTCACATGGGAGGTGTCTCTATGTCCAGAAAGACCCGTTGGGCCGTTAGTATTCTGAGCGCTCTTGTGATTTTGATCGGCAGTCTGATAGGGCTGCTGGTCTATTACGAACGGCTTCCTGAAACACTCAGCCAGCACGAAACGATCGTGCTTGGCCAGAACCGTTTGATCCCCGGCAGCACGGCAGCCATGCGCGTCGTGGTGCGGGATAGCCGCGATGCAAGCCCCTTGCCCAATGCCCAAGTGGAGGTGCGCATGCGCCCGGCAAATGGCGGACGCGCGAAGGTGCTCTTCAAAGGCGTTACCGACGCGGCCGGCAATGTGGACGTCGCTTTTGCTGTGCCGGAGGATGTCGAACCGCAACAAACCCTCATTGTCGAGACCAAATCTAGCCTCGGTTCCGACACTTTGGAACAAACCGTGACCGTCGCGCGCGATTACCGCATCCTTTTGACCACCGACAAGCCCCTCTACCAGCCGGGGCAAATCATCCACATCCGCGCGTTGGCCCTCGGCGCGTTCGATCTGCGCCCTGCTGCCGGCCAAAACCTCGAAGTGACCGTCGCCGATGGCAAGGGCAATACCGTCTTTCGCAAAACGCTCACCGCCTCCGATTACGGTGTGGCAGCGGTAGATTTCCAGCTTGCCGACGAAGTCAACAGCGGCGCGTATAAGCTCACGGCGACGTTGGGTAACACGACTGCCGAGAAAACCGTCACCGTTGAACATTACGTCTTGCCCAAGTTCGATGTCAAATTGACCACCGACCGCGCGTATTACCGTCCCGGCGACCACGTTGAAGGCACACTCAAAGCCGCCTATTTCTTCGGCAAGGACGTTGCCGGCGGCAGCGTGAAATTGGAGGGCTATACCTTCGATTTCCAGCGCGTCGTTGCGGTGACGTTGGAGGGGATGACGGACGATGCGGGTAATTTCGCGTTCAGCTTTGATCTGCCTCCCTACCTGGCGGGCAGTGAATTGGAAGGCGGCGGCGCGCGCTTCTACATCGAAGCCGCCGTCACCGATCAGGCCGAGCACACGGAAGTGGGGCGATTATCGTTGCCTGTGGCGCAAAGTGCACTCATGATCAACGCCGTGCTCGAAGGTGGAACGCCGCGCCCTGGCCTTGAGAATATCCTCTACGTGATGACGAGCTATCCCGACGGCACACCCGCCGCAGCGGAGCTGGCCGTGACGGTGTACGATGCGCATGGTGGGATTCAGCGTGCCCAGACCGGCAAGTACGGTTTGGCCGAGGTGCGTTTCACCCCCGAAGGTCCCTACGTCACCCTTTCGATTGAAGCGCGTGATGCGACCGGCGCGACGGCGAAGCGCGACTTCAGCTTCGAGGGCGAATGGAGCGATGAAACCGTCTTCCTGCGGCCCGACGCGCCCATCTACCGCGTTGGCGACACGATGCGGCTCGTCTTGCTGACTTCGGCGCAACGGGGGACAGTTTACGTGGACATCATCCGCGAAGGCCAAACCGTGAGCACGCGCGCCGTGGACGTGACCGACGGCAAAGCCGAAGTCCTCGTTGACCTCACGCCCGATCTCTACGGCACGCTCGAACTGCACGCTTACAAGATTCTACGTTCCGGCAATATCACCCGCGATACGCGCCTGGTCATTGTTGATCAGGCGAATGACCTCACCGTGGCGCTGACGCCCGGCGCGGACACTTACCGTCCCGGTGCGGAAGCAACGCTCGACGTGCAGGTCAACGGCGCGGATGGCGCAGGTGTGCAATCGGCGGTGGGTTTGGCCGTGGTGGATGAGTCGGTTTTCGCCTTGGCGGAACAGGACCCCGGCTTTGCCAAGCTCTACTTCATGCTCGAAGCCGAACTTCTTCAGCCCAAGTACGAATTATACGGCTTTGCGCTCCCTGATTTGATCGCCGAACCACTGCCGCCGAACGATCCGGTTCTGCGTCAGGCCCAGGAAGGCGCGGGTAAGGCAGCGCTGGCCTCGGCGATTCAGACATCACACTCGCCTTTCAGTCTGAACGCCAATTCACATGCCCAGGTGCTGGCGCGCGCGCAGGAGAAACAGAGGAAATTCTACGGCGGACTGGCGAGAGGATTGTTCCTCCTCCTCCCGCTCATTCCCCTGGCGGTGATGGTACTGAGCGGTGTCGCCGTGTGGAAGCACAGCCGCTTCTGGGCCAGTTTGGGGACCGCGTTGGGGGCACTGATTGTATTACTTCTCATGATCGCCGGTTTGATATGGCTGATCGCCGAGTTGTTCTGGCGGTGGGCCGACGGAATTATGGTGGTGCTGGTTGGAGCGCTGGGATTATACGCACTGATCGGCATGATCGGCCTTATCGTGATTGCTATTAGACGCCGGGATGGATTGCTTGGCGCGATGTTGGGACTGCTGCTCGCCTTCTTGATGACCTGGATGCTGCTGGGCTTTGTCGTGCCGCGCAGTGGTACATTCGTCGAGGAGCGCATTATCTCTATGGGGATGCTCGCTTTTCCACTGCTGCCGTTGGCGTTCTTGTTGCGCAGTGCAGGCTTTGCGTTCGAGAAACGCGCCTGGCCCTGTGTGGCTGCACTGGGGGCGGCGCTGCTCTTCTTGGAGAGTGTGGCCTTGTTGGTGACGACGAGCGGCATGGGAGCTACTGCGCCACAGGCGGGGGTTTTCATGGACGAGGACGCCCGGATGCCTGAGGTGATGGTAGCCCCGGCTATGAAAGTTGTGGAAACCGTTGTTGTGGAGAAGGCGGTTGAAATTGAAAGAAAGGAGAACGCGATGGACGCGGCGGAAAGCGGTTCGGCGACCGCCGGTGAGCCGCCGCGTCTGCGCCAATACTTCCCCGAAACGATGCTTTGGTTGCCCGATGAAGTGACCGATGCGAACGGTGCCCTCCACCTTGAATTCCCCGTTGCCGATAGCATCACCACATGGCGCGTCACCGCGTTGGCCTCGGCGCAAGATGGCCGCTTGGGCAGTGCGACGGGCGGCTTGCGCGTCTTTCAGGATTTCTTCATTGACCTCGACCTGCCCGGTTCTCTCACCGTGGGCGATGAGATTGCCGTGCCCGTGGGGGTCTTCAACTACCTGCCCGAAGCCCAGAGCGTGCGCTTGGAAGTGCAGCCGACACCCTGGTTTGCGCTGTTGGATGATCCGGTGAAGACCATTGAGATTGCCTCCAACGACATCACCGTCGTCTACTTCCGCATCAAAGCCCAGGACTTCGGTATGCAACCTTTCCAGGTGACGGCTTACGGCAGTCGTATGTCCGATGCGATCCGCAAAGACGTGCGTGTCTTCCCCGACGGCAAGGAATTGCGCTTTGCCATCTCCGATAAACTCACCCCCACACTGCCCGCGCAACAGACCTTGCGCATGCCGGCGGATGCGATTCCCGGCACACAGAAGCTCATCGTCAAAATTTACCCCGGCGTTGTCAGCCAGGTGGTGGAGGGATTAGATGCGCTCTTGCGGATGCCTTTTGGCTGCTTTGAGCAGACCTCATCCACAACCTATCCGAACATCCTGGTTCTGGACTATCTCAAAGCTACCAAGCAGGCCTCGCCCGAAGTGCAGATGAAAGCCGAGCAATACATCAACCTGGGCTACCAGCGGCTCACGACGTTCGAAGTGCCGGGCGAATCGGGTGGCTTCTCACTCTTCGGTCAACCGCCGGCCGACCCCATGCTCACGGCCTACGGGTTGCAGGAATTCGGCGACATGAGCCGTGTCTACGACATTGATCGTCGGCTCATCGAGCGCATCGTCGCGTGGCTCTTCAAGCGGCAGAATAACGATGGCTCCTGGCAGGGCAAAGAAGGCTTCCACGAGACGAGTCTGACGCGGATGACGGACGCGATGCAGGTGACGGCCTTCATCGTCTGGGGGTTGGCCGATGCAGGTTACGCGGCTGAAGAACGTACCGCGCGCGGCGCGAGCTACCTCCGCGAGCATGCTTCGCAAGTCACGACGGCCTACGATTTGGGTTTACTCGCCAATGCGCTGGTTGCCTACGATATGGCGCTGGAGGGCGAAACCGGCGCGGCGACAAACGCAGTGTTGGATCGCTTGGCGGGGATGGCGCAGAGGGACGGCGAATCTGCCTACTGGGACGCCGGCCGCGAGACCTATATGGGCGGCTACGGCAATAGCGCGCGACTGGAGGCCACGGCATTGGCGGCTTTGGCTTTCATTCGGGCGGGCAAGCACGGCGACCTAGCGATGGCTGCCCTCACCTACCTGGTGCGCAACAAAGACAGCTTCGGCACGTGGGAGAGCACTTCGGCGACCGTGCTGGCGCTCAAAGCGTTCATCGCCAGCGTCAAGGCCGGTGCAGAGAACGTGGATGCAGCCGTCACCGTCACCCTCAACGGCGGGCAGGCCAGAACCGTCGAGGTCAAGCCGGAGAATTTCGATGTGGTGCAGATGCTGGTGTTCGATGATGTGCCCCTGGGCCGCGAAAATACCGTTGAGATCGCTCTCAAGGGTAGAGGAAATCTGATGTATCAGATCGCGGGGAGCTACTATCTGCCGTGGAGCAAACTCCCGCTTTACCCTGAGTTGGCAGGGGAGGGGAGCGAATTGGTCAAGATCAACGTGACCTACGACCGCACCGCGCTGGCGGTCAACGATACGGTCGGCGTGAACGTTGTCGTCACGCTCAAGGAGGGCGTGGCGGACTCCGCCATTGTGGACCTGGGCCTGCCGCCGGGCTTCGGTGTGGAAACGGAAGACCTGGCGCGGCTGGTGGCGCATTACCGCGATGTGCCGGCGGATTACGCTTACGCTACAATCGAACGCTACGAATTGACCGGCCGGCAGATCATCCTCTACGTCAGCAACCTTACCGCCGGGCAGCCGTTGGAATTCGGCTATCGCCTGCGGGCCAGGTTTCCCCTCAAAGCCCAGACACCGGCGAGCACCGCCTACGACTATTACAATCCTTCGATGCTCGGAGAACAATCGCCGACAACGTTGACGGTGATGGGAGGAGGGGAATAGCATTGTCCCGCAGCCTGAGTTGTCGCCGGTACACGAAATCCTTGAGCGCGTGAATCCTTTACAAACAGGTCAGATTTCACCATCGAGAACGCCGGGGGCGCAGAGAAACCTCGGCGTTCTCTGTCAAGGGTAGGGTCTTCTCATGCTTGCTCCGAGGGGACGTTAGTTCCCCGTTTTCAACGGCTATGGGTCATCAAACGCGGATCTGGCGATCCGCGCGAAGCAGCAGCGGGGGACTGTGACGATAATGATAAAGCCCTGGTCAAGGATTTGTCAATCTGTATAAGCAGCATATACTCTTCTCCGTTGAATTCTGAGAGGAGGAGACGATATGACCGATAAATTGATTGCGTGGGTTTGTACGGCGCGAGGGACAGGCGAACGCCTGACCGCACAAGCACCTCTGGCGTTTGCCGAGGGGCACGCGCCCGATATGGCGTCTGTTACGGTGGACACCGGCGTTCGCTTTCAGACCATCGAGGGCTTTGGCGGCGCCTTCACCGAAGCAGCGGCGACGACGCTGTACAAAATGCCGCCGGAGAAGCAGACCGAAATCCTCAGGGCGTATTTCGATCCTCAGACAGGGCACGGCTACACGCTCTGCCGGACGCACATCAACAGTTGCGACTTCTCGCTGGGCAATTACGCCTACGATGAAGTGGATGGCGACGTAGAACTGGCCCATTTTTCCATTGAACGCGACCGTCAGGCGTTGATCCCGATGATCAAGGCGGCAAGGGACATGGCGGGTGGCGCGCTTAAGCTGTTCGCCTCGCCGTGGAGTCCGCCGGCGTGGATGAAGACCAACGGCGAGATGAACCACGGCGGCAAGCTCAAGCCCGAATACCGCGACGCCTGGGCGCGCTACTACTGCCGCTACATCCGCGAGTATGAGAAAGAGGGCATCCCCATCTGGGGCTTGAGCGTGCAAAACGAGCCGCTGGCGGTGCAGACCTGGGACTCCTGCATCTACACGGGCGAGGAAGAGCGCGATTTCGTGCGCGATTACCTCGGCCCGACGCTGGAGCGCGAAGGGTTGGGTGACGTCAAGCTCATCATCTGGGATCACAACCGCGACCTGCTATACGAACGCGCCAAAGTCGTGCTGGATGATCCTGCCGCCGCGCGTTACGTGTGGGGGACGGGCTTCCACTGGTACGTCGCCGATTGCTTCGACAACGTGCAGCGTGTGCACGATGCCTATCCCGACAAACACCTGCTCTTCACCGAGGGCTGCCAGGAAGGCGGGCCGCACCTCGGCGAGTGGGCGGTGGGTGAGCGGTACGCCCGCTCGATGATCCACGATCTCAACCGCTGGACGGTGGGGTGGGTGGACTGGAACCTCGTCCTGGACGAGATCGGTGGGCCGAACCACGTGGGCAACTATTGCAGCGCGCCCATCATCGCCGATACGCGCACGGGCGAGGTGCTCTACCAGAGTTCCTACGACTACATCGGCCATTTCTCGCGCTACATCCGCCCCGGCGCGCAGCGCATCATCACCGCGCCGACGTGCGATGAATTGGAGACCACAGCATTCATCAACCCTGATGGCAAGATCGCCGTTGTGGTGCTCAACCGCACGGAGAAAGATGTCCCCTTCGCGCTCAAGTTCAACGGGTACTTCGCCGTCACGGAAAGCCCGGCGCACTCGATTCAGACTTTCTGTTGGTGATAGGTAATCAGTAATTGGTAATTGGGGATTTGGGATTCGTAATCGCTCCCCCGCTCCTTGATTACCAATTACCAGTTACCAATTACCAGTTACCCTCTTAGGAGTGTGAGATGAGCTTGTTATTTACACCGGGTAAGTTTAGCGCGTTGGTGTTGGCTAACCGGCTCGTTCGTTCGGCGACGGCGGAGCGCATGGCGGATGACGCTGGCCGACCCAGGCCCGAATTGGCGCGGCTGTATTGCGATCTGGCGCGGGGCGGCGTGGGGTTGATCATCACCGGGCATATGTACGTGCATCCTTTGGGCAAGTGCCACCCGGAAATGACGGGCATCTACGATGATGCACTGATCCCCGGCCTGGCGAACTTGGTCGAGGCCGTGCATCGTGAGGGCGGCAAAATTGCCGTGCAGATCAACCACGGCGGGATGCAGTGCAGCCGCGAAACCGTCGCCGGGACCATGGCGCCGTCGGCGACGGATGCCCCCTTCTTGCCACAGCCGGCCCGTGAGATGACGCCGGATGAGATCGAAAGTGCCATTGACGCTTACGCGCAGGCGGCCCGCCGCGCACAGATCGCCGGGTTCGATGCGGTGCAACTGCATGGCGCGCATGGCTACTTGATCAACCAGTTCCTCTCGCCGTTCGTCAATCGTCGCACCGATGCCTGGGGCGGTGATCTGGAGAACCGGATGCGTTTCTTGCGCGCGGTTTGCGCGGCGGTGCGCACGCAGGTGGGACCGGATTACCCGTTGTTCATCAAGTTTGGGATGGTGGACGGCATCGAAGGCGGCCTGACGCTGGATGAGAGCGTGCGCGTTGTGGCGGCAATGGCCGAGATGGGCCTGGATGCGGTTGAACTCAGCGGGGGCATAACAGGCGGGGCCATCCAGAACTCCAGGGCAGGGGTTCGTAAAGCCGAGGATGAAGCCTACTTCCGCCATTTTGCGCAAGCGGCGCGCCCCGTCACTTCTTTGCCGTTGATGCTCGTCGGCGGTTTTCGCTCGCGGCAGGTGATGGACGATGTACTGGACAGCGGAGATGCGGATTTCATTTCCATGTGCCGCCCGCTCATTTCCGAGCCGGACTTCCCGCATCGTTTGCAGCGGGGCCAGGCGCGTGCCGCCTGCATCTCCGGCAACCGTTGTTGGCCGAAACAAGCCGGGGAGGGTATTGCGTGCCGGTGTTTAGATTAGCGATCAGCCATTAGCTGGCAGCTTACATCTCTCTGTGACCTCAGCGTGCTCTGCGGTGAGATGGGGAGTCGCCAGAAGCTGTCGGCTTGTGTTTGAGGGAATACGCTATGCATTTGAACATCTACAAGACCAAGAACGAGATGGGCGCGGCGGCAGCGCGACAGACCGCGCAGTGGCTCAATGCGGCGATTGCGGCGCGTGGGGAGGCGAATTTGATCCTCGCTACGGGCGCAAGTCAGTTCGAGATGCTGGAAAGCCTGGTCGAGCAGCATGTAGACTGGTCGCGGGTGACGGTTTTCCATCTGGACGAATACATCGGCCTGTCGGAGACGCATCCGGCGAGCTTCCGCAAGTATCTCAGGGAGCGGTTCGCCGACAAGCTGCCGGACTTGCGCAAGTTCCACTACGTCAACGGCGAGGCTGCCGATCCCGTTGTCGAGTGCGCGCGCCTGGGGGCCCTCATCGCCGCGCATCCGATTGACGTGGCCTGCATCGGCATCGGCGAGAACGGTCATTTGGCCTTCAACGATCCGCCTGCCGACTTCGACACCGAAGAACCCTACATTGTCGTTAACCTGGACGAGGCATGTCGTCGCCAGCAGTTGGGTGAAGGCTGGTTCCCTACCTTCGACGACGTGCCCACACAGGCCATCTCGATGAGCATCCGGCAGATCATGAAGAGCGCCGCCATCGTCTGCACCGTGCCCGACGCGCGCAAGGCCGTCGCTGTGCAGAAAGCCGTTGAGGGGCCGGTGACGAACCTGCATCCTTCGTCTATTCTGCAGCAACACCCGCAATGTGAGCTCTTTCTCGATGAACCGGCGGCAATGTTGCTCACCCGCTAAATGCATGACTACCGACTATTCGACTATGCGACCGGCGACCGGCTTTGTGGATTTGCAGGTCAACGGCTTCCTGGGTGTGGACTTTTCCAGCCCGGCATTGACGGAAGCCGATTTCGTCCGCGCATGCCGGGCGTTGCTGGCGCAGGGGACGGCGGCATTTTTGCCAACGGTGATCACGAGTGCGCGAGAGACTTACGCGCACAATCTCCCGTTGATGGCCGAGGTGATGGCGCGTGAGGAGTTCCAGGGGCGACTGTTGGGCTTTCACCTTGAAGGGCCGTTCATCTCCCGCGTGCCGGGCGCGGTGGGCGCGCACAATCCCGCCTACGTCCGTGACCCCGATGTGACGTTTTTGGAGCGGTTGCTCGATTGGGCCGCCGGGCGCGTACGGTTGCTCACGCTGGCGGCGGAATTGCCCGGCGCGGAGGATGTGGCGCGCTGTGCTGTAGAGCGCGGGATCGCCGTTTCTATCGGACACTCGCTCTTCACCACTGCTGACCTCGACCGCTTGGCCAACGCCGGGGCGACGGCGCTCACCCACCTGGGCAATGGTTTGCCGAACATGCTGCCGCGCCACGATAATCCCCTGTGGGTGGGGTTGGCGCACGATGCGTACACGGCGATGCTCATCACGGATGGACATCACCTGCCCGCCTCGGTGATCAAAGTGGCGGCGCGGGCAAAAGGTGCGGACAAACTCATCGTGGTCAGCGACGCCTCGCCGGTAGCGGGATTGCCGCCGGGACGCTATCGCTTCCTCGACAACGACGCGATTTTGGAGCCTTCAGGCCGCTTTCATAATCCAGAGAAACACTGTCTCGTCGGTTCGTCGGCGACGATGGCGCAGTGTGTGGCGCATTTGGCGTCACTTGAGGTGTTCGCTGAGGGAGAGTTGCAGCAAGTGGGATGGGAAAATCCTCGACGGTGGAGCGGGTGATGAAGACCGAACCTGACAGGTCTTTGAGGCCTGTCAGGTTCGTGTGATTACGTGTTCGGACCGGTCTTCGACCGTGCCTGCCCTGCGCTTGATGCCATAGTGGCGCGACCGGCGGCCGGCCACAGCAGGGTGGAGGAATTCCCGGCGGTTGATCGGGTTACAAAATATCCAACACGTGGCTGAATCGCGCCGCCAGCTCTTGTAGCACGGCGACGGCCATGTCCGCATCCTCGCGGAGTAAACCGAGAAAATCCCATTGCGTCAGCACCAGGCAGCGCGTCGGTTCGGTGGCAACGATAGTGGCTTTGCGCACCTGATCGGTCAGCAATGCTAGCTCGCCGAAAAAATCCCCCGGCTTTAGTGGATTCAGGAGTACCTGTGTCGAGTCCTCGGCTTGCTCGCGGACGGCTTCGGCACGGCCTTCTATGATAATAAAGAACCCCTCACCGCCCTTGCCCTGCGTGATGATTTTGTCGCCCGGCGCATACGCGCGCTCGACGAAGCGTTTGGCTATTTGCTCAAGTTGCCGTTGGCTCAGTCCCCGGAAGAGCGGGGTGCGTTGTAGGACGGTTAATCTATCGGTCATCACCATATCACACCCCCTTTAACTTCAATTCTTCAGCACGGTGGCAGGCTACCCAGTGATCCGGCTTGAGTTCGCGGAACTCGGGCGCCTCTATAGAACACTTGTCCACGGCATAGCGGCAGCGCGGATGGAAGTAGCAGCCCGACGGTGGATTGGAGGGATCGGCCACATCGCCTTGCATGATAATGCGCTCCGAGGCGTAGCGCGGATCCGGCTTGGGCACCGCCGACATCAGGGCTTCGGTGTAAGGATGCAGTGGCTCGTTGTACAGCACATCGGAGGGGGCCGTCTCGGCGATCTTGCCGACATACATCACCGCGACGCGGTCGGAGATGTGTTGCACCACACTCAGGTCGTGCGCCACGAAGACGTAGGACAGGTTGAAGTCCGCCTGCAAGTCCTGTAACAGGTTCAAGGTTTGTGCCTGAATCGAGACGTCCAGCGCCGAAACCGGCTCATCGCAGAAGATGATTTTGGGATTGAGCGACAGGGCGCGGGCGATGCCGATGCGCTGACGTTGCCCACCGGAGAACTCGTGCGGGTAACGGCGGATGTGCTCCTTGCGCAGCCCCACCCGTTCTAGCAAATTGACGACGGTTTGCTCCATTTCCGGCCCGATCTTCATCCCATGGATTACCATCGGCTCCGACACGATGTCGAAAACCGACATACGGGGGTTCAGCGAGTTGATGGGGTCCTGGAAGATCATGGCGACTTCACGGCGAATGCGCTTCATCTGCTCTTTGTCCAGATCGAAGATGTTGACCATCTCCGGTTTGCCGTCGGCGGAGAACAAGGCGGTCTCGAAATGGGCAGTGCCGGCGGTCGGCTCGTACAGGCGGATGATGGTGCGGCTGACGGTCGTTTTGCCGCATCCGCTTTCGCCCACCAGCCCCAACGTTTCACCGGCGCGGAGGTAAAGGCTCACGTCATCCACGGCCTTGACGTAGCCGACAACTTTTCTGAGCAAACCTTTCTGGATGGGGAAATACTTCTTCATCCCCTTGACATCTAGAATGATACGGGCATCTTTGGTTGCTATTCTTTCGGCCATCTTCGTTTTACCTCCTATACGCCCTCGTATAACAGACAGCGCACCCAGTGATCGGGTTCGGCCTCGATCCAGTTGGGCGTCAGTACATCGCACTTGCCCGGCATAAATGAGGGGCAGCGCGGGTGGAAGACGCACCCGCGCGGCAGGTGGAAGGGATCGGGCACCATGCCTTTGATGGAAGCCAGACGCGCGCCGGAGCGTTTGCCGACTTTGGGGATGGATTGCAGCAGCGCGCGGGTGTAGGGGTGCTTGGGTTCGTAGAAGACCCGCACGGTGTCGGATTTCTCCACTTGCTTGCCCATATACATCACCACGATTTCCTTCGCCATCTCCGCCACCACCCCCAGGTTATGGGTGATGAACATAATGGACATCTCCATGGACTCTTGGAGTTCGCGCATCAGATCGAGAATCTGTGCCTCGATAGAGACATCCAGCGCGGTCGTCGGCTCGTCGGCGATCAGCATAAACGGCTGGCAGGAGAGCGCAATGGCGATCATCACCCGCTGGCGTTGTCCGCCGGAAAGCTGGTGTGGGTAGGCGTCCACGCGCTCGTGCGGTTTGGGGATGCCCACTTTTTGCAGCATTTCGATGGAAATCTCGCGGGCTTCCTGCTTGGTCACCGGACGATATTGCATAATCTGCTCTGCCATCTGGTCGCCCACGGTTTTAGGAATCAAGCGGTGCAGGCTCAGGGCTTCGCCGATGTGCGTGCCGGTGGTATAAACCGGAGTGAGGGAGCTCATCGGTTCCTGGAAGATCATGGCAAACTCGCCGCCGCGAATGGAGCGGATTTCATCACCGTCGGGATCCAGCTTGGTGATGTTGACCACTTTGGGGGGCTTGCTGGGATCGTATTTGTCCCGGCGATAGTAGATGATTTCGCCCTCGGTGATTTTGCCGGGCTTGGGCACCATCTGCATCACGGCTTTGGCGGTGATGGATTTGCCGCACCCACTTTCGCCGATCACCCCCAGGGTTTCGCCCCGGTTGATGGTCAGCGTGAAGCCGTCAACGCCTTTGATAATCCCGTCGCGTACCTCGAACTGGACGTGCAAATCTTTGATTTCGACTAAAGGCTCGGCCATCGCATCCTCCTTTACCGTCCACCGTAGGGGTCCAGGGCGTCGCGCAGCCCGTCACCCAGCATGTTGAAGGCCAGCACGACTATAATGATGAAAGGTACCGTGATCAACTGCCAGGGTGCAAAACGAATGATTCGCACGGCGCTGACTTCTTGCAACAGGACACCCCAACTGGTTAGCGGCGGGCGCAAGCCCAATCCCAGCCAACTCAGTGCCGTCTCCGAGAGGATCATGCCGGGGATCATCAACGTGGCGATGACGATGACGTGGCTCATCGTGCCCGGCAGCAAGTGCCGGAACATAATGCGTTTATCGCTGGCCCCGGCGCTACGCGCTGCCAACACGTACTCGCGTTCGCGCAGTGAGAGGATCAGGCCGCGTACCTGGCGGGCCAGTCCACCCCAGCGGATGAAGACGAGGATCAGCGTCAACATAAAGTAGACGAGGATGGGCGACCAGGTGACCGGAATCGCCGCAGCCAGCGCCATGAAGAGTGGAATATCGGGGAAGGCGCCGAAGAACTCCACCAGCCGTTGGATCAGAATGTCGGTCATACCGCCGTAGTAGCCGGAGATTGCGCCCATCACCATCCCTAGTATCAATGTACCGAACTGACCGATCAAGCCGAGCAGCAACGACAAGCGGCCTCCGTACAGGATGCGCGAGAAGAGATCGCGTCCCAGGCGATCGGTGCCGAAGATGAAGGCCGTGCCATCCGGATATTTCTCGGTATTCACGCCGAAGAAATGGATATTCATCGGAATCAAGCCGAGTAATTTATAAGGCTGCCCTTTGACAAAGAGGGAAAGGGGGTAGATTTTTTCCTTATTGACTACCCAGGTTCGCGTGCGCTGCACCAGATCGAGTTTTTGGTCCAATCCATACACAGCAGGCCGTAAACTGAAGTTACCCGCCGGATCCTTGAAGACGATCGGTTGCGGGCGTGCTTCCAGGTGATTGGATTGGTAATCGAGCCGGTAGGGGGAGAAGAATTCGGCAAACAAGCCACAGACTGTATAGAAGAGGATGATGATAATCGCGCCGACGATAGCCAGCTTGTTTTTCTTGAACTTCCACCACACCAGGCTCCAGTAGGCCTGGCTGAGTTGCTGTTGCTTGCCCTTTTGGGTTGCCCCGCTTTCGATAACTTGTGGCTCTTCCATAAGGCATCCTCCTTATTCCAAACGGATGCGCGGGTCTAATGCCGCCAGCGTTAGATCGCCGATCAGCGTGCCGATCATCGTCATCAAGACGATAAATACCAATACCGTTCCCGCCAGATACATATCCTGCGAGATAAGTGCGCGCACAAAGAGCGGTCCCACCGTCGGCAAGTTGAGCACCGTTGCCACCAGCGCATCGCCGGCGACGATACTCGGCAGCGCCTCCGACGTCAGAATAACGATGAGTGGGTTGATGGCCACGCGCACCGCATGTTTCCAGGTCACTTTTCCTTGTTTGAGGCCGCGTGCGCGGGCGGCTTCCACAAAGGGCTGTCCCAACGTCTCCAGCAGGTTGCCGCGCATGATGCGCACCAGACCGGCTGTGCCGGTCACACTGCTGATGACCGCCGGGATCCACAAGTGCTTGAGCAGGTCAACGAATTTAGCCCAGCTCCAAGGCGCGTCGGTGAATTCCCGTGAGAACAGACCGCCGACTTCCACTTTTAACACCATCATGGCGAAGAACAACACCAGCAGCGCCAGGAGGAAGCCCGGCATTCCCAGCCCCAGGAAGCTAATGGTCGTCACGATTTGGTCGCCCAGGGAGTATTGGTGCGTGGCCGAATAGACCCCGATCGGGATTGCCAGACACCAGACAATGGTGATGCTGGACAGCGCCAGCAGCGCTGACATCAAGGCGCGCTGCCCGATGATTTCCTTAACCGGCCGTTCAAACTCAAACGACTCACCGAAATCACCGGTGACAAAATGGGTAATCCAGTTCCAATATCGCAATAATACCGGTTGGTCGAGTTTGTACCGTGCGCGATATTCTGCAATGCGTTGCTGGGCGCTGAGGTCGCCGCGGGCCTGCAATTGTTGTAATTTTACGGTTAAATAATCTCCCGGGGGCAGTTCAATGATGAGGAAGGCGACGAAGGAGACCAGAATGATCATAATCCCCATATAAAGGATGCGCCTCGCAATATACGATAGCATTGTTACCTCCTCTCCCAACTAATGAAAAACAAGGCGGGTGGGGAAGGCTTCCCCACCCGCTAGAGTGAAACACCGCTTATTTATCCATCCAGTATTGCTCAGGATTGGAGTTACCGGGGGTGCCGGGCGCCCACGGGCCGAGCACGCCGTACTCGTAGACGTTCTTGAAGTAGTTCTTGCAAACCACCGGTTGTGGCTGATCCCCCGCCGCGCCGATGATGAAGGGGCCCTTGTCAATGTAGACGCGCACGGCTTCCCAGATGATCTCGTTGCGTTTCTGCTCATCGGGTTCCTGGAGACCCTTGCGATAGATGTCCTGCAGGAGCGCTGCCGGGCTGCCGGGTTCGGGTTTCCAACCTTTCTCCCCACCGGTCTTGTAGTACTGACCCTGCATGGGGAAGGCGCGCGTGCCTTCACCGACGCCGCGCACCGGGAAGACCCAGTCGGGGTAGGTCCACAGGTCCAACTCTGAAGCATGGGCGGTGGCGATCATGAACAACCCGTTGTCGCGCTTGGTGCCGCCGTCGGGCGCGCCGATCGCATTGTCAATCAGCACTTTGACGCCGACGTCCTCAAGGTTCTTCTTGTAGACCTCGACGGCGTTCGTGTTGACCTTGGGATCGCTCCAGTCGTTCAGTTGGATGATCAGCGTGAAGGGCTTGCCGCTGGGCAGGTCGCGGATGCCGTCGCCGTTCGCATCCTTGAAGCCGGCCTTGTCGAAAGCCGCCTTAGCCTTTTCGGGGCTGTATTCGGCGTAAGCCTTGGCCCACTCTTCGTAGACTTTCTTCCCCTGCTCTGAGCTGGTGAAGTGCGGGGACTGCGGGCTGATGGTGAAGTTCTTCGGCTCGCCGATGCCGCCCCAGGCCACGTCCACGATGCGCTGGCGATCCATCGCGTAAGAGAGCCCGACGAGGAAATCGTGGTTGCGCAGCAGTTCGCGGATTTCCTTATCCTCTTCGCTTTCTTTCGCCGGATCGTACTCCATCTCGGTGTGGTAGTCCTGGTTCACGATAAAGGCCGGCCAGGCCCCCGCGCCGTTCATCCAGCCGGGCACCAGGCGGTAATTGCCGGTCTGGGCGTTCTCCTGGAGGAAGGGGATGTCCATGGGGCTCCCGTTATAGCGGAAGTTGCAGTCGTAGCGCCCCTGCGCCAGTTGCAGTAAGCGCACCTCGGCATCTTCCACCAGCTCGACGCGGATGTAGTCAATGTAGGGCAGTTGGTTGCCTTCGGGGTCCACTTTCCAGTAGTAGGGGTTGCGCTCCAGGAGGCGATACTCGCCGGCCTTGTATTCCTTGATGCACCAGGCCATCAAGCAGGGATAGCCGGGGGGGTCGAACCAGCGGTCCATCAGGTCGAGCTCGGTGTAGCCTTCCTCACCCTTCTTGCCCTCGTAGTTGGGGTGATATTTCTTGAGGAAGTGCGCCGGCTTCATCAGCGGCTCCCACTCCCAGAAGCCTTGCGCCAGGATGTAGGGCATGATGTACTGCGGTTTGTCGAACTTCAGCACCCAGGTGTAATCATCGGGGAATTCCATGGTGATGGGGGTGCCGTCACTGTTGCGCGCCCACCAGGGTACCTGCACGCTCTTGTAGTCCTCGTTCTTGGCGAGGTCTTCCCACCAGAACTTCAGGTCGGCGGTGGTGTAGGGGGCACCGTCGGACCATTTGATGCCCTTGCGGAACTTGAAGGTGATGGTCTTGCCACCGTCGCTCCAGGTGGGCATTTCGATCAACAGGCCCGGCTCGTAACCGGTGAGGTCGGCCTTCCAGCGGACGGGCGGATCGTATAATTCCATCTTGATGTTGCCGGCGCCTTCCCACCAGGTCAGATCGTTCCAGGTGCCGCCGTACTTGCCGATGGATTCAACAACCTGGACGACCTTGACATCTACCGGTAGACGCTCATCAACCGGGGGCAGCTTGCCCGCCTTGACCAATTCGGCCAGCATGGGGGCTTCCTTATATTTGGATTTGGCCGGCTCCTCGGTCTTTTCTGCGACCGGCGTAGCCTTAGGGGCGACGGTTGTTGGTGCAGGGGTGGGGGTCGCTTTTTTGCAGGCCGTGACCATCATCATGACGATGATTAACAGACTAAACAGCGAGAACAGACGCTTTTTCATACAAACCTCCTTCTAAATTGAGTGAATTGAGATTGACATTGAACCGTTCTTGGCACTTTCATGGAATATCTGTACTGTTTCACCTCCTTCTGATTGAGTCCGGTTGTCTTTGACCCTGATGGTCTGATTGTCACTTCTGCCTGACCAGCGGTGGACACCGGTTGATATTAAAAGTCCTTCTGGTGATAAACTCCGTATTCCTGCCTTCAACCTGTGTGGATGATAGGATCATAACAGCAAATCCAGGGCCTGGGCCGTGCGCTGCACCGTCGCCTCGACCGGCGCGTCTTCCCATAGAACCTTTTGCAACATATCCTGAAAGAACACCGAGGCTTGTAGATAATTATGTAAGAACGGCCGGGGACGTGCCAGGTCTAGGAGGGGGATGATTTGCTTGAGCCATGGGTGCTCACTATTTCTCAGACTGGCATTAATGGCGCGGTGGGGGGAGATTTGCAGATGCTCTTCGCAATACGCCTTAATGGCTTCCGGCGTGGAGATCTGCTGCAGAATTTCGGCGCATAATTCCCCCTCCGCCGACTGTTGGGAGATTGACCAACTGGTGCCGCCTAGCGACATCGCCCGTGGGGCTGCGGCGGTCGGGCGTGGCACCGGAATGAAACCCAGATGCTGGACCGCGTCTTTTTCCTCGATCCAATTCGACTCATCTTGAATGCGTGGCCATTCATAGGAGCCACCGAGGCTCATCGGCGTTAGTTCCTTGGCCAGGTGATCGGTAAAATCCCACCAGTGAAAATTGACGCTATTGGGTGGCAAACAGTGACGTCGGCGTACTGTGATCTGGCGCAGAAAATGCAGGGTCTCGTAAATAGCCGGATCATCTAGTCGTAATGCGTCGCCTCCCTCGATCATTTGTGCCCCCGCAGTCCAAAAGAACGGCATCAGTAGATTGATCAAGGCTTCTCTAGCAGCCATGCCAACCGGTAAAACCAATGCATACTGATTATGACACCGCTGTTGAACCTCCGGTAGTGTAAAATGATCAATGATTTTTAACCAGGTATCCCAAGTTTCCGGTGGGGTGAGTCCTTCGGCTTCGAACCAGTCTTTGCGGTACCATAGACCCGACACATCCGCCTGTACTGGCACGCCGTAAAGGTGTCCATCCACGGTGTTGTTGAGGGCCACCGGCGGTTCCAGACTATTGGCCAGGTCTTGTGCCCATTGCTTGTCCAATTTGTCCAGTGGTGCAATATAGCCAGCGCGCGCGTAATCGGCAACCCACACATAGTCCATGGGCACAATGTCCGGGGCTTCGCCTTTGGCTGCTGTGCGCCGTAGTTGACGATGAAAATCGTCGCGGGAACACATCGTCACCCGCAATTTGACTTCTTGGTCAGGATGGTGCAGGTTCCAGGCGTGGACGGCACTTTCCATAGAGCCGAGCCAAAACACATCATAATGGGTGAGAACGTGGAGGCCGGTTTGTTTCTCCAGTCGCTTGGAGACACCTGAGGCGACGAAGGTCCCTTGCCCGGCGCGCCGGTAGAGATAACCTTCGCGCGCCAGTTCGGTAAGGGCCTGACGAACCGGGGCGCGGCTGACGTTGTATAGATCGCATAGCTCCATTTCGGTGGGGAGGCGATCGCCAGGCCGCAGGGTATTATTTTCCATTTGCTGTTTGAAATGGAGTTTCAGTTGGTAGTAGATGGGAATGGGAGAGTTGCGATCCACCATGAATAGCCTGACTTTGTATGCATGAAAGGCACTTTGGTATTTCTTTATAACATTATAACACTCGATTTGCGATCTGTCAATAGTTTTTCCGGCCCTTTCCTTACAAAAAGTTACTTTTGACACGTCTTTTTATTGACATTTTGGCAGATTGCGTTACAATCTGTACAAATCCCCATGGTGGGATTGTCATGCAAAATCGGAACCTGATTTCACGCAAAGAATTTGTCGCCATGCGCTCTGTTGTTATATCGTTGACGTTTATGGGGATTTCCAAGAAGCCGGACCGCTAGGTCCGGAATTTCGCGTTGGTAAGAACCGGCCCTAGTGAAGATTGAACCACTAGGGCCGGTTTTTTTGTCTCTTAATCCGTTCAATCTATTGAATCTATTGACACTCAGGAGGGGGAGAAATGACCTTGCAACGATTTGCCATCATCGAATCTACGTTACGAGAGGGGGAGCAGTTTGTGGGGGCGAGTTTCACGACGGCCCAGAAGCTCGAAATTGCGCGTCTGTTGGACGCCTTTGGGGTGGAATGTTTGGAATTGACCTCACCTTTGGCCTCCCCGCAGAGCTGTGAAGATGCTAAAGCGATCGTCCGTCTGGGGTTGCGATGTAAGATCTTGACGCACATCCGTTGTCGGATCGAGGATGCTCAAGTGGCTATAGATACAGGGGTAGACGGCGTGGATGTTGTCATCGGTACCTCGTCGTTCTTACGGCAATTCAGCCATGGCAAAAGCATTGACGAGATCGTTGATCTGGCTCTGACGGTGGTTGATTTTGTGCGCGCGCAGGGGGTACAGGTGCGCTTTAGCACCGAAGACTCGTTCCGCAGCGATCCGCGCGACCTGTTTCGCATCTACGAGGCCGTGGACCGCATCGGCGTGCATCGCGTGGGCATTGCCGACACGGTTGGCGTGGCGACGCCGCGCCAGGTCTACGAGCTGGTGCGCGAGTTGCGCGGGCGGGTGGGCTGCGACATCGAATTCCACGGGCATAACGATTCCGGCTGCGCCATCGCCAATGCTTACGAGGCGCTTGACGCGGGTGCGACGCACGTGGATACGACGGTGTTGGGCATCGGCGAGCGCAACGGCATCACACCGCTCGGCGGGCTGATCGCGCGGCTCTACGCCACCGATCCCGCCTCCGTCGCCAAATACGATCTGCCTCTGCTGCGCACCATCGACACCACCGTCGCACAGATGGTCGGCGTGGACGTGCCGTTCAACAACTACATCACCGGCATTACCGCCTTCACGCACAAGGCCGGCATCCACGCGAAAGCCATCCTCAACAACCCGGAGACCTACGAGATCATCAACCCGCAGGCGTTTGGGCTGACGCGCTACGTCAGCATCGCGCACCGGCTCACGGGTTGGAACGCCATCAAGAATCGCGCCGAACAACTGGGCCTGGCGCTGGACGACGCGCACATCAAGACGATCACCGAGCACATCAAGGCGCTGGCTGACGAAAAACCGATCTCGCTCAGCGACGTGGACGCCATGCTGTATCGCTGGGCCAACGGCGAAGGCGAAGCGGCTTGACTTCACCACAAACCGCCGACAATGAAGCGGGAGCATTGCGGACGCAGATTTTCGCAGCGTCACGCAGATTTTGCCGCTTCGCTTTCATATCTGCGAAAATCAGTGTAATCTGCGTCCGATGATACTGGGAGGGTGTATGGATATCTGGCAAGGACAGCGGGTGCGGCTGCGCGGCGTGGAGCCGGGCGACGCCGATACTTTTTTTGCATGGCGCGACACCGACATGGACCGATTCACGGATTTTGTGCGGTTCCCGTATTCGTTGGAGGCCACCCGCAAGCACTTCGAGCGGATGGCGACGCCGGAATCGAAGGACGACGCCTTCGATTTTGTCATCGAGAACGAAGCCGGGGAAGCCGTCGGCATCATCAACTCCCACACCTGCGACCGGCGGGTGGGGTGCTTTATGTACGGCCTGGCGATTGGCCCGGCTTATCGCCGTCGCGGCTATGCTTCTGAGGCCATCTTTCTACTGCTGCGCTATTTTTTCGATGAACTCAATTACCAGAAGGTCAGCGTCACCGTCTACAGCAACAATGAAGCTTCGCAGCGTCTCCACGAGCGCCTGGGCTTCACGTTGGAAGGTCGCATCCGCCGCGTCGTCTTCACGCTAGGCCAGCACTTCGACGAACTTCACTATGGGATGACGGTGGAGGAGTTCAGAGCAAATGACGAATGGCGAATGGCGAATGAGCGAATAGGGGATTTGCTCACTGTATAGTAGGACTTAGTACGCAGACGCGGCTGTTTTTACCGCAGAGGCCGCTGAGGACGCTGAGAAATTGTAAAGTCTCTGCGCCCTTTGCGTTCTCAGCGGTAAAATTCAGGGAACTTGCGTAAGTCCTGTGTAGTTTGGAGAGATGGGTGCTTTTTCAAACGAACGGCCCGCCGAGTGTGTGATCTCGGCGGGCCTGGCTTGTGCTCCTCCTTCTGACAGAGGCCTGGCTTATCCCCCAGGCGGGCAAGCCGCTATTGGAATTGATTCTCGATCATGTCCTCTGGGTAAGCATACGTCTTGTGCATGGCGATGTCGATGCCGTAGAGTTCCGCATCCTTCAGCACGCGCAGTAGATTGAGTTTGTTCAGGACGAAGAAGAGGGCGAAGCCTGCGGCAGCGGTGAAGAGCATAATGCTGAGCGCGCCGAGGGCCTGCACGCCGATTTGCGAGAGCCAGTCGGCGGTTTCCAGGCCGTAAACGGGATGCGCGCCGAGCACTTTCGCCCCGAACAGACCCGTCGCCAGTGCGCCCCAGATGCCGCACGCGCCATGCACCGGGAAACAGGCCAGCGCGTCGTCAATTTTCAGGATGTTCTCAAACAGACCGACGGTAAAGGTGGTGATCACGCCGGCCACCAGGCCGGTGATGAAGGCGAAGATCGGCCCCATCACAGCCGCGCCCGAACATATAGCGACTGCCCCGGCGAGCAGGCCGATCATGCTGGTGAGGACGTGCCCGCGTGACGTGATCGCCGCTCCGAACAGCCCGCCGGCCATCGCCATCGCCGTCGTCACGGAGACCCACGATAACTCGATATTGATCGTTTGTGGATCGGTGGCGGTGCTGGAACCGATGTTGAAGCCGAACCACCCAAACACCAGCAGCCACGCGCCGATGACGGACAAGGGAATGCTATGCCCGAAGAACGAGCGCGCCAGGTTGTTCTTCCCCACGAACTTGCCGATGCGGGGACCAATGATGATCGCTCCGGTCAGCGCCAACGTGCCGCCAAGCAAATGCACCACGGTCGAACCGGCGTAGTCGATGAAGCCGAGGCTGCTCAACCATCCGCCGCCCCACACCCAATGCTCGACGATCGGGTAGATGAACCCCGAAATTACCGCCGCGGCGATGACCCAGCCCCAGAAATTGTCGCGTTCGGCCAGCGCGCCGGGGACGATAGCCACGGCGGTAATGGCGAACATCGACATCTTGAACCACAAGGCCAGATCGCCAAAGCCGGAAGGGCTGGCGGGGATGCCGTAAGCGCCTGTCCCCGCCAGCGCGGGCGGCAGTGGATTGGCGATGGTTGGCAAAAACTTGGGCAACCCGATGACCGGCGCATCCGTGTAATAGGCCAGCGGAAAGCCGATGAGAAAGTACATCACAAAGGCCAACGTCCAACCGACGTTAATGGTGAGAATGGTGTGGCTGACGTTCTTTTTGCGCACCATCCCCGCGTAGAGCAGGGCGAATCCGGCGGTCGCCATAATGAAGATGGCGACCGGCGCCCAGCCCACCAGAAAGGCTTGTTGAAAGCCTGCAAAGAGATCAAGTTCACCGTCCATGATAATCCTCCTCCTGTTTTCGAACACGATGGTATAGCAAAGCGTCTGCACACAGCGCGTGTGTGGCGTTGTCGATGCCGGGCCTGCCTTGCGCTAGATTTTGCTGGCGAACCAGACCGGTTTCAGCGCAATCGGGATTTCCTCAACCGACAGGCCGTCGCGTTCGATGTTCAGCTTGAGGATCTGCGGCTTGAGCGGCACGCTGCGGGATTTCCGCAGCAGGAAAATGCGGGTCCAGATCACGTCGTGTTTGTGGTAGTCGAGATAGATCAGGTGATCGGCCAGGTATTCGGTGATATCCGGCGCCATAGGGATGCCTTCTGCCGTGAGGAGTGTGGTGGCCCCCATCTTTTTGGTCTCCAACAGCAGGCGCATAAAGACCTCGCGGAATTCGGTTTCGTCGGCTAACCGGCGGCCAAGCGATGAGAGCGAGTCAATCACAATCCTCGTCGCGCCGGGTTGCGCCTTGAGCCCATCCATCACGATGCTGATCACCTCTCCCTTACCGACCAGCGAATACTCACTTGCATAACTGGCGGTGATTGACAGGTTGACCACCTGGATCTGTCCACTGGCAATCATGCCGGGAAAATCCTTCCACAGTTCTGTGCCGGTGCGCATCACGGTTTCGGGCGTTTCCTCGGTTGTGATGTAGATGCACTTTTCGCCGTTTTCGGCGCCTTTGTGCAGGAATTGCAGGCACAGGATGGTCTTCCCCGTTCCCGGTTCCCCCCGGACCAGGATCGCGTCGCCTTTCGGCAAGCCGGGGATAAACTCCATCAAGCCCTCGACGCCAATATCAATCCATTCGATGTTTTTCATTGCGGTAGCCATGGGTTCCTCTCCTCCTGAGAAAGTCTGATAGTCTATAGTTTAGTTTGGTGGTCGGATAGTCGGGCGATGTTGGACCACCGGTTGGCGCATGGTGCGCCAGGCGCGCGTCCAGATTCCCTGACCACGTCCCCTGGCTGGGTGGGACGGGGTCAGGATTCCTCTGGGCAGTTTGGGACTAGTACGTCGGCAGGTAACGGTCGACTTCCCATTCGGTGACGCGAATGCGGTACTCGTCCCATTCCTGGCGCTTGGCGCTCATAAAGCGTTCGTAGATGTGCGGGCCGAGCGCGTCCTGGATGACCTTGTCCTCGGCCAGGCAGTCCAGGGCTTCGCGCAGCGAGCCGGGCAGCGTCTTGACCTGGCGTTGGATGCGGCGCTCTTCATTCAGCTCGTAGAGGTTCTCTTCCAACGCATCGGGCGGCGTCATGCCTTTCTCGATGCCGTCCAGACCGGCCATCAGGATCACGGCGAAGGCCAGATACGGGTTACAGCTCGGATCGGGGCAGCGCAGTTCCAGGCGGGTCGCTTCGATCTGGCTGACGCGCGGCACGCGGATGAGCGCCGAGCGGTTGATGCGCGCCCAACTGAGGTAAACCGGCGCTTCGTAGCCGGGCACGAGGCGCTTGTATGAGTTGACCAGCGGAGCGACGACGGCGCAAAAGCCGCGCGCGTGGGCCAACTGCCCGGCGATGAACTGCTTGGCGATGGTCGAAAGCCCAAATTCGTCGTTGGGATCGGCGAAGGCGTTCTTCCCGGTCTTCAGATCAACCAGACTTTGGTGGGTGTGCATCCCCGAACCGTTGATGCCGAACACGGGCTTGGGCATAAAGGTGGCATACAGATTGTGGAATTTCGCCACGGCCTTGAGCACATACTTGAAGGTGATGGCGTTGTCGGCAGTCGTGACCGCATCATCGTATCTGAAGTCAATCTCGTGCTGCCCTATAGCCACCTCATGGTGGCTGGCTTCGGGCCGGATGCCCAGGGCTTCCAACGCCGCGACCATATCCTTACGCACATTCACCGCCAGATCGGTCGAATAGTCGAAGTAGCCGCCCTGATCTTGCGGCTCGACGGTGGGACGACCGGCCGCGTCGTAGTGGAAAAGGAAGAACTCAAGTTCCGGGCCGGTGTTGAAGCCAAAGCCCATCTCTTCGGCCTTCTTGACGGCGCGTTTCAGCACACCGCGCGGATCGCCGGAGAAAGGTTTGCCCGCCGGCGTGTACACGTCGCAGATCATGCGCGCGGTGCCGGCCCCCTCTTTGGCCTCCCACGGGATGATCTGGAACGTGCTCGGATCGGGCATCAGATACATATCGCTTTCGGCGATGCGGGCAAACCCCTGTATCGAAGACCCGTCGAACCATACCCCTTTATCCAGGGCCGCTTCGAGTTCGTGAACGGGAATCGTAATCCCCTTCACGATGCCGACGATGTCGGTGAACTGCAAATGGATAAACTTCACCATATGCTCGCGGGCCAGACGTAAAACATCTTGCGCTGTTGTAGCAGCCATACTACACCTCCTCAATTTTGCTATACTGACCAAAGGATATTTTTTAACTACGGATGCCAGTATACAAAAGAGGCCCGGCGCTGTCTATGGGCAAGTTGAACGAAAATAGAGGGGGATTTATGGGGCAAATTGTCCAGAGGCGGCGTTATGCCGGTCGTGTGGTCACAAAGGGGCGTACTTTGAGCGCGAGTTGCAGCGCGAAACGATCATCCGCATTATCCAAATCAACCTCACCGATCTCGGCGATGCGCTCCAGGCGGTAGAGCAGCGAGTTGCGGTGCAGGTGCAGCGCCTCCGCCGTCTGGCTGACGTTGCCAAGGTGGGTGAAGAACGCTTCGAGCGTGGGGATGAGTTGGGCGTCGTGTTCCGCGTCGTAGGCGGCGAGCGCGCCCAGGGTCTGGTTGTAGAAATCGAGCAAGGGCTCACATTCCCGGAGATGGTTCAGGACGTGATAGAGTCCCAGATCGCCAAACGAAAACACCTTGTTACCGTCGAACAGCGTCTGCGCCAGGGTCAACGCTTCGCGGGCTTGGGTGAAGGAGCGGCGCAGGCCTCCCAGTCCGGCGCCGGGCCGCCCGATGCCCATCACCACGCGCTTGTCAGGGGCGAGGTCGGCGATGCGCGCTTGCGCGGCATGAGCGTGGCGGGCGAGGTTTTTCAGGACGGTGACGTCTTCGGCGGCGCACAGGATTGCCAATTTCTCTTCGTAGGTGCAGAACAGCGTTTCGATCGGCGCTTGGGCCAGATGGGCGCGGAGTTCGTCGGCGACCACGTTCCAGGCGCGCACGTTGCCGTTGGGCAGGTTGACGAGGATGACAGCGTGCTGCCGGTCGAGGGCATAGTGCATTTCGGCTGCGCGCCGGGCCAAGGCGACCTCTTCAGCGGTGCTGGCGGTCAATAACGAGGCCAGGAAGTCGCCCCTGAAGCGGTTTTCCACGGCGACCACGGCGCGTTGTTTGGCTAACTCGACCGCGCAGACCAGCGCACCCCGCTCGGTTGCCAGGCGATCCAGATCATCGAAGCTGTCTCGTGGCCCCACGACCGAAAGGTATCCGCTCAGTTGGTCTTCGATGACAATGGCCGATACACAGCCACGCCAACCTTGTGTATCCAGATCGAGATAAGTCCAGGGCGGGGCTTTGCTATCGAGCGCTTGTCCGCCCAACCATTGTTTGACTGTCTTGTCGTTTGCCAGGGAAGAGCGCAATGCATCGGGTGAGAACGGGCAGTGCTCGGCGAGCGCCTGGGCTTTTATACTGAATTGCTCGTCGTGCAGAATGACCGATTTCTTGACGAGATCGCGCACTGCCTCGACAATGGCCGCCAGGCCGCGATTTTCGATGGAGAGCTGGGCCAGTTGGCGGTACACCTGTCGCCCGCGCCGGTCGAGTTGGGCCTCCCGTTCGACGATGAGGCGGATAATGTCGCGTTCGACGTCGCGCAAGTCTGCTGTGTCGGGCAGCGTCAGAATGCAGAGTTGATGTTTGTCGGCGACTTTTTTCGCCTGTGAGGAAACAACGCCGGTAACAACCAGAGCGGCCACGTTCCGCATTGCCAGTGACTCCACGATTTTGCTGAGCGTCAGCCGTTCGTCAAGGTGCGCTATGTCGGCGACCGCAAGCAGCACAATTTCCCCTTCTTCCAGGTTTGCAAAAGCAGGCGCCTGAGACGACATACGACGCGCCCAGGCTACCGTCCGGGTTAAGTCGCCGGCGGTGTTGGCGAGTTCTGTGCTTGCAGGCAACGCCAATCGCCATACTTCATGGAGATTCGGAAGTCCCATGTCCATAACATTGAGTATACCGCAAAAGTTGTTTCTATCTAGCTGTATGGTCTTTTGTGTATTTGGCCAAGACGCAAGGTTACATCATCAACTTCTATGCCGCTTTCACCCGGCTCGGAGCGGAACCCAGTTATTTGTCGTTGTTCCATCCACCGACGGCGGATTTGGCCTCTTTTCTGCTCGAAAAGGATGTGCTCTACGTGGGCGGTGGAAACACCAAAAGTATGCTGGCGCTGTGGCGCGCGAGGGGGATTGGATGGGATGCTGCGTCAGGCGTGGGAACAAGGCATTGTGCTCGCGGGGTTGAGCGCGGGCGCGATTTGCTGGTTCGCGCAGGGCAGCACCGACTCGATTCCGGGCCGGTTGAGCGCGTTGGAGTGCTTGGGCCTGCTGCCCGGAAGTTGTTGCCCGCATTACAACGGTGAGGCCGAGCGCCGCCCCGGTTATCACCGGTTGATCGCCGCCGGCGAGATGCTGCCCGGCTATGGCGTGGATGAAGGCGCGGCATTGCATTTCGTGGACGCCAGCTTACTTCGCGTAGTGACATCGCATCCCGATGTGACGGCATACTATGTGGAGAAAACTGACGACGAAGTCCATGAGCGCGCGTTAGAGGCGGAGCGTCTCGCGTGAAATACGGGCGTGGATTGGATAATCACCCAACCCACGCCCCACGTAGCGTTTACGCTGTCGGAAAAATCTTCCCTGGATTGAGCACATTGAGCGGATCGAACGCTGCCTTGATCCGCCGTTGCAACGCGATTACCGTTCCGTCCAGCATCATCGGCAAAAAGTCACGCCGTTTCGTGCCGATGCCGTGCTCGCCGCTGAGCGTGCCGCCGAGTTTGGCGACGGCCTGATATAAATCCCGCAACACTGCCGACTCTCGCTGTTCCCACACCTCCAGCGGCGTGTGAGGATGTTTGACGATGGTGGCGTGCAGATTGCCATCGCCGGCGTGGCCGTAGCATGGGATGATGACATCGTACTTCTCCGAAAGGCGGTCGAGTTCGGGCATCAGCTCGGGGATTTGCGCGAAGGGGACGACGATATCTTCGAGACTTTGTACCGGACTGTAAACTTTGAACGCTTCGGCGATGTTGCGGCGCACTGACCAGACCCGCTCTTGCGTCGTGTGGTTGTCGGCCACGTAGACTTCGAGCGCGCCGTGTTCCAGGCATAGCTCGCCGATGGTCTCGTATTCCTTCTCCACCTGTGCCTCGCTCGCGCCATCCACCTCGATGAGCAGCATCGCGCCGGCTTGCTCGTAGGGCAAGTCTTCATTGAGGTATTTGCACGTCGTCTGCACCGAGAGTTTGTCCATAAACTCGATGGCGGTGGGGATGATGCGCCCGTTCGTCATAATTTTCGGCACCATTGCAATCGCCGATGGCACATCTTTGAACAATACCAACAAGTCCACCTTCGCCGTGGGCAACGGCAGCAATTTGAGGATGATCTTGGTGAAGATGCCGAGTGTCCCTTCCGAGCCGACCATCAGTTGCAGCAGATTGTAGCCGGTGACGTCCTTCACGCGCTTACCGCCCAACTGGACGATCTCGCCGGTAGGCAGCACCACTTCCAGGCCCATCACGTACCGCCCGGTGACGCCGTACTTGACCGCCTTACCGCCGCCCGCGTTTTCGGCGACGTTTCCGCCGACAAAGCAGGTCTCCACGCTCATCGGATAACCGGCGTAGAAGAGGCCGTCCTCCTTCAGAATTTCGTTGATGACGTTTGTAACCACGCCCGGCTCGACGACGACCACCAGGTTGTCGCGGTCAATCTCCAGGATGCGGTTCATCCTCTCCACGGAAAGCAGGATGCCGCCGTAGACCGGCACCGCTCCCCCCGACAGCCCCGATCCTGCGCCGCGCGGCGTGACCGGGATCAACTCGCGATTGGCAAGCCGCATAATGGCGGAAATTTCTTCCGCTGTCGCCGGTTTCACGACCACATCCGGCATGTGCGCGAAGGCCGGATCGGCGACCTCGTCGTGCGCGTAGGCTTCCATCTTCTCTACATCGTCGTAGATCACGTATTTTTCGCCAACGATGTGTTGCAATGCCGCGATAATTGCAGGTGTGACAGGGTTATAATGGGTCATAAATTTCTCCTAAATCATTCGTGGGAACGTTTCAATGTTCCAAACGTTATAAAGTCGCGCGTAGCTTTTCAAGAACTGCCGGCAACACCTCGAACACATCGCCGACGATGCCCAAGTCGGCTACCTGGAAGATAGGTGCGTCGGGATCGGTGTTGATGGCAACGATGTACTCCGCGGTCTGCATCCCTGCGAGGTGCTGGATCGCGCCGGAGATGCCGCAGGCGATGTACAGGTTTGGCG
>FWPV01003848.1_pt1 | contig 33142 bp, 26 predicted proteins | sample 2228371 | NCBI WGS metagenome assembly FWPV01 (sample SAMEA103939776, study PRJEB20133) | metagenome
TTAGAGAAGGAAATATATATATTTATTTCTTCTTCATCGACGTTAATAATAAGAAAAGAAAGATTTCTAAATATTAACAATTTTATTAATTTCAAATGTAAAAATAATTAATTTTCATTTATTTCTATTGATTTTTTAATACTACATATTAAATAACTGGAAGGGCACTATAAGTATCACCCAGAATAAAATGAAAGTCTTTCAAATACAAGTATTAATTCTCAAATAAACTGATAGATGCATCACTAACGCTCAAAAAAAATCTAACCAGTCAATTTATTTCGAATTTCAATATTTAGATTTGGGATTTGAAGACTTTTGTAAAAAAGTCTAAACTCCTGATTACAACTACTTTTTTAAGTAAAATATTACACAATGAAATGAGAAATAAGATTCTATGGGATGTAGTTATTGAAATTCTTAGTCCTTTCTGCAGGATTACCGCCGTAAACATAGTATGTAATTGCAGTAATCCACGATAGATTAAAAAATTTCCTTTCACGAAGGAATTGTGGAAAATTAAGCAATTCAAAAAATGGAGTTAGAGGGAAATTTAATATCATTTTGATTATATTCACTAATGTAGGATATTTAACAGCAATATAAAAGAGATGAAACAGATTCTTAAAGTGCATATTATATTTTGATTTTAACATTGGTTTTTGAATAAACTTTTTGTCTCTAATCTCACTATTAGATCCTAAAAAACCACTGTTTTTAGCAATATTGAATAAAGGAGTTCCAGGAATCGGAACAACACAAAATACTCGTGTATGGTCAACATCAATTCTTCTATTTAATTCCACTGTTTTGAAAGCATCTTGAAGGGTTTCTGTTGGAATTGCAATCATGTTGAATGTTACAAGGTAAATTCCATGCTTTTTTATAAGTCGTGCAACTTCTATAATCTTTCTGTTGGTAAATGGCTTATTTAAAATATTGATTCTAATGTTTTCATTTCCCGTTTCAAGTCCAATCGCTATACCTACACAATTTGCCTCTTTCATTGCAATTATCATTTCTTCGTCAATATCATTAACAATTGTATTGCAAGTAAATGGAATTTTGAATGTTTTCTTGTATCTCTCACAAAAACTTAAGACCCAGCCTTTATCATTTGTAAAGATGTCATCTGAAAAATGAATTGAGCTTAGTGGGTAATTTTTTTTCATTTCTTGGATTTCTAATATCATACGCTCAACAGACTTCCTTCGAATATATCTACCTTTTCCTTTATAAATCTGCTTAAAAATTGAATTGTAACAATGTGAACAAGAGTTATGACAACCTCTACCTGAAGTGAACCTTTTTAAGCTCATATTTTTTAAATACTTGTATTTATAATAGATTGCTCTGTCTGGTAAAGGGAGTTCATCAAGATTGGGAATTAAGGGGCGAAGTTCATTTTTATAAACTTTACCATTCTCTCTTGCCCATATGTTATGTATTTCTTTTATGGATTCATTGTTTTCTAATCTGTTAACAAGATCTAATAATGCATACTCACACTCGCCAATGCAAATTATTTCTATATCTTGATTTTTAAATACCTCTTCTGGCTGAAAGGTTGGATAAGTTCCGCAAAAGACTGTAGGGACATTAAAATTTGCTTTTAACATTTTAGCAATTCTGCAAGCCCAAGCATTAGCCCCAACATCCCACGGAACTACAATTAAATTGGGAGAAAATGTTTTAATTGAATTAATAAAGTTTCTTTCATTTTTTTCAATAAGAATGTCACAAATGTGGTGATTTGCCTTCAACAATGCAGATACATCACATAAAGCCAGGGATTCATTGATTCCTTTGTCTTGAAGGAATAGAACTTTCATTTACAATACCTTCGAACAGATTTTATTTAAAGCTTAAATCTGAATTTTTGTAGTGTGGTAAGACACTTCCAGTGCCCTCATTAGCTCCACAAGAGACTATTACTATGCCCTTCTAATTTTTATAATCTTGTGTTTCCCTATCTATTTAATACTTTGCTGCCAACAAATTCTAAATATTTGCTATATCTACTCTGTAAATTCCACTTTTTTAATCCATTTAACAACTTTGGAATTGCTTAATATTGTTATCAGCTAAACCTCTGCACACCATTTACCTTTTTACATCAATTCCAAAGTTACAAATATAGGATTCAATCCTTCCAATCATTTATATGGAATTTTTAACAAAAAGGAAAAAAGCTATTCTTTTATTAATACATCAAACAAAAAAGGAAGAAAAGCCTAATGGCAATTATAACACATCTACGAAAAGAAAAAAAGGAAGCAGGAGAAGAATGAGAAGAAATAATAGAAAATTTAAAAAAATCACTAAAAAAGGGGAAATTAATGGAATTAACGAAAATTTTAAAAGTAGGCACAAATTAGAGCTCATAGAAAATCAATCGGATTTAAATATAAAAAAACAATCCACAAAGCTGAATAAACTTTTAAATTTTTATATTCTTCTAAAAATACTGGAAAAAACTGAGAATAACAAGCATATTATAGAAAGAAAAAGGTTAATAAAAATGCAACAATATTGTAATATATCTTTCAGCACGAGGTAAAACAAATACACTGATGGGCAGAAGGAAAATATTACTTCTAAATCCTCCTGGCGATAAGCAATACATACGCGATTATTATTGCAGCACTGTATCAAAGGCAGGTTATTATTGGCATCCTATTGATCTTCTATTTCAAAGCGGAATTATTGGTTCCTTACATGATGTTGATATAATTGATGCAATCGCCTCGCGGAAAAGTTCTAAACAAGTTATTAATGATATCAAAAACAAAAGTTATGATGCAATTTTTTTCTTAACAAGTTCTCAATCTTGGGAAACAGATTTCAAAATTTTAGAAAATTTAAAGAAAAGGAATGAAATTTTAATTGGAAGTGGAGAAATATTTTGCCAGGAAAGTTGGAAAATTCTTAAAAAGTTTGATTTTATTGATGCAGCTCTACTCGACTTTACTTCGGATGATGTAATTCATTATCTCAATGGAAATTATAATAAAATTAAAACTATGACATACAGGCTAAATAATGATATTAAATATATAAATAATCCTACTAATTACACTGATTTTTCAATACCTATTCCTAAGCATGAGTTGTTTCCTTTAAAAATGTATAAAATGCCTTTTATGAAATTTCCTATTTTTGCAACTTTGCTGACAACATATAGCTGTCCCTTTTCTTGTAAGTTCTGCAATAGTGGTAGAAGCAATCTTGTTTTCAAAAAGAGAAATCTAAAAAATGTAATTGAAGAAATGATTTATATAACTTCACTTGGAATAAAACAATTATTTTTCAAAGATATGACATTTGGAGTGGACAGGAACCATTCTTTTAGATTGTGCGAAGAAATTTTAGAAAATAAACTTCAGGTTTGCTGGAATTGTTACTCAAGAATTGAACTTATGGAAGAAGAACTTTTGGATATTATGATTAAATCCGGATGTTATTTAATACAATTTGGAATAGAAAGCTGGGATGAAGAACTTCTCTCCAAATATGGTAAGGCATCCCTTAATTCAAGAACGATGCATATTTTAAAAAAAATAAAAAAAAAAAGGAATAAATATAGGCATACATTTCATATTAGGTTTTCCAGGGGAAGATATAGAATCAATAAACAGGTCAATTAAGTTTGCAAAGATAATTAATGCAGATTATGCTTCATTTAATATATTTACATTTCGTAAAGGGGCAAAAGCTTGTGTAGAATTAAATATAAACCAACTTCCTGTTTTACCGTATAATATAATTAGTAAAATTATTAAAAAGGCTAATAGGGAATATTATTTAAGAGCAATTTACATTTTAAATCAACTTTCAAAGATGAAATCATTCTATTACTTCAAAAATATTTTTCAATTAGGAATAAATCTACTTAAGAAAAGTTTCTGAAATATTTTTTTAAATTTTTTATGATTTTTAGAGATATATTGAATAAGAAATATTCAGGCATAAAAAAGAAGAAAAAATAACTAATTCTAAATTTAGCAATAGGACGATAAAAGGAAGTCAATATTCGCATGTAAGTAGGCAAAGTATACTCCTTAAATTTATTGTCTAAGAAAAGCGAAACAAAATATAGTCTCTCGTAAAACTTAATGTTTTTACCATTTTTTCTCTTAAAAGGATTTTTTTCATACGAATAATCAGCCCATCTTTCAAGAGATGTGGGAGGGTCAAAACCTTCCCTTTTCGCTAATTCGAACATCTGAGTTCCAGGAAATGGAATATATGAGTATATTGGTGAATTTCTAAAATTTTTATTTTCTCTAATCAATCTAAAGATAAGTTCAATTGTCTTTTTTAAGTCTTCTATTGTCTCATAAGGCATATTTGAAATAAAACTGCAATAAATGATGATATCAAACTTTTTTAATCTTTTAATTAAATATATAATTTCTTCAATGTCACCTGGTTTTTTCATTAATTTTCTGATTTTTAAGGAACCCGTTTCAATTCCAAGAGTTAATCTTTTACAGCCACTTTTTTGTAAAAGATTGATGTAATCATCATCCATACTCATCAAGGTTTTAAAATCAACTCCCTGAACTTGCCAATTAACATTAATTTCTTTCAATTTTTCTGAGACTTCCCTTCCTCTTTGAAGGTCTACGAAAAAATTATCATCTACAAAGTATATACAGTTAGGAGCAAATTCTTTTACAACAAATTTAACTCTTTCAATAACTTTTTCTGCTGATTGTGCCCTCCAAATTGATTTATTGAATAAATTATTGTAACAATAAGTACAGGGAAAAGGGCATCCTCTTGAGGTTTCCATAGATAAAGTTTTTTCTCCTGCATAAAGAGGCAAATACTCTTTTATATTTACCAGCTTATAAGGGATTTCATTTAATGTGTTTAAGTCCAAAAAATTCTTAGGGGGACTACCTTTAATTTCATCCCCTACTTTTAACCATACACCTTCTATATTGTCTAATTTTCCTTTGTTTGAGATAGCATAAGCTAATTTATGAAGAGCAATCTCACCTTCTCCCTGGATTACAAAATCAACATATTTATTACCCAAACTTTGTTCGGGCAAAAGACTTACATGAACACCGCCCCAAACGATAGGTATATTAGAACGTTCTTTAATAAATTTCGCTATTTTAAGTGCTTCAATAATTCCTGGTCCCGTAAAAGTTGTAATACCTGCTAAAATTGGCTTTGTCTTTAAAACTTCAAGAATAGATTGTTTCCAGTTTTTGCAGTTTCTCTGGTCTACTATAAAAACTTCAAAATCGGTAATTAATTCTGATGCTACATGAAGCAAACTTAGGGGTAAAGATGCTTTGGTCCTCATAAAATCCCAGAAACCAATATCTGGTTGTATTAAAAGAACTTTCTCCATTATTCATTTGTTATCTATGTATTGGGGAATTTTTGATTAAAAAGGATTATTAATTGCAAACTTTTTGCTTCCTAATAAATATGTTAAATATATCAAAGGGAACAAATCCAGTTTTTGTCATATATGCCATATGACAATTTGAGGCTTCTTTAAGGTCCACCGTCTTTTCTGAATGAAATTTTTCAATGATTAAAAACAATATATTTTGTGGAACTGTTAATTTATTAAAACCAATAATCCTTCTTATTGATAAAAGCAAAGATAAAGCTAGCCTAATATGGCTCAGGAGAAATATGGGATTCATAAACCTGTTGATTGGATAATAATTTTTATTGTCCGAAACAATTATAAGGGGAAGAGTAGATATTTTTTGTTTAAAAATAATTTTTTTTGTAAATTTATAAAGGATTTTCCAAATTTTCATTGTCATCAGAAAATCTTCCTTTCTAATTTTACTTGCTGTAGTAGCTTCAATTGCATTAATCACATCAATTGCATGAGCATCATTATTAGAAAGATTATACTTATTAACACAAGTTGAAGGATAAAAGTTAATCCAGAAAATATTTTTTTCTTCTAAGGCATAATCAATTATCTTGCCGACTTCACTCATATTTACATCATTTACGAGCATTATTGCCAGTTGTATTTTAAAATCATATTTAGTCAACAATTTTATAATTCTTTTTTTCTCTTCAAGTAATTTTTCTCCTCGCAGTTTCTGATAAATCGTATCCGATAATCCATCAAATTGTAACACAATCCAATTTAAACCAGCCATTTTTAATTCTAACAAATAATTTTCATTATTTAATTTTTTCCCATTAGTCGAAAGGCGAGGAATATACCCCTTTTTTACGACAAGTCTTATTATGTCAGGTAAATCTTCTCTTAAAGTAGGTTCACCCCCAATTAAAACCACATGCGGAGGATTTTTCCCTTTCTTGTTATCAGGAAGATTACTTGTGATAAAATCAATAGATGGCTCATAAATATCCTCTTTGCCCGAATTTGCAAAACAAATTGGACATTTACTGTTACACCTATCAGTAATATTTATCATAATCTGCATTGTTTTTTTTAGATGTTTTTCGCAGGGTAAGCCATATACACATACCGGTGGTTTACAAAGCCCATCCTCGTTTACTAACTTAACAAGGTCCTTATAAAATTTGTTATCTTTCCAATACAAATCCTCAAATCTGCCATGTTGATTACATTCTTTATGTATGTAAATATTATTCAAATTCTCAACTAACTGACATTCAACGACTTTGTAACACTCGGGACATATGCTCCAACTTTTATCAATTAAAGCTTTGTCTCTTCCTCGTGGTTTATTGTTTGAAATAGCTCGTAATGGACTATTCATAAAGTTAAGATTATTCTTTTCGAAAAATTATTTTAATATCTTACTTTACTATAAAAGCATTAATTTATAGTTCCTATTATCTTCAAGACCTTATTTTAAATCAAGATACATTTCTTCAACAGAGAATTTTGGGGTACAAACCTATAGTTTCTCTCCGTAAAGCAATTTTTTTATCAGTTCAAAAAATATTTTTTCAATTAAGAATAAAAAAAATAAATTTTCTGTTCTAAATTTTGCTATTGGTCTATAAATACCTACAATAGCTTTTAACAACCTTGATTTACAATATTCACTAACTTTATTATCAATAAAAAGAGTAGTAAAACTTAAAGATTCATACAATTTTTTCATTTTATATTGTTTTGGGTAAATGTTTACATTTTCATAAGAATATTCAGCCCATTTTCTTAATTCTTTTGGAGGAGTATAACCACTTTCAATAGCTTCATTAAACATTTTTGTTCCTGGATATGGAGTGTAAATGTAAATAGGTGAAATTCGAACATTAGGATTTATACTTTGTAATTTAAATATTAGAGATACTGTAGCTCGAATATCATCTAAACTTTCAGATTGAAATCCACACATAAAACTACAAAAGATAATAATGTTATAACTACTCAATTTTCTAATTACATCTATTATTTCTTCAGGAGTTCCTTGCTTATTCATTAACTTTCTTGTAGTTGAGGATCCACTTTCCACGCCTATCGTTATTCTTGAACAATTGCTATCTTTAATTAATTGAAAATATTGGTTATCCATCTTTTTCAAAGTAGAAATATCAACACCCTGAGTTTGCCAAGATACATCAAATTTTTTCAACCCTTCCAATATCTCTTTCCCACGTTCTAAATCAACAAAAAAATTATCATCCACAAAGTAAATGTCTTTTGGAGCATACTTTTCAATTATAATGGATATTCTATCAAGAGTATTCTTGACAGACAAACATCGCCACTTACTTTTATTAAAAGCGGTATTATAGCAATATGAACAAGAAAAAGGACAACCCCGTGAAGTTTGGAAGTAGAAACTTGGTCGTCCGTTGTAGAGTGGTAGAAATTTACTTACATCTATTAGATGGTATGGAACTTCAGGAATAGTATTTAGGTCTAATAGTTCAATCTCAGAATTTCCTCTTATCAAGCCATCATTATTCTTATAGAGTAAACCTGTTATGTTAAATTCATTAATTTCGGCTTCAAGTGCTTTTGACAGCATCAATAGGGGAATTTCACCTTCTCCAACAACAACCATATCAATATATTCATTTGATAAGGTCTGTTCTGGAACTAAACTTGCATGAATTCCACCCCATACAACTGGTATAGAAGAATTTTCTTTAACGAATTTTGAAGCTTCTAATGCAGAAGATATCATTGGTCCAGTATAAGCTGTTACACCAAAAAACAAAACATCCTTTGTAAGTTCGCTTTTAATTCTTTTTTTCCAATTTTTCTCCACCCTGGCATCGAAAATTATTACCTTATAATCTTTACTTATAAAAGTTGCAGAATGTAGAAGACTTAATGGCAAGGCTGGGGCACTTCTCATAAAATCCATATATCCTATCTTTGGCTGAAATAATATTATTTTTTTCACCTGAATTGTAACTTTTGATTTGAAAATCTTTAATAAAAGATTTCGTAAGAATAGTTCTGTAAATATGAGTTTTTTTATCTATAGTCCTTTAATTCTTCCCAAATATTCATATACCATTTTTGTAAGTGGCGTGCTTAAAAAATAATTTATTGTTCTGTAATCATTTCTATAACAACCTTCACAATTTAGTTTTTTTTCAAAACAATTAAAAGAAGACCCATTCTTATGTAATATTTCGCTTAAACTTTTTTCTTTTAAGGAACCTAAGATAATAGGATAAATGCAACATGCAGATACATCTCCATTTGGTAAGATTGCAATATTTTGCAATTTTTCTACTTCATAATTACATCTTTTCTTTTTTAAGTTTCTCATATTATCAAAGTATTCTTTATCACCCATTATAAAGGTAGGAAACTCTGATTTAAGTTCATTAATCTCATCTATTGCTTCTAATATCTCATTCTCCTGGGGTTGTAATTCCAAATTAAAGTTCGGTTGGATTTTAACCTTATTAACACCAATGCTTTTTAAATCCATCAATGTTTGCTTCAAATTTTTATAGTTGTACTTGTTAATAACAAAATTCACATAAACATTAATTGATTTTTTAACCACAAAAAGAGTTTTAATGCCGTTTAGAGTTTTTTCATATGAGTTATTTCCTTTTATTTTATTATGTTCTTCTTTTGAACCATCTAATGAAAAAAAAATGCAATTAAAACATTTAGGAATCATTTTCGCAATTTCAGGGGTTATAAGGTGTCCATTTGTGAAGATAGATGTATAAATAGCTAATTTTTTTGCCTCTTTCGCTATGTCAAAAATATCTTTTCTTAAAAATGGTTCACCACCACAAAAGATTAAGAAAGGAATCCCTATAATATTTATCTGATGGACAACCTTTAAACATTCTTTAGTAGTTAGTTCTGTATCTGGTTGAGGAAATCGAGAGAAATAAAAACATCCTTTACAGCACAAATTACATCTTGAGGTTACATACCAAGTGCAGAAAAAAGGTAATCTGATATTATTTTTATTTTGCAAATACTTTATGAAAACCCTATAAAATGTTTTTAAAGACAACATGTGAGTATAACTAAACCAGTTAATTCAAGAATTAACCTCTTTTACAAAAGGCTTAATTAACTTTCATAAAAAACTTTTTTTGAAATAATGTTAGAGAAAGAATGCATTTCTACCTTACTGTTATTGAATTTCATAAAAGGGTCTGATATAGTTAATAAATCGTCAAATTTTAGATTATTATCTCACCTAAATATTTAAAAATTTGAATTTATCTTATCTACTTTCTTTCCTTTTTCATTAAATTCTCCTTTAATTTTAAACCTTATCAATTCCATAGAGTAAAAAATATACCTTTTTATACCTCTTTTAAGAAGCAAATCATTAGTTTGTTTAAATGTTATGTATGACAAGCCATAATTAAGGAAAAAAGATAAGTGGAGACCAAAAAATGGGAGGTAATTGTAAATTTTGATTTTTACAAAATACTTAAGTACCCTTTCAGGAAAAAGTTGCAGAACAATAAAAAAAGTTATAAATCTACAAAATTTACGATTAAAAGTTTGTCCTCCCCAATGAATTGGTCTTATTTTACCACCATTATTTATTTTTTCTATATCTTCCTGAGTTAATTCCCCTTTTTCAAAACACCTTTTTGTTATATCTGTATTAGGATTAAACAAAAGCCAATAAAGATTAATTCTTGTTGGTTTTGACTCTGAAAAAAATTTGGCTGCATATTCTAAATCTTTGGAAGTCTGTCCAGGAAGTGAAAGTATAATGTCTGTAGATACTCTAATTTTGGCTTCTCTAAAGTATTTTATGGCCATCTTTATTTGTTCATTTGATTCATCTCGTCCAATAATATTTTTTTTGAGTTCCTCGTTGGTTGTTTGAATTCCCATTTGCACTTCTTTGCAATTAGAAGCTTTTAAACACTCTACAATTTCCTTACTTATTGTATTAGGATGAACTAAGCACCAATATGGTAAATCAATTTCCTTCTTATATTCTTCACAGAATAGTTTAAACCATTCTTCTTCAGCAGCAAAATTATCATCAATGAATCTTACATATTTAGGAGCGAGTTGGCGCTTTGCATTTTTGAGTTCTTCGATAACATCTTCAATTCTCCGGCGATAGATATATTTTGGTGCTTTATACAAATTTTTAAGATAACTATTGAAGCAATAAGAACACCTATTAACACATCCTCTCCCAATCATTGTGATATAACCAATTTTAAATAGTTGGTTTTCCTCAAAATACAAATTTTTATCAATATGAGGAAGGTTTTCAAAATTATCAAATAGGGGTCTGAGAGGATTTTTTACTATTTCACCATTTTTTCTATACCAAACATTTTTAATAGGGAAATCATTTTCTTGTAAGCTTAAAGCACTAACCAATTCCAGCAATGGATATTCACCATCTCCAATAATAACAAAATCAACATAGTCTTTATTTAAAGTTATCTCTGGAACAGAAGTTGGATGTGGACCCCCAAAAACAATTGGAACATTAATTTCCTTTTTAATCAAACCAGCAAATTCACAACACCACGCAAAATCATTTGTAACGACGGAAAATGCAACAAGATCTGGATCAAACTTAAGAATTTTTTTTAGTAGAAATTCTTGAGAGTAGAAAAACCTACCCAGCGGAGGAAATGGAAATAAAAAATCTGCAAAAAGAGCAGGTTCAAAAATTAATTTTGTTTTATGTCCATATTTCTTTAATATTGAGGATAACGATTCTATTCCCAATGCTTCATAACCTCTATATGGGAAAGCAATTTTTAAACTTTTTTTGCTTTTCATTCTTAATTAAATTTAAAACAATATCGTAAAAAAAGGAAAATGGTTATAAAAATCGTATCATATTATCCAAATATAAGATGTTTCAATCCATCAAAGAGGAAATGTATTTCCCGAAAAGCATTACCCTTGAATATTCTCACTACTCTTTGAAATATGTATCTTGGTCTGAAATAAAATTTTCTATATGCAAACCGAACCATTTTTCCTATCAATTTACTTGGAAGCTGGTCTGTAGTAACTTGACAAAATGAATCCAGATAATGAGTCCAATCACTATGTATCAAAGAGCCCTTTTCTTGCGCTTCTTTATAAAATCTGGAACCAGGGAAGAAAGAACATGAAGCAATTGCAGCAATATCAGGAGAGGTTTTAATAGCAAATCTAATAGTATCTTTAATGTCCTTCAGTGTTTCTCCAGGAATCCCAATTATAAAACCAGATAATGTCTCTATTCCTACCTCTTTCGTCCATTTAATTGCATTTATGCATTGCTGTAAATCTATTCTTTTATCAAGTCTGTTTAAGTTTTCCTGGGTTCCAACTTCGCATCCATATTTTATATGAAAACACCCTGAATCCTTCATAATTTTTAATAATTCTTTATCAACTGCATCAGCTCTGGAATAACATAGCCAATTTATATCTAATTTATTTTTTTTTATAAGATTGCATATTTCAATAACTCTATTTCTATCATAAGTAAAAATATCATCCACAAAGCGGTAATCATACACTTTATACTTTTCTATGCAAGAAACGATTTCCGCTATTATATTTTCTGGACTGCGTGCAAAAAGCGTAGTTCTTAATCGGGAACCCGTACGCGAGCAGTATTTGCATTCCCATAAACAACCTCTTGTGGTTATTACATTAGTCTGAGGTAAACGAATGTAGTCACATGGCATTGCTATATACTTTCTTATGTCTATTTTTTCTCTCGCAGGAAATGGTAAACTGTCAAGATCTGATATTGGTTCTCTTATTTCGTTAACCTTGATTTCATTCCCCAAACGAAATGCAAGACCTTTTACATTATCTAAAGGTTGATTGTTTTTTATTTTTTCTATTGTTTCATAAAGAGTTACTTCACCCTCCCCAAAAATAACATAATCAAAGAGTGGAAATTCTTTTAATGTTTGATATGGCAAAGCAGAAGGATGATGTCCTCCAACAATAATTTTTGTCCTTATAAGGCTCTTACAAGTATGTGCAATTTCACTTGCAATGTGGATAAAACTGGTATAAGCAGTTATTCCTATGATGTCAGGTTGATATGTTATAACTTTTTCTTTTAGCGATTTTTCTGGTTGTTCACAAACCTGCAGGTCAAGAATTTCTACCTCACACCCCTTTTTATTTAAAAAAGAAGCCATGTATAAAAGCCCAAGTTCTACTTCTGCTCTTAAAGAAGATTTTGAGAGAAGAAAAAATTTTTTGGGCTTTTCCTCCCTCACTCCAGCTGACATTTTAAAAGTGTAATGAGAAGAAGGTCTGATCAGTAAAGTTTTCATAATGTTGTAAACTAATCACTTAATGAAATCCTAATGATACCTGTAGTTGATAATACATAAATATAGGATTTACTTACATGCAAGCCTGCAGGTTTATCTCCAACAAGTATTTTTCTTGTTATCCTACCTTTCTTCCTATCTATAACAAAAAGTTTTCCAGACAATTCACTAAGTGCAAATATTTTGTCTTCACTTACCCGCACATTTTTACAAAAAGGGTCTATTTTATAAAATTTCTCAACTCTCCAAGAATTTAAATCAATCTCCCATAGCCTTGGACTTAATATTGACACAGCAAAAAGGGTTTTATTCGCTTCATCAATAGCTATATCCTTTACACCCCCTTTCAAATTCATCGTTCGATATACTTTTAACGAATCAGCATCTAACTCAACTAATGAAATTTTGCTAAAACCAAGTCCTGCATACAGCTTATTTGATTTCTTTGCATACTTCACTACCACACAACTTGAACCTTCCCATGCCAGATTCTTTTCATAAAATTTTGCAACTTTAGATATGACCCTATTCTTTAAATCATATTTAATTATTGAAGGATAAAGTTCGTTAGAAATAAAAACGAAATTGTCTGTTTCATCTTGATAAATGTCAACGGGAACAAAAACAGGAATTTGATCCCCATAGTTAACATTTAAAGTATTCTCTATTTTGAATGTGTCTTTTGATATTTCGTATATTTTATTTTCTTTCCAACCCGTAATATAAATCTTATCGCTCTTGTCAGGGGCAGTAAAATTCCTAATTAAACCTATATCTAAAGCCTTAAATTTTTTAGTTTTTATATCTATCTGCAAAAAGCATGTTTTCCTTTTATGAAAACTAAAGCCGGTTCCATAGTTGACATATATCTTATTCCTTCTTTCATCAAAATACATAGAACGGGGAAAATTTAAAGTAGAATTAGCACAATTTATTGCCTGTTTTCCATCTTGATGAATTTGATTAATTGGAATAAATATTTCAACTCCCTTTTGCTTCCTTATACTTTCATCTGAAATTCCTCCTAAAATATTAAAATAATACCCAGCAAAAATAACTAATCCCATCAATGATGGAATGAAAACAAGGAATGCGGTTCGTATGTTTTTTTTGTGAAATACAACAAAACAATACACAACGATTAAAGCAAGAAAAAATATTAAAGTTTGCTTAAATCGTGCATAAACTAAAACATTTTTTGCTTTTATAAAGAAAAAAGGAGTTTGGTATTTCACAAATATTGTTTCTTCTCCTGGAACAATTCTTGCAGGTCGTTCAACATACATATAGTAGAAAAAACCCCAAAATGAGATTCTTATCAGAAACTGAAATGTCAATACTTTCTTAGATTTGTCACCTCTCTCGAAGTAAAATGTTAGTAAATATTCTGATAATATTACGACAATAAAAAGTAGGTATGAAAATAAAGAAGAAATATTTAGGAATATACGTAAGTATTGGATTAAATGCAAATAAATAACCACACTTAAAACATGAATCACTGGTGAAAAAAAATTTATAATTTGATAAATCATTTTTTAAATTAACTTATTGCCAAACATCTTTTCATTGTTTTTGAAATTAAAAATTTTCCAAATCTTTTGTACAATTCTTATATCCCCAAATTTAAGCTAAACATAATCTCAATCACTGTTTAACGCTTTCAAAAATGAAAATTTAAATAAAGTTCTGAATTACTTATATGTCATTATGAACCACAAATACAGGGTATCTTTTCTAAAAAGTAAGTGACGAAACACTCAATCTGTCTCTGCAGATATAAATGAGATTACTTTGAGCCAATTTCATTGGCGATGGCAAAAATGTATATAAATATTTTAGTTTTAGGATGAATAAAATGAAAATATAATACTTCCATTTATTTTTTTCCTTAGCTGAATTACACAGAAACCAAACCTACCTTTCTATTTAATTATAAATACCCTATTTAAACGATTTTATATTACATATTATTCTTCACCTTTGTCTTTTAACAAAGAATTGTAATATAATTATTGTATGAATTTTAAAGAAAAAATTGTAGTGTTCTTTGCTGTTTTCTTTATTGCTTTAACATTCTTTCTACAATTCTCTTTTGGGAAAGTAGATGAAGAAAAAGTGTTCACCCTTCTTAAGCCTTTTAAAGTCGGTTCAAAAATAAAAAATGGTTGGGTTATTTCAAAAATGAAAGTGATAGGAAATGTTGAATTAAACCTTATTTTGATAAAAAGACTACCTTTAAAGAAATTGGTAGTTAGCATAAGAAAAAAGACTAATGAAATGCCCAGCTATGCAAAATTAAAAAATTATGATGTTCTCTTTGAGGCAAAAGGAAAAACAGGTGAAACAAGCCCAGATATTGATAGAGTAATGATGTTTATTGTTAATCTTATTAAAAAAAATGATATTTACAATGAGTCTCTTCTTGAAGATTTCTCTTATGATAAACTTGCAACCAATAGGAAAACTTTTAAATTTGGGGAAATAATAAAGAAGAAACAGGTTAAAGTCCTTCTATACGCTTTTTTAATCATAATTGTTATATTAATTGTATTTTGCCTTTTTTATTTTCCCTTGCCAAGAAAAATAATACTTAAAATAATTTCCAATTTACCGTAAATTAATTCAAAACAATAATTTTCTCTTTCCAATTTGTCTCAAAGATTATTTTTATCAAATAATCAAAACTCATATCTTTTTCACCACTTTTTCGAGCATTTTCTCCCAAATATTTTATTTTGTCCGGATTTTCAATAAGGTGTTTAACTTTTTTAAACAAGTCATCGCTATTGCCTGGTTCAACAAATAGTCCATTGAAACCATCAATTATATGTGTTGAAGTCGCCTTGTTCTTTGTAACAATTACTGCTTTCCCCAAAGCTAATGCTAAACCTAACATTGTCAAACCATTTGCTTTTTTTGCAACATCTTTTAAAGGAAGTATCATAAATCTTGAATTCTTTAAGGCTTCAATTAGTATTTTATATTCAACAAATCCTGCATAAATTAAAACTTCGTTTTTCTTAAGATTTATAGGAGGTTTTGGAGCAAATAATTTAATTATTATTTTATTTTTAATGAAGAATAATTCATTCTCTTCTACAGTTTGCATAAGTAATTCATGATCCCTTAAGTGATTTCCACCACAAAATATGTAATTACTTTCTGGAAACTGTGGAAGTGGTTTGTAAAATTTATAATTGCAACAGTAATTTACCCACTTTATTCTATTTAAAGGTATTCCATACCGTTTATAAAAAGTGGAATAATTCTGGAAACAGGAAATAATTTGAATAGGATTGCTCTTGAATAATTTACTTGTTTCTTGATTATTATCTGGTAAAAAACTTTTAACATCCCCAAGCATATGCATATCAACTATAACAAGAGGAGCACTTAATCTACTTTTAGTAAATAAATTCTTTAAGAATTTATGATAACCAATAGATAAAATTAGGTCATATTCGTTGTGCATAAGACACTTTTTTACTACTGATTCTATTTCCCCATTCAAAGTTGCATGGGGGAAAAAAGTATTTATGTAAATTTCATTGTTATGTAGCTTACCCTGTTGCAAAAGGTAACTTTTTTCAGTAAAAGATTCAATGTTAAAAATACCTCGCATATTTATTACATAATCCAACTTTATTTTATTCATCAAGCAATATTCTATACACTCTAATCCAAAATCAATTAAAAACAAGGGATCATCACAACCTAAGTTAAGAATCAAAACTCTTTTCATTTCTAAATGAGTTTTAAATTATTTTATCTTCTAATAAATACTCATTTTGTAGTATCATAGAAAAAAGATGCAAACTGAGACACAATTACGGAAAATAAAGGTTTTTCAATCTTACAGAGCTTCCTAATTTTATGAGAAAAACATTATTGTTATTATTTTTCTTGACTTTCATTTTATCAATCACTGGTTTTGCTAAAAACAAAGAATTAAAATACATTCAATCTCTCTTATCTCCTATTCATAAAGGCAAACCATTCTACGAAAATTGGTATTGGTCAAAAGTCGAAATTAACAACAAGAATGAGATTATAATCCAACTAATAAATAACAAAATTCATAAAACTGTTTATTTAATTCTTCGCCAAAGAAATGATGCCCTTCCAAGGTATAGTTGGACAAAAAATTTTAATATAGTTTTTCATATCCAAGGCGTATCAGAAGGAGCTAAAACTCCTGAACATATTGAAAATATGATGATATATCTTATTGATATAATAAGAAAGAATGATAACCACTTAAAACCATTTTCCCTCAATTATAGATACAAAAGTCCCTCAACTACCAAAAGATTTATTGTCAATAACTGGTTAATTAATAATGTAATTTTAACAAGTTTAAATGTTGGTAATTGGTTTCAGATTCCGTTTTTAATGTTTACATTCTTTATATCTATAATTGTCCTACTAATAAAAATTCCACTAATATTAAATTCATTAAAGATAAGGAAAGCCTCATTAATATGGCTAATTTGTATAATAGCATTATCTGCCTTTTTGCGGTTTATTGCACCTTCAAATATTGTTCGAACGGGTGAGCATGGATATGAATCAAATGCTATTGCTATGGAACCACCAATCAAAACACATCCATATGGTATTGGATTTTTCAATTTTTTTGAATTCTTCTATCAGTTCTTACCAAAAGATGACTCATATATCTTCTTGGGAAATAAGATTTTAGGGACATTATCAACCATTTTAATATTTACTTTCTCTTATTTGCTTTTTAATTCAGAAGTAATTGCACTATTTTCTTCTTTATTATTTGCAACTTTGCCAGTTCATATTAAGCATTCTGCTTCAGAAAGCATGTTTATACTACAAATATTTTTTGCTTTACTTACACTCAACATCTTCCTGTTGTTTATACAAACAAATGACTATTGGCTTTATTTTGCTTCAATACTTTTGCTTAATTATTCCATCCAAATAAGACCTGAGTGGATTGTCTTCTTCATCATCATTTTATTTCTCTTCCTCATAAAAGACAATAATTTGTTGCAAAAGGTAAGTAATCCTATGCTGTGGTTAGGTTTTATCTTATTTTTATTTATATCTCATGCACATTTTGTTCACATAGCCTCTAAAATTATAGCTCGAGAAAGTACAATTGAAGGTATCACTTTAGATATAAATTCCCTAATTTTAATCATAAGAAGGTTCTTCAGCAAAAATAATATATTTTTCGATTTTAATTGGACCCCATTTTGGTACCTTATATACTTTATTTTTGGTTCAATCCTAATGTTTTTTAATAGGAAAAGAGAATTTTTATTCTTATTTTTCTCCATTTCCCTCTTTTCCTCAATTTATCTCTTAACTAATGCTGGAACTTTTTCAGACAGATTAGTGTTCCAAAATTCTTATCAAATGTTTTTCATATTAGCTGCAGGATATACAGCTTTTATTTTCATTAAATCTATAGGAATACATAAAAATTCTATTATAACTTTATTTTTTATTTTACTAACTTTAAGTGGTCCTTTGTTGTACAAAAATTTCATTATAGAAAAATATAACCCACAAAATGAATATTCTTTTCTCAAAGCCACAATACCTTCTCTTTCTTTCAATAACTGCAATTTTATAAAGTTGGAAGATGATGATGGTCCAAAAAAAGTTGGTATCTTAACAGGATTTCCCTGGTATATGATGAAGGGAAATTACAATAGCTTTAGTATTACTGAATTAAAAAACCATGAAGATTACATTTTTAGAGAAAAATGTATTATTTATTATAGGGCTCTATCCTGTTACCGTTTTGCTGGTTTTGAGCAAGTAACTGGCTTGATAAGACCTGAATGCCAATATGTGGAGAATAATTTTTCATTTATTCCAATAAAAGAGACTTCTTTTAAAAATAAAGGTTATTTTAGCTATGTTATTCCTTCTGATAATATAAAAATTGGTTTTTATTATCTGAAGAGGAAATTTGATAAAACAACAAATTAAAGACCAAACTAAGTATTGTAAGTATTTTTGATGAACTTCCAACGGGGTTAGAAAATACTGGTTAAAATGTGTAGAAAAAAGGTTGGTTCAAAATGATATCAATTGTAGTATTGACTAAGAGTGAAAGTAACGATTATTTAAAGCAGACATTAGATAGCATTTTAAGACAGACAGAACACTCATTTAAACTTTTGCTCTTAACACCTTTTTTAATTAAGGAAATTAAGCCAAAAAAAATTTCAGACCAACTAACCGATGAAAAGTACTTAAATCAAATCTTAACTAATAATGGAATCAAAATTGCCACATCAAAGGTTATTAACCTTGAAGGAGATTACTTTATACCAGTAAATGAAGGTGATCTTCTTGTCCCCAAAGCAATTGAGATTGTTAAAGAAATATTAAAAAAGGATGGGAGAGACAAGTTATGTGCTCGGGCTTATTATGCAGAATTTGACAGTGGAAATGATATTAATTCTTTGATTTATGAAATAGATAAACTCAACAATTTTAATTTTATCACACAACAAAAGAATTGTAGAAGGTTGCTTTTCGGGTTTCCTATAAGCATCAATATGGGAAAATTCTATTGCTTGCACCGCAAGGTAATTGAGAAATTTGTAAACCAATCAATTTACAAATTATTAAGAGATGATGCACCTGAAGTTACAGTTGAGATGAAAGACGCAATCTGGATTGAAAAAATATTATATCTGAAACAAAAAGAAGGACCTTGTTCCCTCAAAACAGAAGTTAAGCAAGATGAAAACTTATTTCATTTAAAAAAAGAGAGAAAAAAGTTTATAGACAACAAAAAAGAAGAAGCTCGAAAAAAGAAAAAATTTGCACAGCTATGGATAAAAAAATACAACCTTCCTCTCAACTTAAAGGAAAAAGATGAAAAGTTGATAATTAGCCCCAAAGGAAGTGTTCATAGTATTGATATAGAAATTACAAACCATTGCAATGCTCATTGTATTTTTTGCCCAAATGATAAAATAAAGGAAAAGGGCTTTATGAAAAAAGAAGTATTTTTTAAGATAATAAATAAAATAAAGGAGGCAAACATAAGTTTTATAATGTTTATAGGAAGAGGAGAACCCATATTGCATCCCCATTTCTTGGAATTTGTCAGGCATATTAAAGAAAATAGTGGAGCAAAACTTGAAGTTTTTACAAACGGCTATCTACTCTCAAAGAAGTTGATTGATGAACTTGCTGAATTAAATGATGAATATTTAAACTTGCGCATTAATGTTAGTTTGCACTCACTGAAAATAAATGTTCATGATAAATTAGTTGGTTTAAGTTTAAAGGTAATAGCAGATAACTTAAAATACTTAATGAAACATGAGAAGGTAGGTCATTCAGTCTGTTTTGTTAAGAATAAAATAAATGAGGATGAAATGAATCAACTAAGAAGATATTTTGATAAAATTGGGGTTAAAAATGTGGATATTTCACTAATTTATAACAAGGGTGGACATATAAAAGATTCATCTTTGTTTAGCACAGAGTTATATCTTAGAAATCTTTCAAAAGAGAATATTCAATTATGGAAAAAAAGAAGACTATGCCACTATACATATGACCATGTTACATACTTTTTAAACTACCGCGGAGAATTTGTCTTATGTCAGGAAGATTTTGATGATAAACTTATTTTGGGAAATATTTTCGATAATGATTTTGATGAAATTTTTGAGAAAGTTGAGGCATTTAAGAAAGCAGGTGGAAGTCCACAATGTAGGAGGTGCAACAAACTCTTGCATGACCTATTTCATGGAGATGATGTAGACCCAGAGGCACAGATAAAAGATGTTCTTATAATAAATTAATTTATGTCCTTTTCTGTAAAATTCAATCAAAGGTTAGATTATTTATTTTCACAAAGCGGGTTTTCCCCTCAAGAAACAGAAACATTATTTACTCTTCTTTATTCTCCTGCACAAGTTTGGGAAATTTTTAACAGTGGAAAATTTTCAAGTTTATCAGAAGTTAAATTAGGCATTAAAAATCTTTTAAACAAAGGACTTTTAATTGAACAAAAATCATCTGGAAAATCAATTTATAAGCTCGCAGAACCTGAAATATTTATAAACTATTTAGATATAAAAAAAAATAAAATCTCCTCAAATTTATTAGATAAATGGAAAAAACTATGTGAAATTTTTTCGTCAGAAAGCATGTATGGTGTAAGTATGAATCCTGCTATTAGAGTTGAAGTTGCTGAGAGGCTGGGCAACTTGTATAGTAACAGATTTGAAATTCTGAACAAATATTACCCTAAAATAGAAATAAAAGTAATAGACAGGTGCAATCTTAACTGTATATATTGCTGTGATGGCAGAAAGTCTGAACATTTGACATTTAATAAATGTTTAAGTGAACTTGAAAAAGCAAAATCCGTAGGAATAAAAAACATAATAATTTCTGGAGGCGAACCCACATTATGGAAAAAGACTCCACACATTATTAAGGCTGCTAAAAAATTAGATTTTGATTCCATTGAGTTGTTTACAAATGGTTTACTTTTTTATTTTGACGATTTAATTGGGAACTATGTTAAAAATGGACTTACTTCCATATCTTTACATATTAGTGCAGTTGAAAAGGAAATTTATGAAAAATTGGTTGGGAGAAAGAATGTGTTTGAAATTATTGAGAAAGCCCTTGCTAAAATAGCTCAGTTTAAAGATCTATATATCACTATCTTTACAATAATTAATAAATTTAATATTAATCATTTAAATCGGGTAACAAAATATTTTTTAGAATACAAAGAAAAGTCAAAGCTCAATAATTTTTTTCACTTTCTTATTTTTTGCTGTACATTCTCAACTGCCTGGCAAAATAGGAAAATAATACTTCCTAAAATCAGTGATTCAGCAACAGCAGTAAAGCAAATACTAAATGCTGGTTCAAATAACTCTCATATATTCTATGTTGGAATTCCATTCTGTTTAATGAAAGGATATGAAGTTTTTAACTACGACTTGTATTGTGTTCCTGCTCAATTTTTATTGAAGGCTAAAAAAGTTGATTATTTATATCAGGATTTAATATACACAAAAGCAAAGGATTGTTACAAATGTATCCACAATGATTATTGTATGGGAATTCAAAGAGGGTATACTATGGCATATGGATTAAATGAATTTGTTCCTGTAAATAATTATTGAAGTGTAAGCATTCTTTTTGTTTATTTAGAATATTTTGCTGTAAATGACATCAATGAAAAAAAAAATAAAAATATTTACTTTATTTGGAGATGGAGGGATTCATGCTGGTAAGATTACAAAGTGTTTATCTCATGTAATTTATTTTTCCAAGTATTCCTTTGATGATTATGCCTCCTTTACTCAAAACCCTAAGCTCCCAATAAAAATTAATGCTCAACTTTTACATCAGACTGTAAAAGAAATATATAAAGGAGAATATTCTGCAGTATATTTTGGAGATAGTTGCGATGCATATTTAATTTATTATTTTTGTAAAAAGAAAAACCTTCCGATTAAGCCTTTTTTTATAAATGAAGTAGACCTCTTTGAAAGGGCTCAAATAGTTAGAAAATTTCTATTAAAAAGTTATAAAAATGATTGTTTTGAGGAATTTATAACTTCAGACTTTTGTAAGTGGATGTTCATTATAAGTTCACGAGAGGAAATTTACACAAAATTAGGTATAAAGAAAGAAAATTTATTTTATATTCCTGCAGCAACCGCGAGCATTGGATTTTTTTTTCCTGATTTAATAAAAGAACTTAATAGTAAAAAAGTAGTCCCTTCAATTTCAAAAGAAGTGCAGGAAATGAAGGGAAAGGTTTTAGCAATTGGTTCCCACGAAAGAGATTATGATTTCTTAGTTCAGACAGTTAAAGATTTGAAAATAGAATTACACATAATTTGTAACTTAAATCTATACAAACCAATAAAAGTAGGAAATGTTTACTGGCATAATTCTCTTCCTCAGAAAGATTACATAGAAGCTATAAAAAATGCAAAATATATAATTGTTCCTTTAAGAAAAACCAATCGATCAGCAGGGCAAATGAGTTGTTCTATACCTATGCATCTGGGAAAGATTGTAATTGCGGCAAAAGTTGATTCATTAAAAGAGTTTATCATCCCGGGGAAAACAGGTTTTTTTTACAATATAGGAAACATGCAGTCGCTTACGAAAATCATTAATTATGTTGAATCAAATTATGAGAACTTAAAATTCATAGGAGAGGAAGCAAAAAAAAATGAAGCAAGATTATCTTTGATTGCAAGTAAAAATATTCAGCGTTTTTTGAATTCATTATAATCAATATGAAAGTTAATGTCCCAATCTCATCTTTAAATGAATTTGATCCACTTACAAAATTAGGAGTTGATGAATTTTATTGTGGCATAGATTTTAATTCATCTTTGTATACCACTAATAGGCGAGAATTGCCAAGGGCAAATATAACCTCCGCAAATGAATTAAGAACATTAGTAAAAAAATGTAAAAGTAAGCACATCCCTTTGTATGTTGCTCTCAACAAAATATTTTACACAGAGGAAGAATTTTTAAAAATTATAAATCTCGTTGATAATCTGGTAAAAATTGGAATTAATGGCTTAATGGTAGCAGATTTATCTTTAATTAGATATCTATTTATGAATAATTTTGACAATAAAATAAAAATTCAGTTAAGTAGTGTTGCAACAGCCTTAAATTCTAAAGCAATAGATTTTTATAGAAAATATAATTTTTCACGGATTATTTTGCCTCGTCACCTTAATTTAAAAGAATTAGAGAAGATTAAACGAAAACACCCAAATATAGAATTAGAAGTATTTATAATGAATTGGAATTGTGTAAATATAGATGGATTATGTAATACTCAACACGATTTAAAAAGTTTTAAACCTTTTTACCCTCAACATACATTAGATAATGCATGTTGCTTAGATTATGAGCTTAAAGCAAGTTTCGAATGTTCAAATTATAATGGAACTAAAAATTTTTGTTTAAAAGAAAACAATCTTAAAAACATAGTGCTTAAGTCAGGCTTATCTTGTGGAGGATGTTTTATCTATGATTTGAAAGAATTAGGCATTGAAAATATAAAAATCGAAGGAAGACTCCTTGCAAAAGAGGAAAAAATTAGAAGCCTTAAGTTCATTAGAGAATGTCTAAATTTACTCACAGATATTAATAACAAAGGGCTTTATAGAGCAAATGTAAAAAAAATTTATAAACAACTTTTTGGATATGAATGTAAAAAAAATTGCTTTTATAGAAAATAAAAAGTACAACGAAGTGGATAACTTGTTTTCATTTCTTAAAAATAATAATGTAAACTTTATCGAAAAATGTTTTTACTCTTTCAAACCAGAAGAAATTAAGAAATTTTTGTTAAAATTTGAAAGAATATATTTCGGTGTAGAATTTTGTGAAAAGAAAATTCCATCTGTAAAAGAGTTGGCAAAAGTCGTTGAGTTATGTCAACAAAATAATGTTAAATTTAGTTTTGTCACCCCATATGTTACAGATTTTGGCATAGAAAGAATTAAAAAAGCAATTAAAATCCTCCAAAATCATAGTAAAAACTGTGAAGTTATAGTAAATGATTGGGGAATTTTTCAACTTTTGCGTGAAGATAATTTCGATTTTGAAATTGTTCTTGGAAGAATTCTAACAAAACAAAAGAAAGATCCAAGAATTATTAATATTAAAAACAAAAAGATTATGAGCTACTTTTCAAAAACATCAACTGATAATAAGTATTTTAGAAGTTTTCTTAAGGAAAATAAGGTTTATAGAGTCGAATTTGACAACACTTTTCAGGATATTGAAGTGGTTAGTGATGGTTTAAAGTTTTCTTTATATTATCCATATGTATACTTAACAACATCTAAAAATTGTTTTGTCAAAAATTGTAAAAATTGTGAAAGCACAAAATTTATCTTACAAAGTAGTTCAATGGGCTGTGATTTATTTTTGAAAGGGAAGACACAATTTTATAAAAATTATGATTTAACAAAGGTATTATGGGGAAAATTTAGCAGGCTTGTTTTTCAATCCCAATTTCCTTTTTGATATAGGAGTATTAAAAATTGAAAAAAAGTATTTTAATAACAGGTGGCGCTGGATTTATGGGCAGTAATCTTACAAGATATTTAATTCAAAAGTATGATAATTATAAATGTAAAGTACTGGATTTATTAACATATGCAGGTTGTAAGGATAATCTATTGCCTTTTATAGAAAATGAGCATTCTAACTTCTCGTTTAAAAAAGGAGATATATGTAATTCAAAAGTTGTGGAGGATTTGATAAAAGATGTCGATGTAATAATAAATTTTGCAGCAGAAACCCATGTTGATAGGTCTATCATCGACCCATACCCATTTATCAAAACAAATATAGTTGGTGTTTTTGTCCTTCTTGAAGCAGTAAAAAAATATCCAGTGGAACGATTAATTCACATTTCTACTCCTGAAGTCTATGGTGATGCAGAAGTCATTCCTACAAAAGAGGATTATCCAATTAAGCCAATGAGTCCTTATGCAGGTTCAAAAGCTGCTGGAGATCGACTCCTTTATTCATATTTTATGACTTATAATATACCGATTACTATTGTCAGACCATCAAATAATTATGGTCCTTATCAGTATCCAGAAAAATTAATACCTCTATTCATAACAAATGCACTTGAAGATAAAACTCTTCCAATATATGGAGATGGAAAAAGTATTCGAGACTGGTTATATGTAAAAGACTTTTGTGTTGCAATAGATAAGATTATACATGTGGAGATCAATAAAATAAAAGGGGAAGAAATAAACATTGCTACTGGAAAGGGTGTAGACGTATTAACTATTGCTAATTTAATTCTTGAAAAGTTAGGAAAGTCTTCATCTCTAATTGTCTTTATAAAAGATAGACCTGCCCATGTAAAAAAATTTGTTTTATCAAATGAAAAGATGAAAAAAATACTAAACTGGCACCCGCCGACAACTCTTGAAAAAGGAGTGGAAAATACCATAAAATGGTATGAAGAAAATAAGAGTTGGTGGAAAAAAATAAAAAGAAAAAGGTCTTTTATTAATTTTTATTCTAAGTGGTATGGATACAAGAGTTCACATTCCAACAAGTTCGTTTTGCAATAATAGTTGCATATTCTGCGTAGATTCAGGCATCTGTGGGAGGACAAAAGGATATGAGTATGAGAAGATTAAAGAAATTATGATTAACAGAATTTCCGATACAGACAGAATTTTGTTTACAACTAATGAGCCAACAATGAATGAAAAATTAGTTGAATATGTAAAACTTGCACGAACCATCGGGTACAAAGAAATTGTCCTTACTACAAATGGAAGAAGAATGTATTACAAAAGTCTTTGTATTGCACTACTTAAGGCAGGAATAACAAAATTCATTATGTCTATACACGGACATACAGCAAAGGTTCATGAATCAAACACTAGGGCAAAAGGAAGCTTTAATCAGGCAATTCAGGGACTTTATAATTTAGTTGAATTAAAAGGGAAATACGATTTTTCATTTGAAATCTCTGCTGTAATCACAAAGTTTAATTATAAATACATATATGAAATGATAAATTTTTTTTCAGGCTTTTGCCCTGATTTAATTGTATTAAATCCTGTAATTCCCCAGGGTAGAGCAATTTTGTATTTTGATCGCATAATTCCTTATTACAGTGACATTTCACGGGAACTTATTTTAGCAATTGATAAAATAAATAGCGAAAATAAAAATATACCACTATGCATTATTGGTTTTTTTCATTGTTTAATGCCACATCATTCCAAATACTTGGGAACAAAAGAAAACATTATAGGTGATAAAGATAAAAAAGTAATTGAGCTTGATGCTAAGCAATGGAAAATGGTAAAACGAGAGGAATGTAAAATCTGCAAATATTTTAATGTCTGTCGAGGAGTATATAAAGAATATGTCAAAAAAAGAGGTTGGAATGAATTTATTCCTGTAGTAGAAAAAAATTGAACAACTCTTGAATTATAACTTCCCTTGATTTCAAATATTAACTTTCTTACCTATGATAACAATTTTGATGTGAAAAAAATTATTTCTAATATATTGGCTGTTCTATTTGGATTTTTTCTTTCTATTATTATTGGAGAACTAATAGTAAGGGTGTTTTTCCCAGAAGATGGAAGGTGTTATAATTTTGATATTAATTATTCTAATTTCTCTCCTCATATATATAAAACTCAAAAAAACACAAGTGATGTATACACCTATTTATATAGGACAAATGACAAGAGGACATACAAAGTTTCATTTAATTCAAAAGGACTCAGAGATGTGGAACATGAGTATAAAAAGGCTAAAAACACTTTTCGTATACTTGGACTTGGCGATTCATTTACATGGGGAACAGGAGTAGAACTGAAAAATACATATTTGAAGTTATTAGAGAGGATGTTAAATAGGGAGATAAGAAATAAAGTTGAAACTATAAATGCTGGGATACCTGGCTGGGGCACTGCTCAAGAACTTATTTTTTTTAAGGAAGAAGGCTATAAATATAATCCAGACCTTGTTACACTTGGGTTTTATGTGTTTAATGACTATCTGGATAATACTCTTCTTGGATTATATAAAATTAAAAATAAAAAATTAATTAGAAGTATTCCACCTTCACTTCCTTATCCCATTAGTTTAAGAGAGTTTCTTTTCAATTCCAATTCAATTTTTGCTCCTGGATTTTATATAAAAAAATCATTCTTTTTAAAGTCAATTACAAACCGAATTAACAACTTGACCAGTTTCTCTTCTTACTTTTCAATAGACCCTGATTATTATCTTGGGAATCTGTTAATTGAAGAGTTATCCAATGAAGTAAAAAAACATAACGCTAAATTTCTTCTTATTGTTATTCCTTCATCACCAGTTCATTCTCGCGAACTTTCAGAGGTGGAACCTTCAAAAAATTATAAAGAGCTAATTAGATGCTGTAAGAAACTAAAAATTAATTACCTTGACCTTTATCCCGTGTTAAAAACCAATTATGAAAAGTTAGATTCCTTTTTTATACCTGCAGATGGACATTTTACAATCGAAGGCAATCAATTGGTTGCTAAAGAAATGTTTAAATACATCATTGCAAGCGGTTTATTAAAAAGTCCATTAAACTGATTAAAAACTAATTTTACAAGCACAAATCTTTTGTTCTCACAATTTCATAATCCGCCACGATCCTACTTAAAATGTATCTTGTTAAAGAAATCCTATAATCAAGGCTTTTAAAAACGCATTTGTGGACAGGTATTCTTTTATCATGAAAAAAATCTACAAGGTCAATGCAATGGAAAAGATAATTTAGCTCAATTCTTTTTTTTACAAAAAATGAATATAAAAAATCAAAAACTTTTTTGTTGCTCAAACCAATAAAACTACTATGAAAAGGAATTCTAAATAAAGGTGACACACTTACAGGAATTTCAATAATTTTTCTTTTCATAACCTTCAAAATCCATTTATTTGATAAATTAAATTTTTTTAAAGGCAAAAAACCAAATAAAAACGACCCAAATTGTCTGCGAGGTATCTCGCTTTTTGATAAAATCCTCTCCATAAACCGCAAAAGGGGATTCAAATACGTAGGCAAAATTGAAGAATCATAAAGGTAATTATTTTCCTCAAGTATCTCTATTGTTTCTAAATCAAAATCGTATCCAGGTGCTCTGAAACCAACAATTTTATCTTTCGTAATTTGCCTTAAGATCTTATCCGTTTTTTCGATTTCATGCCGTTTTTCTTCTTTCTTTAAAGAGGAAAAATTTACAGGATGTGAGAAAGTATGATTTGCAATTTCATGCCCCCTTGTCGTTATTTCATTTATATAAACTCTTTTTTCAGGAATTTCACAATCCAATCCAACTATAAAAAAGGTTGCTTTCACATTATACTCATCCAAAAGAGCTAAAATTCTTGGTATCGCTTCAGTAAAAACTACATCCGGAAATATTTCTGTCTTTATTCCATAATATTGATATAGGGTCCATATCCCATCTACATCAACTTGTATCGTTCCTTTCATCGCTTTTTTCTTATTAAAAAATTACCCATTACAAGAACATCCATATCTGTTTTGAGAAAAATTTCCACTGCCTCTTCTGGTGTATTTACTATAGGCTTTTCTTTCACATTAAAAGATGTATTTAAAATAATTGGAATACCTGTTAATTTGTAAAATGAATTAATTAGTTCCCAAAAGAGAGGATTTACAGTTTTGTCAACTGTGTGGAGCCTACCTGTTCCATCATAATGAACAACTGCAGGAACCTTTTCCCTGACCTCATCTTTAAATTTGTAGACAAGCACCATAAATGGCGATAAGAGCTCTTTCTCAAAATAATCTTTACATTTTTCTTTAAGAATTGAGGGGGCAAACGGTCTGAAACTTTCACGCATTTTCACTTTTTTATTTACAAGTTCCTTCAATTCCATCTTCCTTGGATCTGCAATTATGCTCCTATTTCCTAACGCTCTCGGACCTAATTCCATTCTACCTTGAAACCATCCTATCACATTGCTTTCTATGAGCAATTTCGCAGTTGCCTCAGCAATATTAGAGTGATATTCATACTTTATAGAATTTAGTTGGAGCGTTTCTTTTATTCTTTCTTCTGAATAAGATGGTCCAAAATATAAGTGGTTAAAATTATTATTTCTTTCTTCCCTCAATAAATTGTTATAGATATAATAACAACAACCTATCGAACAACCAGCATCGTTTGCAACAGGCTGAACAAATAGATTTTCAAATGGAGTATTGTCGATAATTTTACCATTTAAAACGCTATTCAAACATACTCCCCCAGCAATACATAAATTTTTCATCTTCGTCTTTTCATATAGGTAATTTGCTAAATGAAAAAAGGATTCTTCAACAATATGTTGAAGGGAAGATGCAATTTCTTTATGCCTATTTTCTATCTCACAATCTGGCTGTCTTGGCTTTCCAAAAACTTTTATAAATTTGTCAGATACCCATCTTCTTTTCCCTTTTTGATAATCAAAATAAGTTAAATCAAACTCTAATCTCCCATTCTTCTTTATTTTTACTATTTTTCTGAATGCATCCAAGTATGAAGGTTCTCCATACGAGGCAAGTGCCATTACCTTCCCTTCATCACTATCCTGTTTAAACCCTAAATATTGGGTTACTGCACCATAAAGATAACCTAAAGAATGAGGAAAATATATTTCTGAAATTTTTTTTATGTCGTTTCCTTCTCCTTTAAAAGAAACACATGATGCAATTTCTCCACTTCCATCTACAGTTAATATTGCCGATTTTTCATATCCAGATAGAAAAAAACTACTTCCTGCATGAGATAAGTGGTGTTCTATAAAATGCAATTTGTATTTTTCTTTTTCCACTTTAAACATTTCATTAATAATAGTTCTAAGTCTTAGCATGCAAAACCACTTTCTGCTGTGAGAGTGATAAAAAGAGAGAGAATCCGGGAGATTTCTGGCTATCACAAATAGCCTCTTATGAAACCCTTTCCACGGCTTCATACAAAAACCAATGTGACTTATATCAGAAATCTTTATTCCAGCTTCCTTGAGACAATAACTAATGGCATTTTTGGGAAATATTCCTGTATGCTTTTCTCTTACAAATCTTTCTTCTTCTGCTGATGCTATAATATTACCATCTTTTATCAAACAGGCTGATGAATCCTTTAAAAAACAATTTATTCCTAAAATGAACATAACTTTAAAACCCCTCTAATTGCTTTCCCAAAAAGTATTCCTTCCTTTCTATCTCTCTAAACCTTTCTCATTCACTATCTTTTATACCTCATAACGCTAAACCTATAAATTTCTGTTTTTAGAGCTTAGTTCAAACTTACCCTTTTATATTATAAGATTTATTTTTATGATTACATTCATTCTTTACTTTGATTGACTTTTGAATATTCCATTTTTATACTTTCAAATTATACTGTTCATAATATTAGTAAAAAATGAATATTTCTTTTTTTTGTCCAGCTTACCTTGACGAAAAAAATATTGGAGATGTTGTCCGCAGTGCAGCAAAGGTCTTGGAATCAGTTTCCAATTCATACGAAATAATCATTATTGATGATAAAAGTCCCGATAATACAGGGAAAGTAGCAGATGAGTTAGCTAAAGAATTAAAAAATGTCCGAGTTATTCATCACATTAAAAATCTTGGTTGTGGTGCCTCTATTAAAACAGGATTTGAAGAAGCAAGAAATGATATCATCATCTATACCGACGGTGATAATCAATATGATATGAATGACATCCCAAAACTTTTATCTTTTATAACAGATTATGACATAGTAGTTGGATTTAGAAAAAATCGTGCTGATTCAAATTATAGAAAAATTCAAAGCAAAATATATAATTTTTTAATAAATCATCTTTTTGGTGTAAATTTTATCGACATTAATTGCTCTTTAAAAGTTTTCCGAAGAGAAATAATTAAACAAATAAAAATCGAAAGTAAAAGTGGCTTTATTGATGCAGAAATAATGATAAAATCTTTAAAGAGAGGTGCAAAAATAAAGCAAGTAGAAGTAAAACACAAAAGGCGAATGCATGGAATCGCAGGTGGAGGATCTCCAAAAACAATTTTTAAGATATTAATTGAAATGATAAAATTTCATCAAAAACTAAAATCTATACAGTAAATATTTGCTCTTCCCCCACAAAATGCTTAAAGCCTAAATAAAAACATCAAAACTTGAAACAAATTGTTAGCATATTTCCCATCCTAAACGAAAAGGAAAGAATCTCCCTCGATATATTTTGAGAATTAATACTCGTAGTTGAGAGAGACTTTGCGTTTCATTTAGGGCGTCATTTATTGTGTCATTTCGTGCATTTAACATTTTTTCAAATTTCCAAATTTTGCCCTTCGAATTTAATTTTTCATGTAAAAAAAAGAAAAGTAGCATAATAAAATGTAAAAATTTTCAATAAAGGCTTATATCAAGTTCGTTATATGGAAAACTCTTATGAGTTAATTCTGGAATTCATTCGTCAGCATTTCATAACCATAAGCCTTTCAAAATGGATAAATGGTACCTATAATATTGAATTAGCCTTTAGGAGTATTTAAAGAAGTTCATCTGGATAAATTTGCTTAATTTTCCATTTTTTTTGTTCAGACTCAAAATTTAAAGGAGGCAAAAAAAGAATGAGAAGATTTCTTTTTTGGGGAGTAATTTTTCTTTTTTTTTCTCCAATTAATGTAATCTCTTTTAATCAAGAAGACATCCTTGAGTTGCTCGCTCCTTATAAATTGCAAGATAGAATTTTAAATGATTGGAAACTTATCGACTGCAGAATGAGAGAGAATGTTGAAATCTGGTTTATTTTTAAAAATGAAAAAGATACTATCTTTGAAATTCACCTTAGAGCAAAAGACGACAAACAAATGGCTTATGAGAAAACAAAATATTACAACATTTTATACAAAGGGAAATGGATAAGCAAAGAAGAGAGAACTTTATTGGACCACATTGTTAAGTTGATAAAAAAGAATGAAAGAGGGAATATAACTTTGGAAAAATGGCAGGTAAAACCCATTCCAACTAATTCAACAAAAAACAATAAAATTATAAATAATTTAAAAAAACTATTAGCATTGAGTGTTATATTCTGGCTGTTTTTAGTAGTGATTTTAAAAAGGAAGAAGATTTTTCATCTGTTAAATAAAAAATAATTTTGGTTTAATCACTTAGAAAGTCATCATACTTTTTTCTCTCAACAGACTTTTAAATGCTTAAAAAATGTTAATTTGCATTTAGATTACATTTATATAGTGTTTTATCTTCAACTTCCAGTGCTTTTACACACTTTCCCACTACATGCTTTATGCATTCTCCTGTCCTAAAATCAGCATCTGCAATTATACCTTTCTGAATAAGAACATAACAATTCAAATTTCTTATTTCATTTATCTTACACTTACGATAGTAGATTAACTCATGCTTTGAATCCTTTTTTATCCTAATAAATTGTGAATTGCTAAATATACCCTCTTGATAAAATTGAACCAAATCAGCTTTTTTTAGCTCATTATAATTGTAGTGATAGAAAACTTCCCACAATAAGGATTCAGAAAAGAATAAAAACGGATATGAGATATCAGCATGTTCTAAAAATCTAACAATTTGCTTTGTTCCATTCTCTTTTCTCGAAAACAATTTTACTTGCTGAAAAGAAAAAATACATAATAAAAGTATTGTTAAAATAACAAAGTTTTTCATTTCATGTTTGACAAATAAACGCACTTGATAAAATAAAGACACACAAAAAATGGGATAAAGGAACATATAATATATCCACCGCACATTCATCTTATATGATAAAACCAAAAGAATTAAAAAAGGCATAATAAAAGTAAATGTAATTAACTCAATACCTTTTTGTTTGTTTTTTTTTGGTA
>FWPV01003851.1_pt1 | contig 33127 bp, 33 predicted proteins | sample 2228371 | NCBI WGS metagenome assembly FWPV01 (sample SAMEA103939776, study PRJEB20133) | metagenome
GTTGCGCTGCCGGCCGGCCGGGTCGTCGCTGCCGTCCGGCCGCTCGTTGGGCGCCACCGGGCGGCGCTCGCCGAAGCCGCGCGCCTCGACCGCGCCGGCGGCGAGCTTGCCCCGGCGCAGCAGCCAACCGCACACCGCCTCGGCGCGGCGCTCGGAGAGCCTCTGGTTGTACTCGTCGCTGCCGCGCGAGTCGGTGTGGCCCTCGACCAGGAACGGCGCCTTGGGCAGCCTGGCACGCACCTGGGCGAGGAGGTCGGCGAGCACGGCCTCGGCCTCGGGGCGGAGCTCGGCGCGGTCGAAGTCGAACAGGACGTCGGCCGCCAGCTCGAAGCGCAGCTCCTCGCGCGAGGCCGCCTTGGGCTCGGCGAGGCGGGCCTGCGGCCAGGCGAGCCGCGCGCCCGGAAGGTCGATCCGGCCGGCCGGAAGGTCGATCCGGCCCGACGGGAAGCCGAGCCGCTGGGTGGCGAAGCGGGCCCCGGGCGGCACCTGCGCGGGCAGCGCCCCTTCCTCCCCTGTCGCCGCGGCGGCGCCGGCGAGGAGAAGGAGGAGCGCCGCGGCGGTCGCGCGGACGCCGCGCCGCGGCGCGCCCTGGGCCGCGACCCCGACCACGCGCCGCCTCAGCGGCTCACCGGCACGTCGAGGATCGGCGGCGCGCCGCGGACGTAGAGCGCGAGCTTGCCAACGCCGACGGGCGGCGCCTTGAACCACATCCAGAAGCTGCGCCGCTCGCCGGGCGGCACCGCACCGCCGTCCTTGAAGCGGCTGCGCAATCCGTCGCCCCCGGACTGCCCCTGGCGGTAGCTGACGCCGTTGACGAGGTCGAGGAGCTCGATATCGGTCAGGAAGTAGGCCGTGGCGGCACCGAACCGCTCGAGGCTCCAGACCCGGTCGGTGCCGATGACGATCTCGAAGCGCAGCTCGACCAGCTCGGCCCCGGGCAGCTTCTGCAGCCGGGTCACCTCGACATGGACGCCGGGCTCGAGCTCGCCGCGCGCCAGGGGCTCGGCGGCGAGGGGGGGTGGGCACACAGCCGAGGGCGAGGGCGAGGAGCAGGGTCGGGGTCGCGAGCCTGTGGTGCACGGCTGCCGTCTCCCGCGCGAAAGGATCCGGCGCAGCCTGGCGAGCGGTGGGCGTGCCGTGAAGGGGGCCGCGCGGCCCGTCACCGGCCGGCCATGGCCCTGAGCGCATCCTCCAGGATCACCGCGGCGGCGTAGTGGTCGAGCGCTTCCCCCTTCTTGGGCGGCGGCAGGCGGCCCTCGACGATCGCCTGCTCGACGGCGAAGCTCGTGAGCCGCTCGTCTTGCAACAGGATCGGCAAGCCGAACGCCGCGTCCAGCTGCCGGGCCAGCGCCGAGACGGCCTCGCAGGCCGGCCCCCGGCTGCCGTCCATGTTCAACGGCCAGCCCAGCACCAGGCCCACCACCGTGCGCTCCTCGATCACCCGGCGCAGCTTGGCCAGATCGTCGGGCCAGCGGCCGCGCGAGATCGTGAACAGCGGGGTGACCAGCCGCCGCGACAGGTCGGTGCCGGCCAAGCCCAGCCGCCGCTTGCCGGCGTCGATCGCGAGCAGCGAGCCGTACCCTGGCAGCACGGCCGAAAACGCGCGCGCATCCTCGAACGACGCCACCCGACTTCCCCGGCCAGCCCGCCCGGTCCCGCCGACCCCGGCGGACGGATCCTAGCGGCTCGTGCGAGGGCCGTCATCGGGCGTGCACGAGCGCACCTCCTCGACGGTGACAGGCTCCGGCGGCCGGTCTAGAACGGATCGTGAACGAACGTGGAGGAACGCATGGCCCGAACGGCAGCCGAAGGGCCCGACCGCGGCTCGGCCAGCGGGGAACGATCGACCACGGCGCGTCTCCCGGCGCCACCGCGGGGCCAGGGCCCGACCGGCTCCCGCGCCCTGCGCCCGCTCGATGCCGCCTTCGCCTATCTGGCCCGCGGCTGGTCGGTGATCCCGCTGCGGCCGCGGGACAAACGACCGCTCCTGCCCTGGGAACCGTTCCAGCATCGCGCCGCCACGGTGGCCGAGCTCACCGCCTGGCGGGCACGCTGGCCCGAGGCCAATCTCGGCGTGGTGACGGGTGCGATCTCCGGGCTCGTGGTGCTCGACGTCGATCCGGCCAAGGGTGGGCTCTCCAGCCTGGCGGCGGTCGAGGCCACCTTCGGCCCGCTGCCGGCGACCGTGCGCGTGCGCACCGGGGGCGGTGGGCTCCACCTGTGGTTCCGCCATCCCGGCCATCCCGTGGCCTGCGCGGTGGCCCTGCGCCCGGGCCTCGACGTCCGGGGTGACGGGGGTTACGTGGTGGCGCCTCCCTCGATCCACCCTTCCGGTCGCCCTTACATCTTCGAGCCGGGCGGCCCGCGCGAACCCGCGCCGCTGCCGGGCTGGCTCGCCCAACTGTTGCACGAGGGGCGGGTGCGGGCGCCGCATCCGCGCAGCTGGTGGCGGCGGTTGTTGCGCGAGGGGCTGGTCGAGGGCGAGCGCAACACGCGGCTCGCCCAGCTCGCGGGCCTGTTGCTCCATCACCGGGTCGATCCGGGCATCGTGCTGGAGCTCCTGCAGGGCTGGAACCTCGGCCGCTGCCGACCGCCCCTGCCGCCCGAGGAGGTGGCGCGGATCGTCGCCAGCATCCGCCGCACCCGCGAGCGCGCCGAGCGGATCCGGGCGGAGGAGACCGCGGCCGCTGCCCCGGCCGGTTCGGCGGCCGGCGATCCTGCGACGGGTCCGGCGGTTGCCAGCCCCGCCCACGGGGTGTAACTGCGGGCGCAAAGGTCGGCGTCCGTCCGGCCGTCGCGACGAGGTTTCCGCACATGCCCTTGGACGAGGCCACCGTGGCGCGGGTGGCCGATCTGGCCCGGATCGCCGTGCCCGAGGAGCAGCTCCCGCCGCTGGTGGGCGAGCTCGCACGCATCCTGGCCTGGGTCGAGCAACTGGCGGAAGTCGACACCGAAGGCGTCGAGCCGCTGCGGGCGGTCCACCCGATCCGCCGCGCCTGGCGCGAGGACGTGGTGGCCGACGGGAATTGCCGCGAGGCGATCCTCGCCAACGCTCCGGAGCGCGAGGACGGCTTCTTCGTCGTGCCGCGGGTGGTCGAATGACGCGCCTCAACCGGCTGGGCCTGCTCGAGGCGCGCGAGCTTCTGCGCCGCCGGGAGATCTCGGCGGTCGAGCTGACCCGCGCCTGTCTTGCGGCCATGGAGCGCAGCCGCTCGCTCGGTGCGTTCATCACCGAGACCCCCGAGAAGGCGTTGGCCATGGCGAAAGCCGCCGATGCGCGGCTGGCCCGCGGCGAAGCCGGACCGCTCGAGGGCCTGCCGATCGCCGTCAAGGACCTGTTCTGCACCGAAGGCGTGCGGACCACCGCCGCTTCCAAGATCCTGGCCGATTTCGTTCCGCCCTACGAGTCCACGGTGACCGCCAAACTCTGGGCGGCCGGCGCGGTGCTGGTGGGCAAGACCAACCTCGACGAGTTCGCCATGGGCTCCTCGAACACCACGAGCTTCTTCGGGCCCGTGGTCAATCCCTGGACGCCACCCGGAATGGACCCGCCCCTGGTTCCAGGCGGGAGTTCGGGCGGTTCGGCCGCCGCGGTCGCCGCTTTCCTGTGTCCGGCGGCCACCGGCACCGACACCGGCGGCTCGATCCGCCAGCCGGCGAGCTTCTGCGGCATCGTCGGCATCAAGCCCACCTACGGGCGCTGCTCGCGCTTCGGCATCGTGGCGTTCGCGAGCTCGCTCGACCAGGCCGGCGCCTTCGCCCGCTCGGTGGCCGATGCCGCGCTTCTGCTCCAGGTCATGGCCGGCTTCGATCCGAAGGACGGCACCTCGGCCGATCTGCCCGTACCCGACTGGGTGAGTGCGGCCGACGGGCGCGTCGCCGGGCTGCGGATCGGCATCCCGAGGGAGTACCGGGTCGAGGGTATGCCCGCCGAGATCGAGGAGCTCTGGGCGCGCGGTGCCGAGTGGCTGCGCGCGCAGGGAGCCGAGCTCGTCGAGGTCTCGCTCCCGCACACCCGCTACGCTTTGCCGACCTATTACATCGTCGCCCCGGCCGAGGCCTCCTCCAACCTGGCCCGCTACGACGGCATGCGCTACGGGCTGCGGATCCCGGGTCGCGATCTCGTCGACACCTACAAGCGCACCCGTGGCGAAGGCTTCGGCGCGGAGGTCCGGCGGCGGATCCTGATCGGCACCTACGTGCTCTCGGCCGGCTACTACGATGCCTATTATCTCAAGGCGCAGAAGGTCCGCCGGCGGATCGCCGAGGACTTCCGGGCGGCCTTCGAGCGCTGCGACGCGCTGTTGACCCCCACCACACCCTCGGCCGCCTTCGAAATCGGCGAGAAGAGCGACGATCCCGTGGCCATGTACCTCAACGACGTGTTCACCGTGACGGTCAACCTGGCCGGGCTGCCCGGGATCTCGGTGCCGGCCGGGCTCTCGGCCGGCGGGTTGCCGCTGGGTCTGCAGGTGATCGGTCGGCCCTGGGACGAGGCCACGGTGCTACGGGTCGCCCGGGCGATCGAGGAGGCGGCGGCGTTCCGCGCGCTGCCGCCCGGTGCGGTGGAGGTCTGAGCCTTGGCCTGGACGATCCGCGGGCGGACCGGCGAGTGGGAGCTCGTGTGCGGGCTCGAGGTCCACGCCCAGGTCATCTCGAACGCCAAGCTGTTCAGCGCCGCCGCCACCGCCTTCGGCGCCGAGCCCAACACCCAGGTCTCGCCGGTGGACGCCGGCATGCCCGGCATGCTGCCGGTGCTCAACGGCTTCTGCGTCGAGCAGGCGATCAAGACCGGCCTCGCTCTCGAGGCCGAGATCAACCGCGTCTCGATCTTCGAGCGCAAGAACTATTTCTATCCGGATCTGCCCCAGGGCTATCAGATCAGCCAGTACCAGGCGCCGATCGTGGGCAAGGGGCGCCTGCTGATCGATCTGCCCGACGGCACCACCAAAGCCATCGGCATCACCCGGCTGCACCTGGAGCAGGACGCCGGCAAATCGCTGCACGGCGCGCGCGAAGGGGTCACGCTCATCGACCTCAACCGGTGCGGCGTGGCGCTCATGGAGATCGTCTCCGAGCCCGACATCCGCGCCCCCGAGGAGGCGGTCCTCTTCCTCAAGAAGCTGCGCTCGATCCTGCGCTACATCGGCACCTGCGACGGCAACATGGAGGAGGGCTCGCTGCGCTGCGACGCCAACGTCTCGGTGCGGCGGTTGGGTGATGCGCGTTTCGGCACCCGCTGCGAGGTCAAGAACGTCAACTCGATGCGCTTCGTGGCCAAGGCCATCGAATACGAGGCGCGCCGCCAGGTCGCGCTGTTGGAATCGGGGGGAGTGGTCGAGCAGGAGACCCGCCTGTTCGACGCCGTGCGAGGTGAGACCCGCTCGATGCGCGGCAAGGAGGAAGCGCACGATTACCGCTACTTCCCCGACCCCGATCTTTTGCCGCTGGAGCTCGACGAGGCGCTGATCGAGCGGCTGCGCGCCCAGCTGCCCGAACTGCCCGACGCCAAGAAGGCTCGCTTCGTGCGCCAATACGGGCTCGGTGCCTACGATGCCGGGGTGCTCGTGGCCGAGCGGGCCACCGCCGATTTCTTCGAGGCCGTGGCGCGGGGTCGCGATCCCAAGCTGGTGGCCAACTGGGTGATCAACGAGCTGTTCGGCGCCCTGGCCCGCCGCGGCCTGGAGATCGAGGCCTGCCCGGTGCGGCCCGAAGCGTTGGGTGCGCTTCTCGACCTGCTCCAGGAAGGGGTGATCTCCGGTAAGATCGCCAAGGACGTGTTCCAGGAGATGATGGACACCGGTGCCGACCCGCGGGCGATCGTCGAGGCCAAGGGGCTGCGCCAAGTGACCGACGCCGCCGCGCTGGAGCCGATCGTCGAGCGGCTGGTCGCCGACAATCCGCAGCAGGTCGAGAACGCCAAGAAGAATCCCAAGGTCGTGGGCTGGTTCGTGGGCCAGGTCATGAAGGCCACCGGCGGCAAGGCCAATCCCGAACTCGTCAACGCGCTGCTCAAGCGCCGCCTCGGACTCGGTTGAGCCGGGCGCGTCCAGGACGGCCCCCTCCTCTGGCTGGCGCAGCCGTCTGCGATCGCGTCATCACACACGGCGGGGACCGGCGGAGCGGATCGCGCCCGTGGCGTCGGCGGCGGGCGCCATCGGTCGGCGCGCCGCGTCCCCGGCCGGAAGGATCCGACCCGCCCGTCGTTCGAGGGATCGCCCCGGCGACGGAACGCGCGCGGGCACCGATCGTGGGCGGACGACGCGACCCGCGCTCGGGGGCCTCGATGCCATCCCTCCCCCCGCGCTCCGTCGGGTGTTTTCGGCGAGGCGTGACGGGCCGCACGGCGCCGGCGAGCCCGATCGAACAGCGAGCCGGTCGCACAGCGAGGATGTCCGTCGAGGGTCGGCACCGTGCCACTCTCCCATCCTGGGCGTCGTGCCGAATGCCGCTGCGCGTTCCGGCCGACCCGAGCCGCCGGGGCGGCTCCGGTCCGCGATCGAGCGGGCGGCGGCGAGCCTCGATGCGCCGGGCGTAAGATCGGGATCGGCCGCGCCCGAACCCGTCGGTCGTCCCGAAGACTGGTGCTCGGCGCAAGCGTCGTGCCCCCGCTTCGGGGTAACCGTCGTCCGTCGTGACCGCGAGGCCGACGCGCCCGACCGGCGGCCGGCGCACCTGCGATCGCACGGCTCTCGGGCCCGGGGTCTTCGCGGAGCGCCGCGACGACGCGCGGCCGTGGCCGCCGATCGCGCGCGTGCGCGTTCGTCGCCATTTCCGGCGGCCACACAGCTTTTGCACACCGGCCCTCGTGCGTGTTCGGGGCGGCAGCCGAACCCCAGGGCGCGCACGCCACCCGACCCCGACGAGCGAGCCCCGGCCTCTCGTTTCGGGCTCGCGCGACGGCTGACCGGGGCGCGCCGCATCCGGCCTCCGGCCGGACCGGGGGGATCGGCCGGCGCCCCGCCCGCGCGACCGACTCGATCGTCGACGGGGACCTATTTCTTGATCAGATTGTCGTAGACGTCGAGGATCGCCGGTCCGATCAGGACGACGAACAGGGTCGGTAAGATGAACACGATCAGCGGCACCGTCAAGGTTGCTGGCAGACGTGCCGCTTTCTCTTCGGCCTTGAGCATCCGCTGCTCCCGGAACTCGGCGGAGAGCACGCGCAGCGAGTGGGACAGGGGCGTTCCATACTTCTCGGTTTGGATCAAGGTGTTGACCACGCCCCGCATGGCCGGCAGGTCGACCCGGCGGCCGAGATTGACGAGCGCCTGCCGCCGCTCGGGGAGGAAGTTGAGCTCGACCGCGGTCGAGCCGAACTCCTCGGCGAGCTCGGGCGCGGTGCTCGCCATCTCGTCGGCCACCCGCTGCAGCGCGACGTCGAGCGAGAGGCCGGCCTCGGCACAGACCACGAGGAGGTCCAGCCCGTCGGGCAGCGCCCGTTGCAGGGCCTGGCGGCGCTTGGCGATCCGGTTGGTGAGGTAGAGTTCGGGCAGATAGAATCCGGCGAGCACGGCCCCCACGAGCGCGAGCAGTCGGGTGGCCGGCGCCTTGCCGGCGAGATCACCGGCGTAGACCAGGACGAGTGCGGCCAACCCCGCCAAAATCGGCGCGGCGAGTTTGGCGACGAGGAAGATCGGCCGAGCCTGGGGCGAGCGCAGACCGGCCTGCGCGAGCCGGTCGCGTAGCCGCTCGTCGACCCCGCTGCGGGCGAGCTCGAGCTGCGAGACGAGCCGGGTCAGGAGCGTGCGGGCCGACGGTCGCCGGCGGCGCGCGGGAGGACGGCCGGCGCGGGCGGCGGCCAGCAGCTCCTGGCGGCGCTGCTGGAGCGTGCGGGCTCGGGCCCGGCCCCGGTCGTGGTCGAGCAACGCCCACCACAGCGCCAACAGGCAGGACAAGGTGGCGAGGCCGATCGCCGCCGCGAAGAGTGTTTCGGGGGAGGCCGCGAGCGTGTCCCATCTCATATGTCGAAGCGCACCATCTTGGCCATCACGAACACCCCGAGGAGCATGCTGCACGCCCCGGCGACGAGCATCATCAAGCCGCGCGGATCGGTGAACAGCTTGGCCATGTAGTCCGGGTTGATCCAGGAGATCACGGCACCGGTCAGAAAGGGCAGCGCGCCGATGATCATCGCCGAAGCGCGCGCCTCGGACGACATGGCCTTGATCTTCAGGCGCATCTGCTGCCGTCGGCGCAGCATGGCGGCGAGGTTCTGCAAGATCTCGGCCAGATTGCCGCCGGTCTCTTGCTGAACGATCAGGCTGATGGCGAAGAAGCGGAACTCGGGCAGAGGCATGCGGCCGCCGACCGCGGCGAAGGCTTCGGGCAGCGTCATCCCGATCCGAACGTTGGCGCCGAGCTCGGCGAACACGGAGGCCACCGGCTCGGGCATCTCGCGGGCGATGACGTTGAGCGTCTCGATCACCGGGAGGCCGGAGCGGACACCGCGCACGACCAGATCCAGAGCGTCGGGAAACGCCGCCAGGAATCGGGCCTCTCGCCGGGCGATGGCGCGTCGAACGACGATCATCGGCCCGGCGATGGCGGCACCCGGCCCGGCGAGGATCGCCAACCAGGGAGGCCAACCGAGCCCCAGCCAGAGGACGAGTGTGACGAGGACGCCCAGGGTCGTCGCGGCGAGCAGGAGGTCGCTCACCGCGAGGCGGATGCCGGCCCGGTCGAGATGGGCGCGCAGCACCGCGGTACGCGGCACCAGGCGGGACAGGCCGGCACCCAGACCGCCCAGCAGCGTGAGCTCCCGGCGTCGACGCACGCTCTCGGGCGAGCCGGTCGCCGGGTCCGGGGTCAGCACGGCGCGGCGGATCCGCTCCAACCGGCGCTGCAGCCGGCGGTCGGGGCCCACCGGCAGCGCGGCGGTGACGAGCGCCAGGAGGAGGCCCGCCCCCAGCACGACCCAGGGCAGGGCGGTCCCGTCGAGGAGCGGGAAGGATGCGCCGTTCATTCCGTCATCGCCGCCATGAGGGCTCGATCCAAGCCGTAGTAGGCGGCCCGTTTGAGGAAGTGCGGGCGCACGGGGTGGGCCTTGAAGACGCCGGTGAGGAAGCCGTCGCGATCCTCACCGTGGTACTCGAAGGTGAACAGATCCTGGGTCGTGACCACGTCGCCCTCCATCCCCACGAGCTCGGTCACGTGGGTGACCCGGCGCACACCGTCGCGCATGCGGGCGACTTGGACGATCAGATTGACGGCCCCGACGATCTGCTGGCGGATGGCCTTGGGCGGTAGCGTCGCCGCGGCCATCATCACCATGTTCTCGATCCGGGTGACGGCCTCGCGCGGGCTGTTGGCGTGGAGGGTGCACATCGACCCGTCGTGGCCGGTGTTCATGGCCTGCAACATGTCCAGGGCTTCGGGCCCGCGCACCTCGCCGCAGATGATGCGATCGGGGCGCATGCGCAACGCGTTCTTGACGAGATCGCGCATGGTGACCTCGCCTTGACCCTCGAGGTTGGGAGGCCGCGTCTCCAGGCGTACGACGTGGGGTTGTTGGAGCTGGAGCTCGGCCGCGTCCTCGATCGTCACGATGCGCTCGCCGGGGTCGATGAGCTGGGACATGGCGTTGAGCATCGTGGTCTTACCCGAGCCGGTGCCGCCCGAGATGACGACGTTGAGCCGGCAGGCGGCGGCGATCTTGAGGACCTTGGCCAGTGCTTCGCTGACGTTGCGCTGGCGGACCATCGTGTCGAGCGTGATGGTCTTCTTGGCGAACTTGCGGATCGAGATCGCACAGCCGTCGATCGCGAGCGGCGGGGCGATGATGTTGACGCGCGAGCCGTCCTCGAGCCGAGCGTCGCAGATCGGGCTGGTCTCGTCGACCCGGCGGCCGACCCGCGTGGCGATCCGCTGGGCGATGTTCATGACGTGGGCGGCGTCGCGGAAGCGCACCTCGGTGAGCTCGAGCCTGCCGCGCCGCTCGACGTAGACCTGATGGGGGCCGTTGACCATGATGTCGGTGACGGTCTCGTCGCGCAACAGCGGCTCGAGCGGCCCCAGCCCGACCATGTCGTCGACCAGCGAGAGCGCGATGTGCTCCTGCTCGCGGCTCGACAAGCTCAAGCGTTCCTCGAGCGCGATCTCCCCGATCAGCTCCTGGATCTGGCGTAGCAGCTCCTCGCGCGGCAGCTTGGCGGCGGCGGCGGCATCGATGCGCTCGTAGAGCGCCGCCTGGAGGCGCGCCAAGGATGTCTTGAGCTGATCGGTCCGGCGATCCGCCGAGCCGGAACGCGGTGGCGGCGCCGCGACCGTGGCCGCCCGTGCGGTGGTGGCCGCCCCGGCCGTGGTCGGGGCCGAGGAGTCACCGCCCGAGGGCGGGAGGGGAGGACGGCGGCCGAACATGGTCAGCTCGCGAAGGCCAACAGCCGCTCGAGGATACCGCGGCGGGCGGGCTCCCGGGCGCCGCACAGCCGATCGGCGATCTCGACCAGCTTGGCGCCGAGCGGCCCCGCGCTACCGGCCACCGGCCGACCGGCGTTGACCTGGTTGAACACGTGTCTGGCATCGAACGGTAGCAGGACGTCGATCGGCCGCCCGACGCCACGCTCGAACTCGGCGCGCGGGATCTCGCCGGAACGGTACTGACCCACCCGGTTGACCAGCAAGGTGATGGAGCAGGAGGCATTGGTCGCCTGGAGAAGCTGCACGATGCGCATGGCATCGCGCATGCCGGCGAGCGACAGGTCACTCACCAGGAAGAGGTTGGTGGCGTTCTCGAGGACCAGCTGGACGGCCGGGTCGAGGTGTCGCGGCAGATCGACGAAGACGAAGTGGAACTTGGCCTGCAGCTCGTTGAGCAACAGGCCGACCGCCTCGCGATCGATACGCACGGGGTCGTCCAGCTGCTCTTCGGCGGCGAGCACCCAGAGCGTCTCGGAATGCCGAACCAGCGTGCGGTCGAGGTAGAGCCCGTCGATCCGCGCCGGGTTCTCGAGCGCGTCCCGCAATCCGTGGGTCGGGTCCAGATCGAGACTGAGGGCCACCGTGCCGAGCTGGGGGTCGAGGTCGAACAACACGACCCGACGATGGCGGCGATGAGCGATCGCCCAAGCGAGATTCGTGGCCACGGTCGTGGCCCCCACCCCACCCCGGCATCCCAACACGGCGACGATCCGGCCGAGCCGGCCGGTCTGCCGCGTGGGCGGCGTGGCGGCTCCCTCGACCACCGCCAGGAGCGAGCGTTGCAACAAGCTCGCGGTCACGGGCTTGACCAGATAGTCGGCGATCCCGTGGTGGATGAGCTCGCGGAAAAGACCCACGTCGTTGCGGTTCCCGATCGCGATGACGCTCACCCCCGGCTCGCACACCTCGGCCAACTCGTTGACGTCGGAGAGCGGCAGCTCGCTCGCCGAGATGTCGACCACGAGGACGCGCGGCGAACGCTGTCGCCCCAACAGCTCGATGGCCTCGCGGATCGTACCCCGGTGGATCGCGGCGGCCGGGATCATGAGATCGCCCACCACCTGTTCGACCACAGCGCGGGTCTCGTCGTCGGCGACGAAGGCCCGCAGCTGCAGCCGCTCCTGACCGACCAGGTCCTTGACGAGAGCGGTCGTGCTCACGGCCCTCCTCCACTCTCGGGCAGGGGTCGGACCTTGTCGGTGCGGTATCGCACCACCGCCTCGGCCTCGCGCACGCCGTCGGCGGGCCCCAAGGGGCGGCCGTCGCCGAGATCGGCCGGGTCGGCCACCATCGCCACGAGATTGGCGGCCGTGGCACAGCCGAGCTCGGGCAGGAGCTGCTGGCCGTGCAGGAGCGGGTGTCGCTCGCCCCGCCCACAGCGCGGCACCGCCGCGAGCCACTGGTCGACCAGGATCTCGACCCGTCGATTGCGGCCCCAGGCGGGCTCCCCACGGCCCGGATCGACCGGTCGGTGCTCGCCCAGGGCCCGCTGGACGATCTCGACACGCTCCGCTCCGTGCGCCCGGAGGATCTCGGCCACGTAGCGCGCGCGCCGCTCCGACAGCGCCAGGTTGTAGGCGTCGCCGCCCCGCTCGTCGGCATGGCCCAGCACCGTGACGCGATAGCGCCCTTCGACCGGTAACGAAGCCAAGAAGGCTCGCAAGCTTTCGAGCTCGCTCGGTGCGAGCTCCGCCCGATCGGTGGCGAAGTGCACGACGTGGCTCCACCGGCTGCGCGTGACCTCCTGTTGCCGCATCGCCCAGGGATCGGATGGCGGCGGTTCGATGGCCGTGCAGGCGGCCAGAGCCAGGACCGCCAGGAGGTGAGGGAGACGAAAGTTCGGCACGGGCCGATCTCCCGGAAGACAGGGGAAAGCGCTCATTCGATCACGAATCCGGCCGCACCGTACAGCCGCGGCCCGCCCGGCCGGCCGGGCCCGCCGGTGCCCGGCGCGATCCCGGCGCGGGCCAGCCGGCCGGTCAGGATCCGCTCGAGGTCGCTCGTCGGCCGCAGTTCGTCGAGCGGAGTCCGAAGAGCCGCACTCGTCACCGGTCGAACGAGATAGGGGGTCACGATGATCACGAGCTCGCTCTCGCTGCGCTGGAAGTTGGTCGAGCGGAAGAGCGCCCCCAGCACCGGAATGTCACCCAGCCCCGGGAACTTATCGAGGCTGCTACGTGTACTGTTGGAGATCAGCCCACCGATCGCGAAGCTCTGGCCCGAGCCGATCTCGACCGTGGTCTCGGCCCGTCGGGTGGACAGTGCGGGGATCACGAGATCGCGCACACGCACCGCACCTTTTTCGGAGATGTCGCTCACCTCGGGACGGACCTTGAGGCTGATCCGATCGGGGCTCAGGACCGTGGGCGTGAACGCCAGACTGATGCCGAACTGCTTGAACTCGATCTGGATCTCGTTGTTGGCGGTGCCGACCGGCACGGGGAACTCGCCGCCGGCCAGGAAGCTCGCCGTCTCGCCCGACAGTGCCGTGAGGTTGGGCTGGGCGAGCACGGTCACGAGCCCTTCTCGCTCGAGGGCGTCGATCAGGGTGTTGACGTTGACGTCGGCGGTCCGATAGCGGCCGAACACGCCGCCGGCCGTACCCGCCGTGTCCACGAGTCGGTTGAAGCTTCCGGTCACCGGGTCGAGGAAGCCGCGGCCCGTGGCCAGGCCGAAGACGAAGTCACCGGGGCTGAACAGCGTCTCCCAATTGATGCCGAACAGCTTCACGGCCTCGCGCGAGACCTCGGCCACCCGCACGTGCAGGCTCACCTGGGTCGGTGCCGCCACTTTCAGGCGGTTGACGAGCTTCTCGCCCTCACCGAGGAACCGCTCGATGATTTCCTGCGCCTCTCGAGCCGCTACCGGCGAGGCCAACTCCCCGCTGGCGACGATCCCGCCGTCGATCGACTGGAGGGCGATCGGTTGATCGGGAATGGTCTCGGCCAGCACCTGGCGCAGCCGGGTGAGGTTGTGGCGGACCTGGACGTCGCGCCGCAACACCACCTGCTGGCTCTCGTCGACCGCGTAGAGCGTGGTCGTCCCGGCGCGCCGACCGTAAATGTACAAGAGCGTCGGCGATTGCGCCTGCACGTCGGCCACCTCCGGGTCGGCCACGAAGACCGCGCTCACCGGCGTGGCCAGGCGCAACAGCCGACCTTTCTTCACCTCCAGCTGCAGCTCACCGGTCGGAGCCACGAGCTCCTGCGCCCGCACCACGGCGCTCGAGCCCCCCGGCACGGAGGCGAACAGGCCGACGAGAAGGCCGGCGCCGACCAGCCTCAGGAGGCGGCTGGATGTCCGGATCATCGCGCGGGCTCCTCGGGTTGGTCGGTCCTCGCCGTGCCGCCCGCTGCGAGCGACTCGGTGGTCGGGACCAGCGCGCTCTCGCGGCCGGGCTTGCGGCCGCCACGCAGGATGGTCACGCTTCCGCCGGAACGGGCGACCAGCGCCCGGCTCACGTCGCTGTCCCAGGTCACCCGGGCGGGCTCGCTCGTCCCCGAGTCCTCGGATCGGGCGAGGCTGCGCAGACTCAAGGACAACTTGCCCAGCTCGCCGACCAGCGCCACGCGCTCGGCATCGGCCGGCGTGACCTCGAGGGTCACGGTGCGGGCCTGGATCGCTCCCTCCTCGCCCTCCGCGCCCTTGAGGCGGCGGCCCATGGCCAGCACGCGGACGTCTTCCAGGACGGTCTCGGCCACCCGCCGCGCGCGGCGGGCACCGCCGTCACCGACGAGCGACTGGGCCAGCACGAGATCGACCCGGTCGCCGGGGAAGATGAGCCCGGCATTGGCCGAGGCCTCGTCGACCGGGACCGATACCGCCCGCATCCCGGGAGCCAGGACGGCGGCGAGGAAGCCCCGGTCGCCGGGCTTGACGAGGCCGCCGTCGGTGAGCGGCTGGCCGCGGGCGAGGGCGTAGCGGACCACCGCGCCCACCACCTCCTCCTCACCGCGCACGCCCTTCACGAAGTAGGACGACGGTAGGTCGACGTCGGGCCAGGGCTGCCAGCGCACGCTCGACGGGTGCACGAAGCTGCCGGCCGGCAGATCGACCGCGGCCACCAGTACCGCCTTCTGCGGCGGTGCCGGCGCCGCGGTGGCGGCCGGCGCCACCTGCCGGCTCTCGACCCATTTGCGGGCGTAGAGGGCGGCGCCACCGGCGATCAGCAGGGCGAGGATCGGAACCAGGATGCGACGCACGACGGCGAACTCCTAGCTGGTACCGAGCAGCAGCCCGGCCCACCAGAGCCCGCCGACGGCGAGCGCCAGGCCGTAGGGCACCGAGGCCGGTCGGCCGGTCGGATCGGGCAACAGCGACGCGGCGATCCGCCCGGCGGCCGGGAGCGGGAGGACCCGCGCGGCGGCGACGGCGAGCGGCTCGCGCACGCGATCGAGCAGCACCACCAGGAGAGCCAAGGCGCCACCCGCCAGCCCGACCACCAGCCAGAAGGCCAACAGGTGTTCCAGCCCGACGAGCGCGGAGAGCGCCGCGGCGAGCTTGACGTCACCGCCCCCCACCCAACGCAGCTGCCAGAGCCCGAGACCGAGCAGAAGGACGAGCCCGCCCGCGAGGGGCGCCGTCCACCAGGGCTCGGGCTTTCCCAAGACCACGAGCTGGAGCGGGACCAGGGCCAGGACGGCCAGGACCGCGCGGTTGGCGATCCGCCGTGCGGAAAGATCGGTCCACACCACGTGCGCGAGGATCGCGAACAGCGGCAGGACCACGAGCAATGGGGTCACGGGCGGCACGGTTCGGTCCACCTTCGGTGGGCAGGCCCCCGGGGCCTTGCCAGCTTTGGTTAAGCGCTCGAGGCGGAGAGACGGGCCGTGGCCGGAGCCACGGCCCAGTCTCCGGCGGAGGGCTCAGTTGGTGCCGTCACCGCCACCGCCGCCGCCACCGCCGGTGGTGGGCGCGAGCCTGTCGGCGATCGTCTCGAAGGTCGCCGTGAGATTGGTCCCCAGTGTGGTGAGCACCCCGATGATCACCACCGACACGAGCGCGGCGATCAGGCCATACTCGATGGCCGTGGCGCCGTCCTCGTCGTGCAGGAAACGAGACAGGAAGGTCATGAGCCCGGACTCCCAGCTGGAAAGGTCCCCATCGCCGGGCAATCTGCACCCGCAACTCTTAAACAATCGTGAACGGCGCGGCCGCCTTCCGGGAGGGCGTACGGAGGGGTGGCGGGATCGAGCCCGCGCCTCGCGAAAGGTCGCAGCGATCCGGGATTGCGCGCGCCCGGGCCCGGCGCCTAGATCATCGTCGATCGAACCCGAAGCCCGGAGGACGCCCCTTGACGGATGTCGTGATCGCCGCCGCCGCCCGCACGCCCATCGGCTCCTTCAACGGCGCCTTCGCGAGCCTGCCGGCCCACGCCCTGGGCAAGATCGCGATCCAAGCGGCCCTCACCCGCGCCGGCGTCGAGCCCGGCGAGGTGAGCGAGGTCATCATGGGCCAGATCCTCACCGCCGGGCAGGGCCAGAACCCGGCCCGCCAGGCGGCGGTCGCCGCCGGGATCCCGGTCGAGGTGCCGGCCTACGGCGTCAACATCCTGTGTGGCTCGGGTCTCAAATCGGTGGCCCTCGCCTACCAGGCCATCAAGAACGGCGATTCGACGATCGTGGTGGCCGGCGGCCAGGAGAGCATGACCCGCGCGCCGCACGTGGCCCATCTGCGCGAGGGGACCAAGATGGGCGCGGTCGAGTTCCTCGACAGCATGCTCAAGGACGGGCTGTGGGACGCCTTCCACGGCTACCACATGGGCAACACCGCCGAGAACGTCGCCCAGAAGTGGCAGATCACCCGCGAGGACCAGGACCGCTTCGCACTGGCTTCACAGAACAAGGCCGAGGCGGCCATCAAGGCCGGCCGGTTCAAGGACGAGATCGCCCCGGTCACGGTCTCGACCCGCAAGGGCGACGTGGTCGTGGACACCGACGAGTATCCCCGCTTCGGCACCACGCTCGAGGCCCTGCAGAAGCTCCGTCCCGCCTTCACCAAGGACGGGACGGTGACCGCCGGCAACGCCTCGGGCATCAACGACGGCGCGGCCGCGCTCGTGGTCATGAGCGCCCGCGAGGCCGAGCGCCGCGGCCTCACCCCCCTCGCTCGAATCGTGTCCTGGGCGCAGGCGGGTGTGGATCCGGCGATCATGGGCACGGGGCCGATCCCCGCCTCGCGCAAGGCCCTCGAGAAGGCCGGCTGGAGCGTCGACGATCTCGATCTGGTCGAGGCCAACGAGGCCTTCGCCGCGCAGGCGATCGCGGTCAACCGCGACCTCGGCTGGGATACCGAGAAGGTCAACGTCAACGGCGGGGCGATCGCGCTCGGCCATCCGATCGGCGCGTCCGGCGCTCGGATCCTGACCACGCTGCTCTACGAGATGCAGCGCCGCGACGCCAAGAAGGGCTTGGCCACGCTGTGCATCGGCGGTGGGATGGGCATCGCCATGTGCGTGGCCCGCGATTGAGCGGGTGAGCGGGCCGCACCCGGGCGCTCGGGTGCGGCCCCGAACTCGTGACACGCTCGGGTCGGCGAGCGAACGGAACGATCGACGGACGGGGAGGTCGGATCATGGCACGTGTGGCTCTCGTGACGGGCGGCACCCGCGGTATCGGTGCCGCCATCGCCCGTGCGCTCGCCGCGGCGGGTCATCGCGTCGCCGCCAATTACGCGGGCAACGACGAGGCGGCGCAGCGCTTCCACGCCGAGACCGGCATTCCCGTCTACAAGTGGAGCGTAGCCGACTACGACGCCTGCGTGGCCGGCGTGCGCCGGGTCGAGGCCGAGCTCGGGCCGATCGACATCCTGGTCAACAATGCGGGGATCACCCGCGACGCGCCGTTCCACCGCATGACCCGCGCGCAGTGGGACGAGGTGATCCGCACCAACCTCGACGGCCTGTTCAACATGACCCACCCGGTCTGGCCGGGGATGCGCGAGCGCAAGTTCGGGCGGATCGTCAACATCTCGTCGGTCAACGGCCAGAAAGGCCAGTTCGGCCAAGTCAACTATTCGGCCGCCAAGGCGGGTGATCTTGGATTTACCAAAGCCCTCGCCCAAGAGGGGGCCAAGTTCGGCATCACCGTCAACGCCGTCTGCCCGGGTTACATCGAGACCGACATGGTGCGCGCCGTCGACCCGCAGATCATCGCCGAGAAGATCCTGCCGCTGATCCCGGTCGGCCGGCTGGGTACGGCCGAGGAGATCGCGCGCTGCGTGCTGTTCCTCGTAAGCGAGGAGGCCGGCTTCATCACCGGCTCGACGATCTCCGCCAACGGCGGGATGTACATGATCTGAGCCGCGCGCCCCATCGGCTCGCCTCGGCCGTCAAGCGGCCGACGCCAGCGGCAGCGCGGCGTCGCGGACCGCTCGCTCGAGAGCGCGCGGCGCGTCGGCCGGCCGCGCGAGCCGCCCGCAAACGGCCGCTACCGGTAGAACGACGGGTCCGCCGTCCCCGGCGAGCGGCAGGGCGAGCTCGGCCCGCAGCCGTCGGGCGAGGCCTTCGGCATCGGGGTCGAGCGAGGGCGGCAGGACCACACAGAACACGCCTTCGCCCAGATGGGCAGGGAGGTCCTCGGCCCGCACGCTGTGGGCGAGCCGCGCGCCGCAGGCCGCCACCAGACGCTCGACGCCCGGACGGCCGAGCCGTTCGGCGAGCTGTTCGAGACTGCCCAGTCGCACGACGACGCAGGCCCGCTCGCGCCCGGCCGGATAGGATTCGCGCCGGTCGAGATAGGCGAGCAGCATGGCCCGGCTCCACAGGCCGGTCAGCGAGTCGACCGCCGGCCCCCCGGCCGCCGCGCGCCGCTGCTCGGCGAGCCCGCGCCGCACCGCCACGGCGCGTAGGTAGAAGCCCAGCCGCAAACGCAGCTCCTCGGGCGTGTCGTCGGTGGCCACCCGGTCGACGAAGCCCAGCTGGCGGGCCTGGACGGCGCTCACGACCTCCGCCGGTGCGGCGAGGAGGGCCACGACCCCGGCCCGCCGAGCCGCGCGCGCGAGCTCCTGGAGGGCCGCCCGGTCGCGCTCGACCCCACCCTCGACCGCCACGACCACCAGAACCGGCGGCTCCTCGGCGAGGCGAGCCGCTGCCGCCCGCGGCGCGCGGACGAACACCACCCGCTTGAGCGGCAGGGCGTTGGCGAGCTCGACCTGGACCGGCGAGGGCGCGCCCACCAGCAGCACGAGCCCCTCCGACGTCGCCGGTCCCCCCGGTGGAGCCCGGCCGGGCTCGCGCCAGCGCTCGCAGACCCGCTCGCGCAGCTCCAGCTCGCGGACCAGGAGCGCGTGCCCGGCCAACAGATCGAGATGCCAGCGCAGCTCGTCTTCGACCACCGGGAAGGCGATCCCGTCGTCGCATCCGAGAGCGAGGGCCAGCGAGGCGAGCCGCGGTCGACCCCGGCGCAGGAGGGCCACGACCGGACGGCCGCCGACGGCCTTGCGAGCCACCACCTCGCGCAGGCTCGGCCCGGGCTGTTCGCCCTCCAGAGCCACGAGGTCGAGCCCGGGCTCGCTCGTCGGCTCCAAGAGGCCGCGGGCGATCGTCATCACCCGGCAGGGCAGGCCCCAGGCCGAGACGAGCGCGGCCAGCCCCTGGTAGAGCTCGGGTCGGCTCGTGAGGATCCGACAGGGCAGCACGGCGCGGACCTTGGTTGTGGCCGCCAGCGGGGCGGGACCGGTCTCGTGCATAGCCGTCGAACCTTGACGTCCGGTTAACGCCCGCGCCTCAACGCGTACCGAACAGGCGATCGCCGGCGTCCCCCAACCCCGGCAGGATGTAGCCGTGATCGTCCAGCCGCTCGTCGACCGCCCCGGTGAAGATCGGCACGTCGGGATGCGCCCCGGACAGCCGGGCCACGCCCTCGGGCGCGGCGATCAGGCAGGCGAACTTGATGTCGCGCGCCCCGTCGGCCTTCAGGCGGGTGACCGCACGGACCGCGGAATTGGCCGTGGCCAGCATCGGATCGACGACGATCACCGGCCGCTCGGCGATGTCGGTGGGGACCTTGTAGTAATATTCCACCGGCTCCAGCGTCGCCGGGTCGCGATAGAGACCGATGTGCCCCACCCGCGCCGAGGGCAACAGTTCCAGCATGCCCTCCAACAGCCCGTTGCCGGCGCGCAGGATCGAGACGATGCAGACCTTCTTGCCGGCCAGCATCTTGGCCTCGGTGGCCATGAGCGGGGTCTCGATCGGCACGGTCGCGAGCGGCAGGTCGCGGGTGATCTCGTAGGCCAACAGATGGGCGATCTCGCGCACGAGCCGGCGGAACTCGGCGACCGGCGTCTGCTTCATGCGCAACAGCGCGAGCTTGTGCTGGACCAGCGGATGGTCGACGACGACGAGCCGGTGCAAGGCTGTGCGCTCCCCCTTGCGGAATTCGAACGACAGGTGGCCCGGCCAGCGATAGAAGGAGGCGCGCGGGAAGGCAATCGCGCGGGGAGGCGAGGTGCACAGGTGGGTGGTGATCGGCCGCGCCGCAGCCGGCGACGCCAGGCGACAAGCGAAGTCGAGCGGTCCGGTTCCACCTCCGCTCCGGCGCCGCGGTCGAGCCATGGGTGTGCCAGCCACGGACCGCCGGGGTGCGAGCGGGTCGGTGCGGAGCCCCGAGCCGTGCGGCGCGCCACCGGCTGCGGCGCGTGCGGCGTGGAGGATCGCCCTCGCCGACGCCGACCCGCGCTCTCCCGCCGATCACGGGCGGCGCCTGGAGCACGGCGCCGCCGGATGCGTCCGATGGCCCCCGCCTCTCGTGGCGATCGCTCCCCTCGATACCGGACGGGCGCGTGGTCCGGGACGAGAGTGCGCCTTCCCGGTCGCTTCCGCACCGCTCCCGGCCGGCCGCGGGAACGTCCGCGGACGACCGACCGGCGGCGGGGGCCGATCGTGGCGCCGCCGCAGCGTTCGAACGACCGTTCCGACGGCGCGGACCTGGCCGCCCGCGGCCGGCGGACTCGGTCCGGGCGGCGGGACAAGCCCGCCACGGGGCACCCTCGGGTGGTGCGTTCCGTTTCCGGTCCGCCGCGGACGGGGCCTCGACCTTCGTGCCCGGCCGCGACCGACCGTCCTTTCATTCGGGCCGGCTGCACCGTGAGCGGAACCCGCAGCCTCGTGGTTGGGGTGCTGGGCGGCATGGGCCCGGCTGCCACGCTCGATCTTCTGGTCAAGATCCACGCCGCGACGGATGCCCGCAGCGACCAGGATCACCTCCACCTGCTCGTCGACTGTAATCCCGGGGTCCCCGACCGCAACGCGGCGCTCGCCGGGCGGGGCCCCACGGCCGGCCCGGTCCTGGTCGCCATGGCCCGACGGCTCGAGGCGGCCGGTGCCGATTTCCTCGTGATGGCCTGCAACACCGCCCACGCCTACGAGGCCGAGATCCGGGCCGCGGTGCGGATCCCCTTCGTGTCGATGATCGAGGAGACGGTCGCGCGGGTGGCCCAGCTCGTGCCGCCCGGCACACCTTGCGGCGTGCTGGCGGCCCCCGGTTGCCTGCGCGCCCGGCTCTACGAGCGGGCGCTCGAGACGGTCGCGCGCACCGCCGTGTTGCCGGACGCGGCCGAGCAGGCCCGCTTCGCGGAGCTCCTCTATCGCATCAAAGCGGGCGAGCGCGGCCGCGCGGTGAGCGAGGCCATGGTCGAGCTGGCCGGACGTCTCGAGGCACGCGGTGCCCGGCTCGTGATCGCCGGCTGCACCGAGGTCCCACTGGTCCTGGCGGGAGAAGCCTGCCCGGTGCCGCTGGTCGACAGCAGCGCGGTCCTGGCCGAGGCGGTGGTGGCCTACGCCCGCGCTCGCCGGCCGTTGCCGCCGGCGGGCCACGCGCCCACTTCCGAGCCCGATCGAGCGCCGAGCGACCCGCCGGGTCCGGTGGGGCCCGCGCCGCCGCGACCGGACGCCCCCTGATCGTCGCCGCGAAAGGAGAGCAGGCGTGCATCTGGCTCGATTTCCACGCGTGCGGCTCGCCCATCTGCCCACCCCCCTGGAGCCGCTGCCCAACTTGACCCGGCTCCTCGGTGGACCCCGACTCTGGATCAAGCGGGACGACTGCACGGGTCTCGGCACCGGCGGCAACAAGGCCCGCAAGCTCGAGTTCCTCGTGGCCGACGCGCTGGCACGGGGCGCCGACACGCTCGTCACACAGGGCGCGGTCCAGACCAACCACGGCCGCCAGACCGCCGCCGCGGCGGCCAAGCTCGGCTTGCGCTGCGTGCTCCTCCTGGAACATCGGGTCGCTACCGACGATCCCGACTATCTGCGCAACGGCAACGTGTTGCTCGATCGCCTGTTCGGCGCGCAGTTGCGCGAGCTGCCGGGGGGTAGCGACACGACCGCGGCGTTGGAGGCGGTGAGCGAGGAGATCCGGCGCGCCGGCGGCCGACCCTATGCGATCCCGGGCGGCGGCTCCAACGAAGTCGGAGCGCTGGGTTACGTGGCCTGCGCCCGCGAATTGATCTGCCAGGCCGACGACGCGGGGCTCAGGATCGCGCACATCGTGCACGCCACCGGCTCGGCCGGTACCCAGGCGGGCCTCGTGGCCGGGCTGCGGGCCATGAACGCCCCGATCCCGGTCCTGGGGATCGGTGTGCGGGCGCCGCGCCCGCAGCAGGAGCGGGTGGTCTACGACCTCGCCTGCCGTGTGCTCGACGTGTTGGGCGTGAAGGGCGAGCTCGATCGCGCCATGGTGGTGGCGGATTGCGATCACGTGGGTGAGGGCTACGGCATCCCGACACCCGGGATGATCGAGGCGGTCGAGCTGTTCGCCCGTCACGAGGGGATCCTCCTCGACCCGGTCTACACGGGCAAAGCTGCGGCCGGGCTGATCGACCGGATCCGCCGGGGCTTCTTCCCGAAGGATGCCGACGTGGTCTTTCTGCACACCGGCGGCGTCGCGGCCCTTCCCGCCTACCGCCGGACGTTCGAGGCAGCCCTCTCCTGAACGTGCTTTTCGAAAAGGCGGCTGCGGAACGTGTCCCGGCGTCGGCGCTGGTTCGGAACCCCCTGCGGGCGCGGGTCGGTCGCCGGCCCGCCCTCGCGCCCCGATCGAGGAGACCGGCCCGACCGGGTCGGTGGCACCCGATGCCGGGTGAGTGCCCGAAGGGAACCGCCGGCTCACCCTGTTCGTCCGGCTTGCCGAGCGATCCGGGGCGGCGCGAGCGAACACGGCGTCAAAGCGGCAAGAGCGTCACGGTCCCGTAGCGCGGGCGCTGCAGGCTCCGCGCATAGAGCCGTTGGGGTCCGCGGACCACCAGGCCGATCAAGGGGTCGACCTCGAGGGTCACTTCGCCCGCCACGACCTCTTCCGCCGGGTTCAACGTCATCCCGTCGAGATCGGCGGCACCGCCCGGGCTCCCCACCCGGCTCGCGACCACGAGCCCGCCACTCGTGGTCCGCTGCCAGACGACCCTGGGCCCCACCAAGGGCAGCGCGCTGATCGAGCTGAGGTGGATCCGTCCGCGATCGGCGAGATCGAGGGGTGCGGTCACCTCGCGGGCGGCACGGAAGATGTCCTCGACGTCGGCGGGCCGCAGCTGCGCGGCCCGGGCAGCGAGATCGGCGACCACGGCCGCCGCCCGTTGCACCTTGTGCTGCGCCAGGTAGAGCCACACGACATCGGCGGTACCGAGCAGCAAGAGGATCAACACCGGCAAGACCAGCGCCAGCTCGAGCGAGACGATCCCGCGCCGGTCGGCCCGCAGCGGTCGGTGTCGACGGTGTCGGCGGATCACCGGGTCAGCCCTCCGGGAACGGCTCGTTGCGCACGGCGTGCGCAGCGGTGAGGACGAGTCTGCCCCCGTCGGGTAGGACGGCACGGAACAGCGGGGTCATGGGCTCCCAGTCGTAGCGCACCCGATAGAGCACCACGTCGTTCGGCCCGCCGAGGCCGGCCCGGCCCATGTCGGCGTCCCAGCGCCCGTTGCCGTTGACGTCGGTGAACGGTTCGCCGGGGTCGTGACGGCCGTTGCCGTTGACGTCGGTGAACGGCTCGGGCCGCCCGATGTCGGAAAAGCTCGGATAGACGAGCGTCTCGAGGTGGAGACGGTCGGCACGGATCAGGCTGCCGCCGAGCCGCTCCGCGGCCCGACGCACCACCTCCTCGCGCGACAGGCCGGCCGAGCCCGCGCCCACGATCCCGCTGCGCGCCGCGTCGCCCACCGCGGTCTGCAGGAGACTCTGGGTGAGCAGCAACGAGGCGATCTCCAGGATCCCGATCAACAACAGCACCAGAACCGGTGCCAGGATCGCGAAGTCGACCGCGGCCGAACCACGCCGATCGGTGCGCAGACACGACCGGCCGGCGACGCGCCCACCCGGCGGGTCCGGATCGGCGCGCGACCGCCACCCTCGTGCTGGCCGAAGCCTCTCGCTCATCCGACCATCCCGCGGGGCCGCCCCGGGTGACGGCCCTCTGCACGCACCCTGCCACGCAATGCTCGAGGATCCGTTAACGGCGCGATCTCGAGTCGGAACCGGCGGAGCCGCCGCGGCGGTCGCCGGCGTCCCCGGCTCGCCGACCGGACCTGGTTCCTGCTAGACGAACGGTGAGGGGAGCCGCGCCGATCGGCCGTGATCGGCGCGGGCCGTTCGAGAGGGGGAGACGCCGTGATCGAAGAGCTGCTCGCCTCACCACCGATCGCGCTCGGCGCGGCCGGCGGTGCCCTGGTCCTGGCGCTGGTCGGGTTCGCACTCTGGCTGCAGGCGCGAGCCACCCTGCGACGTAAGCTCGAAGAAGCCGCCGGCACCGAGATGCGGCTGCGCGACCAGCTCCTCCAGGTCCGCAACCAGGCCCAGCAGACCAGCGAGCAGCTCGATCGGATCTCGCAGACCCTGGCCGCGGAACGCAAGGCCCACGGCGATCTGGCGGCGATCGGCGAGCGCCGCGCGGCGCTGGAGGCGCAACTGGCCGAGACCAGCCGCACGCTGGCGCTGCGCCGGCAAGAGCTGGCCGAGATCGAGGAGCGGCTCGGGCAGAAGCGGCGCGAACTCGATCGGCAGGGCCAGGAGCTGGCCGAGGCGCAGCGGCGGACCGAGGCGGCCCGGGCGGAGCTGACCCGGGTCGAGGGCGAGCTCACGCAGACCACGGCCACGCTCGAGGCGACCCGCACCGAGCTCGCGCAGACCGAGGCGCTGCTGGCCGAGCGTCGGGAGGAGCTGGCGCGGCTCGAGGCGCAGATCGCCGATCGCCGGCCGATCGCCGAGAGCGTGAGCGCCATCGAGTCGCGGCTGAAGGCCGCGGCCGAAGAGCGGATCGCCCAGCTGCGGGCGGCGAGCGAGGCGCTCCTGGCCGAGGCCGCGGCGGTCCGTGAGGAGCTGCGGGCGATCCCGGAGAATTGAGGCCGCCGACGCCGGCTGGTCGAGGGAGCGAGCGCAGCGACGCCGGGCGGGCCGACCACCGACCGCGCGGACGATCGGCCCCACGGCCGCGCCGGCGGATCGGCCCGAGCCGGATGCGGTGATCCGCGGGCTGGAGTTCGCCTCCGCCATCGGGCCTCGTCGGCCCGTCGGAGACCCGGCCTTCGACCGTTCGCTCGCCCGACCGCTGCACGGCGATCCAGGAGCCCGCCCCCGCCATCTCGGCCGACCGGCCGGATCCGGCGCGGGGCAGGCCTTCCGCCCGGGCCGCTCGTCGACCGACCGCCGAGCCCCACCTCGGGCGCCGCAGCCGCACTCGGCGAGCTTTCGGTCGACGATCCGGCAGCCGGCGCGCCGGGCCCGGGCGGGGCGCCGTCGTCCCGTGCCGCACCGCGCCCGGCCGTTCCTCTCCCCGCGCTTTCAGACCGGCGGGACCCGGCCGGCCCGGCCCACACCGTCGAGCTCCGTCGATCGGCGACCGGTGCACCCGGCCTTTGTCGATCGGGCGGCGCGGCGTTCGCCGCCTCGCACGCTTCCCCGCCCCGAGGCGGAGCTTTCGGGGTCGTGCGGGCTCACCGGCCGGAGGCCCGGCGGGCGCTGCCGAGTTCGGCCTTGCGAGCCGAACCGGCACCGCCGGCAGGACTCCACCCGATCGCTCGAGCCCGACCGCGTTCACGTCAACCGTTCGTTAACTTTCGCGGCGTAAGAACGGCCCCGGGAAACCGCGGAGGTGCCGTGGACGGTTCGGCCCCGCTCGCTGCCATCTCGTTGCTCGTCGCGGTCGTGATCGCGGCGACACGGTCCCTGTGCGAGGTCGTCGCGGCGACGGCGAGCCGGCACGCATCGAGCTTCGAGCCGCCGCCGAAAGCGCGCCGGCCACTCGACGGAGCGAGTCGCGCACCGCCTCGGTGGGATCCGTCAAACGGGTCGATCGCCCTTCTCGACCCGCAGCACGCGGGAATCGACGGCCGGGAGCATGCGTGCGGGGTCGCGGGTGACGACGACGTCGACGACGGTGGGCGTCGACCGCTCGGCCAGCGCTTGGCGCAGCGCCTCGCCGAGCTCGGCCGGATCCTCGACCCGGATGCCCCGACAGCCCATCGCCCGGGCGATCGCTGCGTAGTCCAGCTCGACCAGGTCGGAGGATTGATAGGCCCCGTACATCGCGTGCTGCAGCGCCTTCACGTAGCCCGAGGCGGCGTTGTTGACGACCACGAGCGTGAAGGCCGCACCCAGCCGGCGGGCGGTCTCCAGCTCGCCCATGGACATGTTGCACCCGCCGTCGCCGGTGAGCCCGACCACCGCGCGATCGGGAGCCGCGAGCTTGGCCCCGAGCGCACCGGGCAGGCCGTAGCCGATCGAGGCGAAGCCGCGATCGGCCAGGAAGGTCCGACCGGCCCGGCGGGTGTCGAACAACAGCCCGGCCCAATGCGCGGCGAAGCCGCCGTCGGCCACCAGGATCCCATCCTCGGGAAGGGCCGCGCGCAGCTCGTGGATCAGCCGGGCCATGGTGATCGGCCGTTCGTTCGAGCGGTAGCGCGGCTCCGCCTCGGCGCGCCAGCGCGCGGCGCGCTGCGCGACCTCGGCACACCAGGCCGAACGGTCGACGCGGGCCGGCCCGAGCGCGGCCGAGAGATCCTCGAGCGCGAGGCGCGCGTCGGCGGCGAGCCCGACCGCCACGCGTGCGGTGCGCCCGATCCCTTCCGGGTGGATCTCGATCTGCACGAGCGGGGTGCCCTCGGGCAGGAGCTGGAACCGCCGCGTGGCGATCTCGCCGAGCTTGCACCCCACCGCGATCAAAAGATCGGCGCGGGCGATCAGATCGTTGGCGATCCGCGAATAGCGGCCGAAGAGACCGGCGCACAGCGGGTGCGTGCAGGCGATCGCCCCCTTGCCGCTCAGCGTGTGGGCGACGGGGATGTCGTGTGCCTCCGCGAGGGCGCGCAGCGCCTCGTAGGCGCCGCTGCCGTGGATCCCACCACCCACGAGCAGAAGCGGCCGCTGGGCGGCGGCGAGCAGCCGGGCGGCGCGCGCGAGCTCGGTCGGATCGGGGCGCGTCCGCCGCGCTTGGATCGCGAGCGTCGCGGGGTCGACCCAGAAATCGGCGGCCTCGAAGGCGTGCTCGGCGTGGGCCACGTCCTCCGGTACGTCGAGCACCACCGGGCCCGGCCGCCCCGACGTCGCGACGGCGAGCGCGCGGCGCACGAGCTCGGGGATCCGCTCGACCCGTTCGACGCGGATCAGCTCCTTGACCGCCGGCCGGAGGATCTCGGTCTGTCGCGCCTCCTGGGTCATGTTCTTCCAGGAGTGGGCGCGATGGGTGTCACCGGTGATCGCGATCAACGGAATGCCGGCGTTCAGGCTCTCGACGAGTCCGGTGACCAGGTTGGTGGCCCCGGGCCCGAGCGTGGCATCGCACCAGCCCGGTCGGTTGGTCACGCGCGCCCAGGCATCGGCCGCGAACGCCCCGGCTCGCTCGTCGTTGATCAGGACGTGGCGCAAACCGAGCTGGCGGCAACCTTCGTAGAACGGCAGGAGCTGGAAGCCGCCCATGCCGAAAATCGGCCCGCAGCCGGCGAGCTTGGCCATCTCGGCCAGGGCGCGGCCGCCGCTCAGCATCAATCGGGCGTTGTCGCCGACGGCGGGGGGTGTCGTGGTCATCGATCGAGCTCCGAAAGCCGCGCCTTTACCAGGAGCGCCACGAGTTCGCGGGCCGACATGCCCGGGCGGCCGCCGAGCGCGGAAGCCCGCTCGTTCACGCGGCTGATCAGGCCGTCGGCGAAGGTCGAGCGCGCATCACCGATCCGCGCGCTCGCGGCGGCGACCGTCGCGGCGGCGATACCGCGCGCGTCCAGGGCCGGCAGGCGGCTCGCCCCGGCCTCGTCGGCACCGAGGCCCGCATCGTTGAACAGAGCGGCGAACACCGGTTGGCGCACGGCACTCTCCGGCCGCCCGCCGAGGAGCCCGCCGTGGCTGCCGGTCACCACGATCCGCCCGGCATCCTCGGGTTGCACGAGCGAGACCGAATCGAGCGCCCACACCTCCACGCCGGGGCGGCAGGCTTCGTCGAGCCGCACGCGACTTTCGCGGATCGCCGGCACCGGGCGCGAGCGGACCGGGGCGGCCCACAGCCGATCGGCGGCCTCGCGGGTCGACTGGCCCGGCGCCACGCCGAGCGAAGCGGCCGGACGGTTGACCCGGCTCACGATGCCACGCGCCCAGGCGTCGCAACCGTCGCCGATCCGGCAGGAGCGGTGGTCGAGGGCCACCACCGGCAGATCGATCGTCTCGGCCCAGACGAGCCCCGCCACACCCGCCTCGTCCTTGCCGATCCCGGCATCGTTCAGGATCACCGCCCGCACGCCGGCCTCGGCCGCGCACCAGGCGGCGTACACACCCCCGTGGCTGGCGCACACCGCCACCTGCCCCGCATGCTCGGGGCCGAGCTTGGTAACCGAATCCAGGATCACCGGCTCGTCGCGGATCGTCGGCATCGACCGAGGCTCTCGTACGACCACCGCCCTCGGCCGGTGCCTAACGCGGCGCCGGTCGGTTGTCAGCGTCGTTTCGCCGGGAAACGCCGGTGCCCCGCTCGAAGCGCCCTCACCGCTTGTGCGGAGCACGCTCGCGACCGACCGCCCGCTCTCCGGACCGACCCGCGGGGCCGCTCGCCGGATGGCGCCGCGGCCGATCGAAGGCTCGGGACCGGAGCGGACGATCCGGCGCCACCGGCCCGAAGGGTGGCTCCCGAACGGTCCGGACATCCGCCGGAACCGGACCCCGCCGCTCGGGCCGGACCGGTGCGGCGCACCGCGGCCGCGCTCGCACGCCCCTCGACCGGACCGGCCGGCGCGGTTAAGAGCGGATCGGGGAGAGCGGAACGGGAGACGGCCATGCTCACGCGACGGCGGCTGTGCGCGATCACCATCTCGGGCCTGGCTGCGGCGGCGGCCAGCCGCCCGGCCGGGGCGCAGACCTTCGTGAACATCCTGACCGGCGGCACGGCCGGAGTCTATTATCCGCTGGGCGTGGCGCTGGGACGGGTCTACGGTGAAAAGATCCCGGGTATCCGCACCTCCGTCCAGTCGACCAAGGCCTCGGTCGAGAACTTGAACCTGTTGCAGGCCGGCAAGGGCGAGATCGCCTTCACCCTGGGCGATTCGCTGATCGCCGCCTGGAAGGGCGACGCCGAGGCCGGCTTCAGGGCACCGCTCGACCGGTTGCGCGGCATCGCCGCCATCTACCCCAATTACGTGCAGATCGTCGCCAGTCGGGAATCCGGGATCCGCACGCTCGAGGACCTCAAAGGCAAGCGGCTGTCGGTGGGAGCCCCGAAGTCCGGCACCGAGCTCAATGCGCGGGCGATCCTGGGTGCCGCCGGCCTGTCTTACGCCGACCTCGGCAAGGTCGAATATCTGCCCTTCGCCGAATCGGTGGACCTCATGAAGAACCGGCAGCTGGACGCCACCTTGCAGTCGGCCGGGCTCGGTGTCGCCTCGATCCGCGATCTGGCCACATCGGTGCCCATCCGCATGGTGGCGGTCCCGCCGGCTCTGGTCGAGAAGATCGGCCCGCCGTTCCGGCCCGGCGTGATCCCGGCCGGCACCTACACCGGCCAGGACGAGGACGTGCCCACGGCGACCATCCCCAACTTCCTGGTGACGCACAGCGGGGTCTCGGACGATCTCGTCCACGCCATGACCGAGGCGCTGTTCGCCAATCTCGACCAGCTGGCCGCAGCCCACGCCGAGGGACGCAAGATCCGCCTGGAGACCGCCCTGGACGGCATGCCGGTGCCGCTCCACCCCGGTGCCGAACGGTTCTACAAGCAGAAGGGGCTCGTGAACTGAGCCGCGCGGCCGCGTGAGCGGCGCCTCCGCCGCCTCCCCCGCCCCGCGCGATCCGGTGGCGGGCGACGACCCGGAGGCGCGGGCGATCCGTTGGGTGGCGCTGGCCTTCTCGGCCTTCCAGATCTGGACGGCCGCTTACAGTCCGTTGCCCAGCCAGATCGTCCGCTCGGTCCACGTGGGCTTCTTACTGGCGCTGGCCTTTCCCTGGCTCGCCCGGCAGCGTGGCGCCGGGCCGTTCGGGCGTGGGCTCGCCTGGCTCCTGGGCGGGCTGGGTTTCTTGGGCGGCCTCTATCACTGGGCGTTCTACGAAGACCTCGTGTTACGCGCCGGTGAGCCCTCGACCCTCGACGTCGTCACCGGGATCCTGGTGCTGGCTCTGGTGTTCGAAGCCGCTCGGCGAATCCTGGGTCCGCCTTTGCCGATCCTGTGCGCCGCGTTCCTCGCCTATGCCCTGTTGGGCCAACATCTGCCGGCGCCCCTCGATCATCGCGGCTACGACCTCGAGCAGGTGATCGATCAGATGTTCCTCGGCACCGAGGGCATCTACGGTGTACCCACCTACGTCTCCTCGACCTTCATCTTCCTGTTCATCCTGTTCGGCGCGTTCCTGGAGCGGGCCGGGATGATCCGCCTGTTCAACGACCTGGCGCTGGGGACGGTGGGCCACACCCGCGGTGGGCCGGCCAAAGTGGCGGTGCTCTCTTCGGGCTTCATGGGCACGATCAACGGCAGCGGCGTGGCCAACGTGGTGACCACCGGCCAGTTCACCATCCCGCTCATGAAGCGCTTCGGCTATCCGCCCCATTTCGCCGGTGCCGTCGAGGCCACCTCGTCGATGGGCGGCCAGATCATGCCACCGGTCATGGGGGCGGTGGCCTTCATCATGGCCGAGACCATCGGCGTGCCCTATGTCGAGATCTGCATCGCCGCGGCGATCCCGGCTCTACTCTATTTCACCACGGCGTTCGTGAGCGTGCATCTCGAAGCCGGCCGCCGGGGCCTGGGGGGCATGGCGCGCGCGGAATGCCCCTCGGCGCTCGCCGCCCTGCGCCGCGACTGGCCGTTGCTCGGCCCGCTTCTGGTCCTGATCTGGCTGCTCTTCTCGGGCTACACGCCGCTGTTCGCCGGCACCGTGGGCCTCGGGCTCACCGCCTTCGTCGTGCTCGGCCGGCCGGTGGCCGCGGCCCTGTCCCCGACCGCTTGGCGGGTCGCCTTCTGGCTCGCGCTGGCCGCCGCGGCCGCTTCCTTCGCCCGCTTCGGCGTCACCGCCATCCTGGTCACGGTGGTGGTGCTGGCCGTGCTCGCCTTGTGGGTGCGAGGCGGGCGGGAGACCTTGGCGCTGGCCCGCGACGCGCTCGCCGACGGCGCACGCCACGCTTTGCCGGTGGGTATCGCCTGCGCGCTCGTGGGGACCATCATCGGCACGCTCACCCTCACCGGTGCGGCCACCAACCTCGCCGGGGCCATCGTCGATCTCGGCCGCACCTCGCTGTTCGCGAGCCTCGTGCTCACCATGCTGACCTGTCTGGTGATGGGCATCGGTATCCCCACCATCCCCAACTACATCATCACCGCCTCGATCGCCGGGCCGGCGCTCTTGCAGCTGGGCGTGCCGCTGCTCGTTTCGCACATGTTCGTGTTCTACTTCGGGATCATGGCCGATCTCACCCCGCCGGTGGCACTCGCTGCGCTCGCCGCCTCGCCGATCGCCGGGGCCTCGCACCTGCGCATCGGCTTCACCGCCACGCGCATCGCCATCGCTGGCTACGTGGTGCCCTACATGGCGGTCTACGCCCCCGCGCTGTTGCTCCAGCCGGGCGACCCGATGGCCGCGGTGATCGGCTTCTGGCCCGCCGTGGCCTACGTCGTGGGCAAGGCGCTCTTGGGAATCCTGTTGTGGGCCGCGGCCTTCGCGGGCTTCCTCAAAGGTCCTTTGCACCCGATCGAGCGCGCCGCAGCGCTCGTGGCCGCCGCCACCTTGGTCTTCGCCCTACCCTGGACCGACGAGCTCGGCTTCGCCCTGGCCGCGATCGTCCTGGGCGCGCATCTCTGGCGGTACCGCGCCCGGCCGGCCGGCGTCCGCCCGTGAGCGGGCTGTGCCTCGCCGCCGGGGACGTGGTGCTCCGGCTGGCCCTCGGCGCCTTCACGCTCGTGTGGACCCACAGCGTGGAACGGGTGGACTGGGAGGAGGACTGGCGGGTCGACCCCGCCGGCCTCGTGCTGGTCGAGAGCCGGGTGCGCGGCAGCGGTGCGGGCATGGAACCGGGCCCGGACGCCCGCCTCGAGGACGGAGCTTTCCGCTTCCGCCCGGCGCTGCCGCCGCTGCCCGAGCTGGTCCTTGCCAGGGCACCCGGGGTCGGGGATTGGCGCCTGTGCGACCCGTCGGGCTGCCGACCGCTCACGTCGTTGTTGCCCGAGGACGGCGCTCCGGTGCGCCTGTCTCCCTGCCCGCGCGCGGCGGGCGCGTACCCGACCGCCCCGGGCGGGGATGGGGACCGTTGATCCGCCCGGGCCACGGGCCGCGCTCGGGCCCTCGGCGGTCCGGCGGACGACCCTCGAAGCCCGGTCGATCGCCGGGCGTGCGGCCGGGCGCTCAGGCCTGGGGTTCGAACCAGAGTTCGCAGGCGTAATCGATCGTGAGTTCCTCGCCCGCGGCCAGGTCGCGGCTGGTCTTCGGCACCACCCACCAGCCGGTCGCGGCCTCGCGTAGCCATTCGAGCTGCAAGGTCGGCGGCCGGGCGTGGTTGCAGAAGGTGAGCCAGCCCAGGACGATCACCCCGAACCCGTCCTGCTCCGGATGAGCGAAGTAATGGTGGCGGAAGCGGGTCGCCTCGATCCGCGGTACGTCCTCGAGGTCGAGCTCGAAGACCGGCTGCGGCTCCATGGCCGTGCCTCGGGCGAGCCACTCGGCGGCGAACACACCCAGGCCCTTGGCGCCCGCCGGTGCGATCAGGACACGGCCGATCCGCACCGACCCTCCCCGACCCCGGCCAGGACCTTGACGAAGAACGCCTTGCCGTCACCCGCCGCGTAGAAATCGGCGAGGGTGGCCTCGTGGCGATAGCCGCAGGCGGCGTAGAAAGCCCGGGTCGGCGCGTAGCGCGCCGTGGTCGAGGTCTCGACGTAAATGCGTCGGCCACCCGCGGCGGCGATCCGCGCCTCGGCACGGGCCAGAAGGGCCCGCCCCAGGCCGCGTCCCTGCCGATCGGGCCGCACCACGATCCAATAGAGATCGAAGCTCGCCTCGGTACCGGCGATCGGCCCGAAGCAGACGTAGCCCGCGAGCCCGTCCGGCTCGTCGGCCAGCACGAAATGGTAGCCCGAGGCAGCTTGGCCGTGGGCCAACGCCTCCTCGACCAGCTCGCGGGCGATCGCCACCTCGCTTCGCCGGAAGAAGCCGGTCGCGGCGACCAGCGCCTCGACGGCCAGCGGATCCTCCGGCCGCAGCCGCTCGCGCCAGGCCGCAGCGACCGGCGCGAGCGGCGCCGCGGTCGCGTGCGTCACCATG